>Ga0247803_1000188_pt1 | contig 36735 bp, 31 predicted proteins | sample UWRJL014104B1_FD_180928 | JGI IMG/M metagenome (GOLD analysis project Ga0247803, IMG submission 180928) | Plant litter microbial communities from Arlington Agricultural Research Station in Wisconsin, United States - UWRJ-L014-104B-1 | ecosystem: Environmental > Terrestrial > Plant litter >... | reverse complement strand
CCCACCCAACAGCCCCACCCAACAGCCCCACTCAACAGCCCCACTCAACAAAGGAAACACAATGAAGTCATCCTCCTTTCGCCGCATCGCGGCCGTCACCGCCACGGCCGCACTTATCCTCGCCGGCACCACCGCCTGCGGCCGCGGCAGCGGTGACGAGGCCAGCGGGCCGAAGGTCGTGCTCGCCATCTCCACGCTGAACAACCCGTTCTTCGTCGAGCTGCGCGACGGCGCCCAGGCCGCCGCCGACGAGGCCGGCGTTGACCTCTACATCGTCGACGCCCAGAACGACTCGGCCACCCAGGCCAACCAGCTGGCCACGGCCGCCGCGGGTAGCACCAAGGCCGTCATCGTCAACCCGGTCGACTCCGATGCCGCCAGCGCTTCGGTCGGCGAACTCACCGCCGCGAACATCCCGGTCATCGCCGTGGACCGCACGGTCAACGACGCGAAGCTGACCTCCCTGGTGGCCAGCGACAACGTCGCCGGCGGCAAGCAGGCCGCCGACGAGCTCGCCGCGGCGATGGGGGAGAAGGGCACCGTCATCTCCCTGCAGGGTGTGTCCGGCACCTCCGCCAGCCGCGACCGCGGCGCCGGCTTTGACGAAGGCATCGCGGCGTACCCCGAGATCACCGTTGTCGCCGAGCAGACCGCCAACTTCGACCGCGCATCCGCCCTCGACGTCACCACCAACCTGCTGCAGGCCAACCCAGGCGTGACCGGCATCTTCGCCGAGAACGACGAGATGGCCCTCGGCGCGATCCAGGCGCTCGGCGCCCGGGCCGGTGCCGAGGTCTCCGTCGTCGGCTTCGACGGCACCGCGGATGGCCTGACCGCCATCTCGGACGGCTCGCTCTACGCCACCGTCGCCCAGCAGCCCGCTGAGCTCGGCCGGCTCGCCATCGAACTGGCCGTCAAGGCCATCGCCGGCGAAGACGTCGAAGCCACCGTTCCCGTCGAGGTCGTCGCCGTCACGAAGACGAACGTGGGCGACTTCTCCAAGTGACCCCGTCAACCCCAGCCCCCGTCGCCCGGGCGGCCCTGACCGGGGTCGTCGTGGTCGGCTCGATCAACGCCGACCAGGTCACCACGGTGCAGCGCCATCCGCTGCCCGGCGAAACCCTGATCGGCACCTCGATCGACATCCTGCCCGGCGGTAAGGGCGCCAACCAGGCCGTCGCCGCGGCCCAGCTAGGTGCCCGGGTCAGCATGGTCGGCGCGATCGGCCAGGACGCCTACGCCCACTCGGCCACCGCCATCCTCGAATCCGCGAACGTCGACCTGTCCAGCGTGCGAACGGTGCACGGACCCACCGGCCTGGCCGTGATCACCGTCGCCGCCGACGGCGAGAACACCATCATCGTCATCCCCGGGGCCAACGCCGCGGTGGATGCCGACGTGGTGAGCCAGAGCGCCGGCCTCATCGCCGGGGCGGCCGTGCTGGTGCTGCAGGGCGAGATCCCCGCGGCCGCCAGCACCGCGGCCGCCCGGCTGGCTCGCGGCCGGGTCGTGCTCAACCTCGCCCCCGTGATCGAGCTCGACCCGGCGACGATCGCAGCCGCCGACCCGCTGATCGTGAACGAGCACGAGGCCGCGCTGCTCCTGGCGCAGCTGGTGCCCGGCACGCCGCCGCCCGCCTCGGATGCCGAGGCGGTGGCCCGGCTGCGTGAGTGGGGAGTGACCTCGGTCGTTCTCACCCGCGGCGCCCTCGGCGCGATCGTCTCTGACACCGACGGCACGGACGCCGTGGCCTCACCTGTCGTGGTGGCCGTCGACAGCTCCGGCGCCGGCGACGCCTTCGTGGGCGCGCTGAGCGCCCGGCTCGCCGCCGGCGACACCCTCCGTGAGGCGGCCCGGCTGGCCGTGCGGGTCGGGGCGTTCGCGGTGCAGTCCCGGGGAACACAACCGTCCTATCCACACGCGGGCGACATCCTGCCCGAGGTCGGCACCGAGTCAGGCGCCGATCGCACTACCGAGAAGATCGAGGCACACCCGTGAAACGCAGCGGCATCCTGAACGCCGACCTGAACGCGGCACTCAGTCGTCTGGGCCACGGCGACATCGTGCTCGTCGCGGACTGCGGGATGCCGGCACCCGCCGGCGTGCCGGTGATCGACCTCGCCCTGGTGCACGGTGTGCCCCGGTTCGAACAGGTGCTCGACGCACTGCTGGGCGAACTGGTCGTCGAGCGCTGCGTGGCCGCGGCGGAGGCGAAGGGCACCGTGGCCGGGGAGTGGCTGAGCGGACGCTTCACCGACATCGAGTACATCGGGCACGGCGAACTCAAGGCGCTCTCGGCGTCGGCGCGAGTGTTCGTCCGCACCGGCGAGGCCACGGCGTTCGCCAACGCCGCGCTCGTGTGCGGGGTGCCGTTCTAGCAGATTAGGTTAGCCTTTCCATGCCCTGACCAGGGGGATTAGGCAAGGCTTTCCACGCTGGCGGAGCCCGGGCGAGGTGCCTATGGTGACTCTATGGCCATCCTCTCGCCCCCCTTCTTCGGCCCCGCCGCCACCCGTCACACGGATGCCGCGACCCGCTCCACCGCCGCGCCCGCCCCCCTCTCGGCCAGCCTGGCCACCCGGCTCAACTGGCTGCGGGCCGGCGTGCTCGGCGCCAACGACGGCATCGTCTCCGTGGCGGCCATCGTGGTCGGCGTCGCGGGCGCCGGCGGCAGCACTCCCGCCATCGTCGCCGCCGGCGCGGCCGGCCTCGTCGGCGGCGCCATCTCGATGGCGCTCGGCGAGTACGTCTCGGTGAGCAGCCAGAGCGACAGCCAGCGCGCGATGATCCAGAAGCAGAAACGCGAGCTGCGCGACGACCCGGCCGGCGAACTGGACGTGCTCACCGGCCTCTATGAAGCGCGCGGACTGGCCCCGGCCACCGCCCGCCAGGTGGCCGTCGAACTCACCGAGAAGGATGCCCTCAAGGCACACCTGTCCCTCGAGCTCAACATCGTCGAGGAGGAAGTGGCCAACCCGTGGCACGCCGCCGGAGCGTCGGCGCTGGCGTTCACCCTCGGTGCCATCCTGCCGCTGCTGGCGATCCTGCTGCCTCCGGAGGGCATCCGCGTGCCGGTGACCTTCGCCGCCGTGCTGGTGGCGCTCGCCCTCACCGGAGCGCTCGGCGCCCGGCTGGGTGGCAGCCCCCTCGCCCGCGCCACCGTGCGCGTGGTCACCGGTGGCGCCGCGGCCCTCTTCGTCACCTGGCTGGTGGGCACCCTGCTCGGTGTGACCGTCTTCTAGCTGCGCGTCGCGCCCACCTGACCCACCTAGCTGTACCGCCCGCCACATTCGCCGAGTTGCCGCACAGCGCCCCCTCCGCGCCCCGGAAGCGGCACTTTCCGGCAACTCGCGAGAGTTCTTCCCGCGAGTTGCCGGATTGCGCCCCTTCGCGGGCGTTCAAGGGGCACTTTGTGGCAAGTGGGGGGAGTTTCCGGCTCGCGGCTCCCGGCTCCCGCGGCTCGCGGGACCGGGCGCGCAGGACGGGCGGCTAGACCAGGGCGAGCAGCCGGGCGGCGCCCACCAGGCAGGCTCCGGCGACGGCGAAGAACACGACCACCCAGAACAGGCCGGGCAGGTGGCTGAGCCGGGCCAGCTGGTCCGCATCCGAGGCCTGCCCGCCGCGGCGCGACCGGGTGGCCTGCAGCTCCACGACGGTACGCAACGCCCCGATCAGCAGGAATGCGGTGACCAGCAGCGCGAAGATGCTCTGCACGGCGGGGGAGCCGAACCAGGTCACGCCGAACACCAGCGCACCGGTCACGGCCACCGACCAGAGCCCGAACCAGTTGCGGATCTGCACCAGCAGCAGCGCCAACGCCGCGAGCAGCGCCCAGAGCAGGCCGATGTCATGGCCGCGGCCGAGCATCCACGCCGCCCCCAGCCCGAGCAGCGCCGGCGCCGTGTAGCCGGCGAGCAGGGTGAACACCATGCCCAGTCCGCGCGGTTTGCCGCGGCTGACGGTGAGGCCGGAGGTGTCGGAGTGCAGCCGGATGCCCTGCAGCCGGCGGCCGCCGAGCGCCGCGACGAGCCCGTGGCCGCCCTCGTGCACGATCGTGATGCCGTGCCGGGTCAGCTTCCAGGTCGGCGGCACCAGCACCAGCAGAACCGCCACGGCAATGGTCAGCCATACGGTGGGGGTCGGCAGCGGTGCGTTCCGGGCCGAGACGCGGGTCCAGAATTCGAGGAGCAGGTCCATCTCAGCGGGCCGGGGCCAGGACCATTTCCACATGCCGCTCGGCGGAACGGCGGGGGTCGGCGATGTACTCGCCGGTGGGCCGGGCGCCGTTCTTCTCATAGAAGCGGATGGCGCGGTGATTGCTCTCGTGCACGTGCAGGTACACCTGGTCCAGGTGTTGTTCGTCGATGACCCAGCTGCCCACCGCGCGCAGGAGCTGCGCGGCGACGCCGGTGCGACCGCGATAGGTGGGGTCGACCCAGACGCCCACGAGATTCGCGCGGGCCGGGCCGCCGACGGGCAGCTCGCCCGGCTGGTAGCTCGGCGGGCCGGAGGACACGAAGGCGGCCATCGTGCCGACCCACTGCTCCCCGGGGGTGCGGGCGACCACCTGGAAACTGGTCGGTTCGGTGTTCCGGGCGCCGCGTTCCCGCCAGTCGGTTTCGGTGAGGGCCAGGGCGGCGGCGAACGATTCGAAGAAGCCCAGCGGGAAGTTCGCGATGGACCGGAGCCGGATATCGCGGAGCCCCGCCCAGTCGTCGGCGACGGGACAGTAGAGCCCCACTTCGCGGGGCGCGGCGGGCGTTCGTATTTCAGCCATCCCTGGAGGCTAGTCGTGTTGGCTGACCGGCGGGTGGCTTTCCGGGGTCGAGACGGGCTGAAGCGTCCCGGCACACGAGCAGAATGGCCAGGCGGACTCGCCCGGGTGTCGCCGGGGTCAGTGCTCGGCGGCCAGATAGTCGGCGAGGATCCGCGCGTGATTGACCTGCGGGTCCTTGGCGCCGTAGAGCAGGGTCGTGGTGGGGTGTGCTGCGGCCAGGTCGCGGAGTTCGGCGACCGCGCTGCCGGCCTGCGGGTCGGTGTCGAGCTCGGCGCGGTAGCGGACCGCGAACTCGTCGAGCCGGTCCGGATCGTGGTTCCACCAGGTGCGGAGCTCCGGCGACGGTGCAACGTCCTTGAGCCAGGCATCCAGCCGGGCACGCTCTGTGGCAACACCCCGCGGCCAGAGCCTGTCGACCAGGACCCGGTATCCGTCGTCGGCGGACACGTCGTCGTAGATGCGCTTGATCCGGAGGGTCATGCCCACACAGTAGACCTGAGCGGCCGACCTGAGCGGCCGACCTGAGCGGCCGGTTGGGGCGTGCGCAGGCGAACGTCTCACCGAGCCAGGATCGTCCCCATCATCCCGGCGTCCTCATGATCGAGGATGTGGCAGTGGTACACGGTGCGCCCGGCGAAGTCGGAAAAGCTGATGCGCACGGTGACCTGCCCGCCGGCCGGCACATTCACGACGTCCCGCCAGACGACATCCGTCTCGGCCGTGTCGCCCCGCGCGACGATCTGCATCGGCCAGACGTGCAGGTGCACCGGATGGTCCATCCCGCTCGTGTTGCCGAGCGTCCACTCCTCCACACTGCCGGCCAGCACCGTGGTATCGAGGCGGTCAGGGTCGAACTCCTGCCCGTTGATGGTGAAGGTCATCATCGACCCATCGCCCATGCCCATGCCCATGGCGAAGCTGAGCTCGCGCCGGGCCGTCACGGTCGCACCGCGCAGGTCGATCGGGGCCGGGTGGCGCGGCACGCCCGCCGGAGCAGGCGCCGGGTCACCGGTCACGGTGACGGAGGCGAGAGTGACGTCCGAGCCGGTCGCGCGTCGGCGGGAGCCGCCCATCATGCCGCCGGCGGTTGCGGCGCCCCGGTCGTAGGCCAGGGTGCGCAGCACGGCGGTGCCAGGGGCCGCGGTGACGAGAACGTCGGCCCGGTTGCCCGGCACGAGCAGGATCTCCTGCACTTCCGCCGGATATTCGGGCCGCCCGGAATCGATCCCGAGCAGCTGCAGCCGCTGGCCGTCCAACCGCAACCGGAGATATCTGGACACGCAGGCGTTCACGATCCGCCAGCGTTCGCGCTCGCCGGGGCGCAGGACCAGGGCGGGCGCGAGTTGTCCGTTGACCAGGACGAGCTCGCCCTCCCGGCCCTGCATCCGGTCCGCGGCGGACGCGCCGGTGACCGCGCCGGCGCCGTCGAGCGTGAGGTCCGAGATCACCAGGACGCGCTCCCGGCTGGTCTCGATGGGTGCCGGATCGTCGACGACGATGGTGCCGTACAGGCCGGCGAAGACCTGGTCGGCGACGTTGCCGTGGTGATGCGGGTGGTACCAGTACACGCCGGGCGGATGGTTCGCCGGCAGCTGGTACTCGTAGTCGAAGGCCCCGCCGGCGGCCACCGTGACGGCCATGTTGTCGCCGTTCCCCTCTGGCGAGACGTGGAGCCCGTGCACGTGCAGGTTGGTCGGGTGGGTCAGGCCGTTGGTCAGCCGCACCCGCAGCCGGTCGCCGGGGTGCAGGCGCAGGGTGGGCCCGGGCAGAGCATCGTTGTAACCGAGCAGCTTGGCGCTCCGCCCGCCGATCGTGGTCGTCACCGGTGCTGCCACGAGGGTGACCGCGAGCAGCCCGCCGGTGCTTCGCAGCTCGGCCGGTTGGCGCAGCGCGTCTCCGCCGGTGAACCGGTCCGTGCCCGCCGGCCAGGTTACCCAGAGCATCCCGGCGCCGCCCACCACGGTCACAACACCGAGCCCGCCCAGCAGCAGGGCGGTGCGGCGACTGATCGGGCGGGTCATGGTCAGCGGCTTTCGGCGGGTCTCTGCATCAGGATGCCGTCACCGGCGTCTTGGCGGGGCGGTGCTCGCCGAGCGCCCGGGCCGGCTCACCTCGGGCCGCAGGTCGAGCCGGCGCAGCAGCTGGGCGTTCACCGCCACCACCACCGTGGAGGCCGACATCAGCAGCGCGCCCACCTCCATGGGCAGCACGAAGCCGATCGGAGCGAGCACCCCGGCGGCCAACGGCACCGCGAGCAGGTTGTAGCCGGCCGCCCACCACAGGTTCTGGGTCATCTTGCGGTAGCTGGCCCGGGAGAGCTCGATCACCGAGAGCACCGAGCGGGGGTCGTCGCTGGCGAGGATCACTCCGGCCGAGGCGATCGCGACATCCGTGCCGGCGCCGATGGCGATGCCAACGTCGGCCTGGGTGAGGGCCGGGGCGTCGTTGACGCCGTCGCCCACCATGGCCACCCGGTGGCCCTCCTGCTGCAGCGCCGCGACGGCGGCCGCCTTGTGCGCGGGGTGCACGCCGGCGAAGACCCGGTCGATGCCGAGTTCGGCGGCCACCGCGTGTGCCACGGCCTCGGCGTCGCCGGTGATCATCACGACCGCGATGCCCCTGGCGTGCAGGGCATCGACGGCGTCCCGGGATTCCGGTCGCACCTCGTCGGCGAGGCCGATGGCGCCGATGACGCGGCCGTCCTGCAGCACGTGCAGCACGATCGCACCCTCGGCGGCCCAGGCGCCGGTGACCTCGAGCGGCTCGGCGTCGTGGCGGGTGAGCAGGCTCGGCCCGCCGACCGCTCCCTCCCGCCCGTCCACGGTCGCCGTGACGCCCACGGCGGTGGACGCCTCGAACCCGGTGGCAGCCGGCACGGTGAGGGCGCGGGTACGGGCCGCGGCGACGATGGCCTTCGCCAGCGGATGTTCACTGTCGGCCTCCACGGCCGCCGCCAGCGCGAGCACCTCGGCCTCGGTGCGGCCGGCGACCGCGTGCACCTGGCTCACGACGGGCTCACCCTTGGTGAGGGTGCCGGTCTTGTCGAACAGCACGGTGTCCACCGTGCGCATGCTCTCCAGCGCGAGCCGGTCGGTCACCAGAACACCGCCGCGGGCGGCGCGTTCGGTGGCGATCGACACCACCAGCGGAATGGCCAGGCCCAGCGCGTGCGGGCAGGCGATCACCAGAACGGTGATGGTGCGCATCACGGCATCCTCTGGGCTGCCGAAAAGGGTCCAGGCGATCGCGGTGAGCACCCCGACGCCGAGCGCAAACCAGAACAACCAGCCGGCCGCCCGGTCGGCCAGGCGCTGCGCCCGCGACGACGACGCCTGCGCCTCGGCGACGAGTCGGCGGATGCCCGCCAGGGCGGTGTCGTCGCCGACCGCGGTCACCCGCAACCGCAGGGCGGTGTCGGTGGCGACGGTGCCGGCCACCACCGCTGCGCCGGGGCCCCGGCGCACCGGCCGGGACTCGCCGGTGATCATCGACTCGTCCACGTCGGCGGTGCCCTCGGTCACCTGGCCGTCGGCGGGGATCCGGCCGCCCGGCCGCACGATCACCAGGTCGCCCACCTCGAGGTCGGCGGGAGCGACGATGGTGATCTCGCCGTCATCCACCCGCTCGGCCGAATCGGGCAGCAGCGCCGCCAGGGACTCCAACGCGGAGGACGACTGCGCCAGCGACCGCATCTCGATCCAGTGGCCGAGCAGCATGATCACGATCAGCAGCGCGAGCTCCCACCAGAAGTCCAGCTCCATGGCCAGGATGCCCAGGCTCGCGCCCCAGGAGGAGAGGAACGCCACGGTGATAGCCAGCGCGATCAGCAGCATCATGCCGGGGGAGCGCTGCCTAAGCTCGGCCACCGCGCCGGTGAGGAACGGGCGGCCGCCCCAGACGAACATCACGGTGCCCAGCAGCGGCGAGATCCACACGGCCCAGGCGGCGCCCGGCAGGTCGTAGTCGAGCAGGGCGGCGAACATGGGGCTGAAGGCCACGACCGGCACGGCCAACACCAGCATCACCCAGAACAACCGCCGGAACTGGCCGACGTGGTCGCCGTGCCCGGCGTGACCCGTGGCGCTGTGACCCATGGATGCGTGGTCCATGGCGCTGTGGTCCATCGCTGCGTGGTCCATCGAGCCGTGGTCTATGGATGCGTGGTCCATCGACCGGTGATCTGAGTGAGAAGCCATACCCCGACTGTATACCCCCTAGGGGTACCGAGCAAGGACGGGAAAGGAGGCTACCGTGGGAGCACGACCACTCGTGCTCGTCGACGAAAGGGACCCTGATGATGTGGGGATACGGAATGAACCCGGCCTGGCTGTGGCTCTACGGGGTGCTCTCGCTGGTCGCCGTGGTGATACTCATCGTCTGGACCGTGCGGGTGTTCCGCGACGACGCATCCAGCCCGGTGGGTCCGCGCCGCAGCGACGCCCGCCGCATCCTGGACGAACGCTACGCCCGCGGCGAGCTCACCACCGAGCAGTACCGCGAGCAGGTGGCCGAACTCGGCGAGGAGCCCTGAGCCGGAGGCGGCACACCCGGCCGGCCGAGTACCGAGCAGAGTGCCGAGCGGGTAATCAGCCGAGACGGATGATCGCGGCCAGCAGCTCCGGCGCCAGCGGGCGGTCGGCGAAGATGAGCCGTTCGAGCGCCGTGGTGGCCGCGTGCTCGGGCGAGGGGCTGTGCGCATCCGTGTCGGGTACCCCGCTTCCGCGCCAGACCAGGGTGAGCCCGATGCGCTCCAGCACCCGCACCGAGGCCGGGTTGCCGGCCAGTGCGCGGGCGGTCACCGGGTATGGCGATGCCTGCGCCGCGGCGAGGACCACGGTGGCGGCCTCGGTGGCCAGGCCGATTCCCCAGCTGGCCGGGGTCAGCCGGTAGCCGAAGTTGCGCGCGCCGCAGTCCAGCAGCGTGGCCGAGGCCACTCCGATGAGCGTCCCCGCCACCAGGTCGGTGCCGGGCAGGTCGGCCCGCAGCCGAATGGCCCAGCGACCCAGACCGGATGCCGCCCAGCTCTGTTCGCTCTCGTCGACCATCCGCTCGGCTTGGGAGATGGCCGTGTGCCGGCCGGCCGGCAGGTGCAGCCAGGTGCCCAGGTCCGCGTAGATGGCGTGCACCTCGGCCACGTCGCTCCCGGCGAGGGGCTGCAACCGCAGGCGGGCCGTGGTCAGGAGCTCGGGGGAGAGGGAATCGGGCACCTCCCCATGGTTCCACGTCACGGGCCGGCGGCTACCGGAGCGCGGAGATCTTGAGCGCCACCGACTTGAGGTTCTGGATGCGCTGCTCGTAGCGAGCGGCGAGCACGATCAGCAGCACGCCGCCGATCCCGAGCCATAGCCACCACTGCACCGACACGTAGAGCAGGGCGATCCACGGCCAGAGTTGGGCCAGCGCGTGGATCAGCAGCACCGTGGCGCCGAGCACGAACGGCGCCTGCAACCGGCGTGCCGTGCCGAGCAGCAGCACCGCGATCGCGACCACGCCGAGCCCCACCACCCGCCAGAGCGGGCTGTTGGTCAGATCGAGCAGCAGCGACGGCACCAGCAGCAGAAGCAGGCCGGGCGCCAGCGCGGGCCAGCTGCCTGCGGCGGGCACGCGGCGCAGGTGCGCCAGCCCGGCCGTCACGAGGGCCAGCGCCAGCGGCACGGTCGCGATCTCCACCGGATCCGGCACGTCGTGCAGCAGCCCGGCCACGAGCATCCCGGCGGCGCCCGCGAGAGCCACCCAGGCGATCAGCCGGCCCAGGGTGCTGCGGTCGCCCCAGAACGCGGCCAGGAACACCGCCGCGAAGACCCAGACCACCAGCACCACCCGCACCGAGGCCAGCGGCGCGAAGCCCAGCGCGAGCACCTCCGCCAGCGCGGTACCGAGCAGGGCGGCCGCGACGAAGCCGTAACCGGCGCGAACCGGCAGGCTCGTGGCATCGGCGGAGTCCGTGCTGCGGGCCACCCAGACGATGCAGGTGCCGGTCAGCACCAGCAGGGCCGCGGCCGGGAGCAGCCAGGCCTCGAGCAGACCGGTCGGCCCGGCGGGCGCGCCCGGCAGGGCCACGATCCGCAGGCCGGCCGTGACCAGGACGGTGAACGTGCCGACCAGGCAGGCCGGCCAGGCGAGAACGTTCCAGCCGGCGCGGGGCACGAGCAGTGCGCCCAGGATGCCCAGCGCGCCGCCGATCGACAGCGTGAGCACCGCACGAACCGGGGTGCCGTCCGCGCCGATGACCGCGCTGGGCACGAGCGCCACGGCCAGGCCCACGGCGATACCGGCCTGCACGAATGCGCGCGAGGAGACGTACGGGGCGGCCGCGGGGTCGCGGGGCCGGCCGAAGACCCCGGCCGTGATCAGCGCTCCGATCACCAGGGCGAGTCCCAGCGGCACCGTGCCCACTTCGACGGGGTCGAGCAGGTCGCGGCCGAGACCGGCGATCAGCACCAGGAAACCGGCGGCAACCAGCAGCCAGGCCAGCAGGTCGCCGGCGCGACTGCGGTCGACCCAGCGCACGGCGACGTGCAGCACGGCGAACAGGCCGATCAGGGCGATCACCCGGCCCTCGGCGAAGGCGGCATAGGGCAACGCGGTGGTTTCGGCGCCGAGGATGCCGGCGAGGGCCACGATCACCAGGCCGTAGCCGAGCAGACGGCGGGACGCGACGGCCGACGTGGCGGACGCACCCGGTGTGCCTGGGGCATCCGCGCCGCCGGTGACCGGTCGAACCGGCGCCGGCGCACGGGCGATGATGAGGTAGCCGGCGCCGATGAGCAGCAGCGCGGCCGGCAGCAGCCAGGCCTCGAGGCGCCAGTCCGCACCGGTCGGGGTATCCAGCAACGGCCGGATGCGCCCGGCCGCGGCGACGACAACGGCCACGGCGCCGACCAGCACGCCGGGCCACGCCACGACCTGCCAGCGCGGCCGGGTGATCAGCAGGGCTCCGCCGATCATGAGGAGGCCGCCGAAAACGAGGACCAGCACCGGCCGGAGCAGGGCGCCCTGGGCGCCTTCGACCGCGCTGGGCACCAGCGCCAGGGCCAGACCCGCGGCGAGCCAGGCCTGCACGGCCGGGCCGGCGACCGGCGCGGTCAACCCGGCCGGGTGACGGGTCGGGCCGATGAGCCGCACGGCCAGCAGCTGCCCGACGATCAGGGACAGTCCCAGCGGAACCGTCGTCAGCTCGAGCGGGCTGGGCAGGGCGTAGCCGAGCCCGGCGAGGAGGGCGAGAAGGCCCGCGGTCCAACTGAGCCAGGCGAGCAGGCTGCCCGCGGGGCTGCGGTCGAGCCAGCGCGCGGCCACGTGCAGCACCGCGAACAGGCCGACCAGGGCGATCACGCGGGCTTCGGCGTACGGGGTGTACCCCAGCGCGGCGGTCTCCGCGCCGAGGATGCCGAGCAACGCCAGGCCGACCAGGCCGTAGCCGGTGCCGCGGCGCGCGGCGCGCGGCCCGGTCGCCGGGCTGTCGGCGCCGGGCGTCGTGAGCGGGGCGGTGAACGGTGTGTTCGTGATGATGATCCCACCGGTGAGCACCACCAGCAGCGCCGCGGGCACCAGCCACGCCTCGAGCCGCCAATCCGCGCCGCCGGAGCCCAGCAGCGCCAGGATGCGCCCGCTCGCCGTGATCACGACGGCCGCGGCCCCCACCATCAGGCTGGGCCAGGCGAGCAGGCTCCACCGGGCGCGACCGAGCAGCACGGCTCCGCCGACGGCGAGCAGGCCGCCGATCGAGAGCGTGAGCAGCTGGCGCAGGGCGTCATCGGTGAGCCCGGCCGCCGTGAGGGTTGAGGCGGCGGGAGACGCCGCCACGACGGCGCTGGGCAGCAGCGCGAGCGCGAGCCCGGCGCCGATCCAGGCCGGCGGCGCGCCCGTGGTCCGGCCCGGGTGGCGGGCCGTGACGAGCTGACCGGCGACCAGGGCCACACCGAGAGGCACCGTCACGAGCTCGAACGGGTCCACCGCGCCGGTGGCCAGGGCGGCGCCGGCGGCCAGAGCGGCCAGGGCGGCGCTGGTCCACGCCACGGTGACGCCCAGCGGCGCGCGGGTCCGCCAGAGCGCCAGCACATGCGCGGCGGCCAGGACGGCGACCAGGGCGGTGGCGCGTCCGGCGGCGAGATCCGAGCTGTCGAACGAGGCCGTTTCCAGGGCGGTGAGGGTGCCCAGGGCCACGATCAGGAGTGTTATGCCGGCGCGGTCCCTGATCTGGCGGGTGCGGGCATCCGGGTGCCGCACGAGCAGGAACGCGGCGGCCGCCAGTAGGCCGACGGCGGGCAGCAACCACGCCTCGAGCAGCGGTCCGGCGGTGCCGGCGGTGGTGAGCAGGCGGAGTGCCCTGGCGATGCTCGTGCTGAGCAGGCCGAGCGCGCCGGCGAGACCGGCCGCGGCCAGGTAGGCCGAGCGCGGCGGCGTCCAGCGCGGCAGGGTGGCGCCGATCAGCAGCACCGCGGATGCCGCGCCGACGATGACCGGACGCACCGGTGAGCCGGTCTGCCCGGTCAGCGCCAGGGGCAGCAGGGCCACCGAGAGGCCGGCCAGGGTGAGCAGGGCGGCGCCCGGGCTGGCGGTGACGGCACGGTCGACGCGGCCGTAACGCCAGAGCAATACAGCCAGGAGCAGCAACAGGCCGGCCAGGGGCAGCACGTACGCCTCCACCGGGGTGGTGCCGGCTCGGGCCAGGCCCCACCAGAGTGCGGCGGTGGCCGCGACGAGCGAGACCCAACCGACATGACGGCGCCAGGAGGTGGAGGCGAAGAGGCCGTCGGCGTCGATCGCGGTCAGGAGCAGGGCAACGGCGCTCAGCAGCAGGACCAGCCAGCCGAGCTCGGTGAGGCCGGGTCGCAGGAACACCGAGGCGAGCGCCACGGCGGCGCCGATCTCCAGGCCGGTCGAGGGACGCGCCCAGCCTCCGGGGGTGCCGCCGGTGGTGCCGCCGGTCGCCCGGAGGACGAGGGCCAGGGCCACCGTGACCAGGGCGGCGATCGGTGCGGCGAGCACCGACACCGTGCCGGGCGCATCCGTGAGGGAGATGAGGTTCACGGTGAGCGCGACGAGCGCCGGGCCCGCGAGGAGGGCGCCGGTGAACCGTTCCCAGCGGAGGCCCCGGCCGGGCAGCAGTGTCCAACAGAGTGCCGCCGTGACGATCAGCGCGGCGGCCAGGATGCCGGCCAGGGGCAGGCCCAGCGGGATCGTCGCCCGCTCCGTGACGGTCAGGCCGTCGATGAGGCGCCCGGTGGGCAGCACGATGCCGAGCAGGGTGGGGGCGAGCAGGGTCCAGAACGCCCACCGGCGTTCGGCGGCGGTGAACCGACCGATCCGGCCCTGGGCGAACAGAAGCTGCAGCAGACCGGTGACCAGGGCCACGCCGAGGGTCACCTGCAGCCAGAGCACGGCCATGCTCGGCGGTGTGGCGCGGGTGAGCGCCTCGGGGGCGGCGACGGCGCCGATGAGAGTGAGCAGGATGGCGCCGGACAGTAGGAGTCCGCGGCCGGTGGCCTGGGACTCGCGGTGCAGCAGCAGCCGGGCGATGAACACCGTGATGACCGCCGAGAGGGTGCCGACCCACCAGCTGGTGCTGCTGGCCCAGCTCACGATGTAGCCGAGCGCTTCGCTGACGGTGAAGAAGGTCACCAGGAAGGGGGCGTAGCCGCCGAGCGGCAGGGACCGGCGGCGGGCGAGCAGCAGGGCGGTGAGGGCGACGGCGGCCAGCAGCAGGTACAGCGCCAGCACGGGCCAGAGCCCCTGGCTGAACGGCACGGCGAGTAGCAGAACGGCGAGGCCGAACCAGGCCAGCACCCGCAGGCGCGCGGCCAGGACCGCGCCGGCCCGCCAGAACCCGGCGACCAGAACGGCCACGCCGACCAGTGCGGCCAGGGCCCAGGAACTGCCCTCGCTCACCAGGGCGACCGGATCGCCCAACCTGGCCAGGGCCGCGACCACGGCGCTGGCCAGCGGCGCGGCGGCCAGCGGCAGCACGATCGCGCCGATCGCGGCCATCAGCGACGCCCCGGTCAGCGCGGCGGTGAGCAGCGTGGTGCGCACGCTGCCGGCCGACCGGCGACGCCAGAACAGTTCGAGGCCGAGGGCCAGCGTGGCGGCGACCAGGAGCGGCAGGGTCACGAGCAGGTTGGTGTTCTCGGTGCGCCAGGCGAAGACCACGATGCCGAGCACGATTGTGAGGGTGGCCAGGCTGGCGGATGCGTAGGCGAAGGCCCGGTAGGCGGCATCCGGCCGGCGCCCGGTCAGGGCCACGACGGAGTGCGTGAGCGCAACGATGGTGACGGCGCCGAAGCTGAGCAGGGGAAGGGCCACCTCGGTGGGAGCCACGAACCCGGCCGTCACCGTGGCCGTGCCGAGGCCGGCGCCGGCCAGCGCGAGCAGGGCGATCCGCTCGGCCTGGCGGTCCACCGCGGGCCAGAGCGCTGTCGTGCCCGGCCGGGTGAACCGGTGCAGGAGTGCGCCGACGGCGGCGCCCATTGCGGCCAGGAACAGCCGGGTGAGCGGTTCGGCATCCGCCGCCAACCCGGCTGCCAGCAGCCCGACGGCCGGCGCCGCCGCGGCGAAGCCGGCCACACTGGCCACCCGCAGCGAGGACACCGCGTGCCAGAGCAGGAACAGCACCGTGCACACCGTCAGCGTCGCGCCCCAGTAGAGGAGCCCGTCGATGTCGCCGAAGCCGAACAGGTTGTTCTCCCGGATCGCCCAGGCGTCCAGCAGGACCAACACCACGGCGAGGGCGCCGATGCCCTCCGCCGTGCTGACCAGTCCCTTGCGCCGCAGCAACCCTGCCGTGGCCAGCATGGCCAGCGTGAAGAGCCCCACGATCGCCGATCGCACGGCGAGCCCGGCAACGACGAAGGCCACGGTGAGGAAGACGATCGCCGCGACGGAGACCAGGGTGACGCCCACGAGCAGCAGCACAACCTGCACGCTCGAGCGCTTGTGCGGTGCCGGGCCGGTCGGGGTCGCCGTCGCGGGCGTCCTTGGCGGGGTCGGCGGGGTCTGTGCGGCCGGACGCCCGGCGCCGGGCGTCGCGAACGGCGGAACCGGCGGCGCGAGCCGGGCCGGTTCGGCGGCGGCAGCAGGTGCGGCAGGGGCGGCGACGGTGGGGGAGGCCGGTGCGGCGGAGGCGATGCTGATCGGGGGCTGCGCGGCGACCTGCGCCGCTGCCCGGGCTGCGGCCGCGGCCTGGGCGGACACCTGCGCGGCAACCTGCGCTGCCCTGGCCGCCTCGGCCTCGGCGGCGCGCTGCGCCTGCGCCTGTGCCTGAACCTGGGCCTCACGTTCGCCGGCGACCCGCGCCGCCACCTGCTGCGCGGCGAGTTTCTCGGCCGCGGCCGTGCGCGCCGTCTGGGCCTCGGCGACCTCGAAGCGGATCTGCCCGATCAGCTGCACCCGCCGCTCGAGGGCGGTGGCGGCATCCGTCGACGCGGTGAGCAGCTCGCGGGCGGCCGGATGGCGCAGGTCGAGCCCGCAGGACGGGCAGATCGGGCTCGGCAGCGCGGTCAGGCAGGCCGGGCAGCGGGACGTGTCGGTGAGTTCGGCCGCGTTCAACGGCCAGTGAAAGCGCCCGACGTACTGCGCGAAGTCGCGAATGGAGCTGCTCGGTGACATCAATCCCCCTGATGAATGGTGCGGCCTCCACAGGCTAGTGGCTCGCCGGCGCGGCCGAGCGAGTTGCCCACAGGCGACACCCCACTTCGGGGCGATTGACGCCCTGTCATTGACGCTGTGTCAACGGCGGGAGTACCGTGCGATCATGAGCACCACCAAGACCGCCCCGCGCCTGAGCAAACAGCCCGACGAGCGCCACGACGAGATCGTCGCCGCCACCCGGCAGCTGTTCGCCGAACGGGGCGTCGCCAAGGTCTCGGTCACCGAAATCGCCAAGCGCGTCGGCGTCACGCGGGGCCTGATCTACCACTACTTTCCCGACCGGGACGCGCTGATCGACCTGATCTTCGAAGACCACATCACCGAGTTCGTCGAGGCCGTCTCCCGCTGGGATGCCGGCCGGGAGCCCGGCAACGTGTCCAAGGCGCTGCTGGACTGCGTGGTGCTGTTCCGCCACCACCTGCACGCCAAGGACATGTTCCGCGAGGACCTCGGCCACCCCGAGAACGCCGGCCTGTACAACCGGTTCGTGGACCGCGCGGTGCGCGCCATCGTCGAGCGCCTGCGGGTGACCACGGTCGAGGCCTACGCCAAGGCCCACCACATCGAGATCGAGCACGTCGGCGAGGTCTTCTACGTCCTGGTCTACGGCCTGATCGGACTCGTGCGCTCGTCGCCCGACGTCGACGACCAGGTTCTCGTCGCCATCGTGCGGCAGACGCTGCACCTGGACCTGGGCACGTCGGGCACCACCCCGTGAAGACGCACCACCCGTAAGACGCACCACCCCACAAAGACGCACCACCCCACAAAGAAAATCGAATAAGGAGAAACGAAGATGTTCCTGTACGAGTCAATCCCCTGGTACTCCACGCTGATGTGGGTTGCGGTGGTGGCGGGCCTCATGCTCGCCAACGAGATCGCCCGCGCGAGCAAGTGGGCCGCCCTCGTGTTGTTCATCGGGTTACCGGTGGTGCTCACCATCTTCGTCTGGCCGCACACAGCCGGCGCCGACTCCAGCACCGGCACCTGGTTCCACTGGGTCAAGGTCTACTCCGCGCTGGCCGGCTGCCTGGGCTTCATGGCCATCCGCTTCATCCCGAAGCTGGCGAAGAACAAGTACTGGCTGATGTTCCCGGCGGCGATCCTCGCGCTGAACATCTTCGAGGCGGTCATCCGCGACTTCCAGGTCTACGGCATGCAGGGCATGGTCGACGGCGTCTTCATGGTCGGCGGCCCGTGGAACATCATGAACGGCATCGCCGGGCTGCTCAACCTGCTCACCATCTGCGGCTGGGCGGGCATCATCATCAGCCGCGGCAAGCAGAAGGACATGATCTGGCCCGACATGCTCTGGTTCTGGATCATCGCGTACGACCTGTGGAACTTCGCCTACGTCTACAACGCCGTCGGCGACCACTCCTTCTACGCCGGCGCCGCCCTGCTGATCTCCTGCACCATCCCCGCGTTCTTCATCAAGCGCGGCGCCTGGCTGCAGCACCGGGCGCAGACCCTGGCGTTCTGGATGATGTTCACCATGGCCGTGCCCACGTTCGTGACCAGTTCGATGTTCGCGGTCGAGTCCTCGCACAACCCCACCGCGCTGTTCATCGTCAGCGCGATCTCGCTGGCCGCCAACATCGCCGTGGTCGTCTACCAGGTGCGGGTCATCGTGCGCACCAAGCGCAACCCGCTGAAGGACGAGCTGTTCGTGGAGCTGCCCGCGTACCAGAAGGTGCTCGCCGACAATCGGCCGCTGGATGCCGAACCCGGCGTCACAGGCTCCCCCCGAGCCACCGCGCGCGTCTAGTCCCGCTGCACCACCCCGCGTCCCGCGCCGCACCACCCCGCGCTCCGCGCCGCACCATTCCGCGAAAGCGGTCATGTGGTTGCCACGAGTCCCTCGAAGCAACCACATGGCCGCTTTCGCGGTAGTTAAGCGGCGGTTAAGGGCGGCGTTAGAGGTTGTTCTCGGCCAGCCAGTCGAGCAGCACCCGCTGCACATCCGCGGGGCGCTCCACGTTCGGCAGGTGCGCGGTGTCGCGGAACACGCATCCGCTCGCGTCGGGCACCGTGGACACCAGGTACTCGTAGGCCGCGAGCACCTCCGACATGTCGTATTCGCCAACCGTCACCAGGGTGGGCACGTCGATGTCGACGACCCTGTCGTAGGCGGGCGGTTCGAGCGGGAGGGACACCGGGTTCTCCTCGGCGTGAATGACGTTCACCCGGTTGAGCGCGTACGCGGTGGCGACGAATTCGGGGTCGAGGTCTTCCTCGCGGCGCAGCGGGCCGAAATCCCAGATCGCCGCCTCGAGCTGGGCCAGCTTGTGCCAGTCCTGGGCTTCGAAGACCCGGTCGATCTCGTCGAACCGGGCATCCTCCAGCTCGGTCAGCTCGGTGTCGGGGAACCCGCTCGGGCCCGACCCGATCACGATCAGCCCGGCCACCCGGTCCGGGCTGTCCACGGCGAGGTCGATGGCGATGGTGCCGCCGCGCGAGCAGCCGATCACGGTCGCGCGGGCCACGCCGAGATGGTCGAGCACTGACAGGGCATCCGCCCGGTTGGAGAACTCGACGTCCTCGGTGCTGGTCTGGCCGAAGCCGCGGGTGTCGAACCGGATGACGTAATGCTCGGCCGCCAGCGCGTCGATCTGCGGATCCCACATGCGCAGGTTCGCGATCCCGGCGTGGATCAGCAGCAACGCCGGCTTCGAGGCGTGTCCGTCGGTTTCGTAGTACAGGCTCGCGCCCGGCACGGTGAGGTGAGGCATGAGTCGAGCGTACGACGGCCGCGCGGCCGGTGCAGGACTTTTTCGCGGCCCGGCGGCACATTGGCGACCCCGTAGGCTCGAATGGTGGGCGGTGTACTGGTCGGGTTCTCGATCATCGGGTTTGTGATCCTGGTGGGGTATGTCGTCGAGCGCACCGGCGTGGCCGGCGAGAGCGCCGGCCGGGTGCTCAACCGCATCGCATTCTTCGTCGCCACCCCGGCGCTGCTGTTCACCGTGCTCTCGCACGCGGATGTGCACGTGCTGTTCTCCGCGTTCCTCGCCACGGTGCTGTGCAGCGTGATCGTCGGCATGCTGCTGTATTTCGTTCTGGCCAGGATTTTCTTCCGCAACCCGCTGCCGGAGACCGTGCTCGGCGCCACCAGCGCCACCTACGTGAACGCCAACAACATCGGCCTGCCGGTGGCCATCTACGTGCTCGGCAGCGCCCAGTACGTGGCACCGGTGCTGCTGCTGCAGCTGCTCGTGCTCGCGCCGATCACCCTGAGCATCCTCGACGCCTCCACCCGCGGCCGGGTGTCGGTGCGCAGCATCCTCACCCAGCCGTTGCGGAACCCGATGATCATCGCCTCGGTGCTCGGCGTGCTGGTGGCGGCCTTGGGTATCCCGGTGCCTGACGCCGTGATCGCGCCGCTGGACATCATCGGCGGCGCCGCGATCCCGCTGGTGCTGATGTCATTCGGCATGTCCCTGCACGGCCAGCGGCTGCTTCAGGCCGGCACCGGCCGCAAGCAGGTGTTCGCGGCGTCGGCGATCAAGGTGGTGCTGATGCCCGTCATCGCGTACCTGTTCGGCCGGTTCGTGTTCGGTCTCGACGGCGCCGAACTGTTCGCCGTGGTCACCGTGAGCGCGCTGCCGACCGCGCAGAACATCTTCAACTTCGCGTCGCGCTACGACCGGGGTGTGGTGGTGGCCAGGGACACCGTGCTGGTCACCACGATCGGCGCGATCCCGGCGCTCGTGATCGTGGCGGCGCTGCTGGCCTGAGCCTCAGGTTCGAGCGCTGGTGGACGCGACGAGCTCCACTTCGACCCGCGCACCCAGTGGGAGCCCGGCAACAGCGACAGTGGTCCGGGCCGGGTACGGCGGCGAGAACACTCTCGCGTACACGCTGTTCATTGCAGCAAAATCGGTCATGTCGATCAGATAGACATTCACCTTCACGACGTCGTCGAAGCTTCGGTTCGCGGCGGCGAGCACCGACGCCAGGTTCGCGAACACGCGTTCTGTCTGCACCTCGATTCCTCCGTCGGCGAGAGTGCCTGTCACCGGATCGATGGGGGTCTGGCCAGAGAGGTAGAGCAGTTCCCCGGTCCCGGACGCAGCGTGCGAATACGGGCCCACTGGCGCCGGGGCGGAGGGATCGGTGACAACTGATCGAGGCATGGGCTCATGATAGGAGCATTCCGGTCTTCGCGAGGCCGGGGCCTGCTTACCGGGCTCCCTGGAGGATGGCCGCGTCCTCAGGGCGGGTGCGGCTAGCGCGTGAGGGCGCGCCAGCGCGGCTGCTCGGTGACGATGACGACGAGGCACAGCGCGGTAACGGGTCCGGCGATCCACCACGGCCAGATCGCCCAGGCGGCCATCGTCGCGGCCAGGCAGCAGGTCGTGACCGGGCGGTCGAGAGCGGAACTCGTTCGTTGGGCGAGGAACGGTCATGGCGTCTTCCGGCCGAGCAGGCCCCGGTCGATGAAGTCGACCATCCAGCGGAAGCTGTCGTCGATGTCGGTGCTCATCTGGAATCCGTCGGAGACCTCGAGGGTCGCGAAGCCGTGCAGCATGCTGCGCAGCATCCGTAGGGCGTGGATTTCGTCGTCGGGGTCGAGCCGGTAGCCGTGCAGCACGGCGGCGAGGGAGCCGAGGGACCGCTCGAGTGCCGGGATGAGCGGGTCGTCGGGGCCGGTCGGGCGGGCGCCGGTCGTCGCCGCGTACCGGCCGGGGTGCTGTTTCACGTAGTCGCGCAGAGCCTGCGCCGCCGCGGCGAGGGCCTCCCCGCCCGAGCGGCCCTGCGTGGCGTCGCGCATCGCGTCGCCCGCCTCGGTGGCGCCGAGGATGGCGATGCGGTGTACGAGCGCTGCGAGGCTGTCGACGTGCTTGTACAGCGACGGGGTCTTCACGCCGAGGCGTTCGGCCACCACGTTCATGCCGAGCTGGCCGAGGCCGATCTCGTCGGCGATCGCGGCGCCGGCTTCGGTGACCGTCGCGGCATCCAGGCCGACTCTAGGCACGGTCGGCCGAGGTCGTCGGCAGCGTTGTGCCGAGGAAGGGGAGGAGCAGGCCGAGGAGTTCCGCGGGGGTTTCGGTGTGCATGTAGTGCCCCGCGCCCTCGATGACGGCGAGTTCGCCGAGGCCGGTGGAAAGATCGGCGATGATGCGCTCACCCTCGGCGCGAGGATCGGCCCAGTCGGGGTCGGCGCTGCCCTCGATCACCAGGACCGGGCAGCGCACGCCGGCGAGGTGCGCGCCGGCGTCGGTGGGACTCGACTTGGTCATGGCGCGCAGGGCCGCCATGTGTTCTGGGCGGCTCATGGTGGCCTCGATGCGGGCGCGCTCGCTGCTCCAATCGGCAGGCTTGGTGGGAATCGCCAGATCGAGATAGGCAAGCCAGCTTTTCAGGCTGCCGCTCATCATGACCTTCGCGAGCTCGATCGTGCCGGCTCGGTGGCTTTTGACGCGGAGGAGTCCGCCCAGGTCGACCGACTGCTTGCGCGTGAAGGGCGCCAGCTCGGCCAGACCCACGATCAGGTCTGGCGCGGTTGCCGCGGCGATGGTCGCGGCGCCGCCGCTGATCGACTGGCCCACGATGACGGCGGGGCCGCCGAGGTGGCGCACCAGCGCGACGAGGTCCCCCGCGATATCGGTGCGGCTGTAGCCCGTCCACTCGGTGCTCGAGTCGCCGCAGCCACGGATGTCCACGTTGGCGACCCGGTAGCCCGCCGCGACGAGGGCCGGCACGACGAAGCGATAGGAGTGCCGACTGTCGCCCATCCCGTGGGCGAGTACCACGAGGGGTCCTTCGCCACTCAGGTCGTAGGCAATGGTGCCCTCGTCGATGGTCAAGTACTCGGTCATGGCATCTCCAATCTGGCTAATGTGAATAGCATTAAAGCTAATGCAATTAGCCAAACGTGTCAAGGTCGACGTGGAGTCGTTGTCGAGATCATGTCCGGCTGGCGCGTCAGGCCTTGGCCCTCGGCGCCTTCTGCAACCAGGGCCGCAACCGCCGGGTGATGAACGGCATCACCAGGTAGGTCATCGTGGGCGCCATCACAAACGTGGTCAGCAGGATGCGGAGCACCGTCGGGATGTCGTTCCAGTGCGGGTCGACGCCGGTGACCAGGTAGGTGAACAGCACGTTCAGCGGGAAGAAGCCCAGCCCGATGGCCACGGCCTGCTTCCAGCGCGGCGGCTGGATCGGCGAGGACGGGCCCGCGTTGGCCTGGGACTCGTCGAACCAGCCCTCGATGCCGGTGCGCTTGACCACGTGGGCTTCGAGCACCAGGCCCTCACCCTCGTGCAGCCAGCTGGTGCGGGCGATGGAGGTCTCCCAGGCCTCCAGGGAGGCCGCATCCTGGAACTTGTAGAGCATGTGCCAGTGGCCGGAGCCGGCGTGCGCGCGCACCCAGCCGGAGCCGAGGAAGCCCGGGTACTCGTTGGCGAGATCCATCCCGGTCTGCACCCAGTGGGTGGCCTCGTCGAAGCGGTCGGGGTCGACGCGGCGGCGGATGGAGACGGTGACGGGCACGTCGGCGGCTGCTTGTGGCGCCGCGTCGTTCCCGGATGCAGCAGGAGACATGCGTCAAGTATGGGCGACGCCGCTCCCGCCGGGCGAGCCTCAGCCTTGACGCGTCGGCCTGATCGTGAGGTCGCCGATCTCGACGTCGTGGGGCTGTTCGATCGCGAACGCTATCGCCCGGGCCACGGCTGCGGCGGGGATGCCCATGGCTGCCATCGACGCCTGCGCGGCCTCCCGGATGCGTGTGTCCGCGATGGCGTCGACGAGTTCCGTCTGCACGTAGCCGGGGGAGATCGACGTCGTGCGCAGGACACCATCCGTCGACTCCTGGCGCAGGCCCTCCATCAGGGTTCTGACGGCGTTCTTCGTGGCCGCGTAGACGGCCTGCGTCGGCACGATCTTGATTCCCGACGTGGACACCGTGGTCACGAAATGCCCCCGACCCTGCGCCTGGAACACCGGCATGGCCGCAGCGATGCCGTTCAAAACGCCGCGGAGGTTCACGTCGATCATCGATGACCAGCCATCGGTGTCGAGTTCTCCGATCGGGGACAGCGATGACACCCCGGCGTTTCCGACGAAGACATCCAGGCGGCCGAACGAATCGACGGTGCGAGCGACGAAGTCCACGACCGCCGATGCTGACGTGACGTCGACCTCGCACGCGATGGCACGGCCGCCCGCCGCGACGATCTCCGCCACGACGCCGTCCAGTCGGTCGGTGCGACGCGCCCCAAGCGCCACGAGGGCACCACGCTCCGCGAGCAATCGCGCTGTTGCTTCGCCGATGCCGCTGCTGGCTCCCGTGATGGTTATGACCTTGCCGGTTATGTCGTTCATTCTCGTAGCCCATCGATCGTTTCGGTAGAGTGGACACGTGTCCGTTTCCAACGATACGGACACGTGTCCACTTAAGCAACCGATCCTCCGTGGAAGCCAATGAACCCATCAACGCCCCGGGCAGACGCTCGGAACAATCGCGCTCGCATCGTCGAGGCGGCCCGCGACGCGATTGCGGCGGCCGGCCCCGACGGCGAGTTGCGCCTGAACGCCATCGCCCAGAAGGCCGGCGTGGGGCAGGGCACTCTGTACCGGCATTTTCCGACTCGCGCCGACCTGCTGGTCGAGGTGTACCGGCACGATGTCGACGAGCTTGTTGCCTTGGCCGGCACCCTCCTGCAGACCGAGGCGCCGCTCACGGCGCTCGTTCGCTGGTTTGACCGCGTCGCCGACTATGCCCGCGTCAAACGCGGAGTGTTTGCGGCCCTGGAAGCCTCGGTGTGGAAGGACCTCAGCGCGCGCAGCCTCGGGCCCATCGGCGAGGCGCTCACACTGCTGCTCGACGCCGGTCGCGCCGCCGGCGTCATCCGCGCGGATGTCGACGCCCAAGACGTGATCACCCTGATCGGCTTCCTCACGCGTCTGGAGGAGACCGATTGGGACGAACGATCCCGTCATCTCCTCGCCATCGTGCTCGACGGCCTGCGAGCACCCGGCGGCGGAGACCGCTAGAAGATCATCGGGCGGTCGTCGTCCTCGTCGTCGGTCTCGATGTCGACCAGCACCGGCACGTGGTCGCTTGGGGCGTCGCCCTTGCGCTCGTCGCGGTGGATGCTCGCATCCGTCACCAGCTCGCCGAACGCCGGCGAACCGAGTATGAAGTCGATGCGCAGCCCCTCGTTGCGCGGGAACCGCAGCGCCTTGTAGTCCCAGTAGGTGAAGCCCTCCGGCACGATCGGGCGCACCACATCGGTGAAACCTGCCGTTTCGAACGCCTCGAAGGCGCTGCGCTCCGGCTCGGAAATGTGCGTGGAGGCGCCCGGCACCAGGCTGGGGTCGCCGACGTCGGAGTCCAGCGGGGCCACATTCCAGTCGCCCATCAGCGCCATCGCCAGCTTCGGGTTGCGGGCCAGTTCGTCGGCGGCGTGGGTCTTCAACCGGGTCAGCCAGTCCAGCTTGTAGACGTAGTGCGGGTCGTCGAGCGAGCGGCCATTGGGCACGTAGAGGCTCCAGAGGCGCATGTCGTTCACCGTGACACCGAGGGCGCGGGCCTCCAACGGCAGGCCGGGACCCTCTTCACCCTTCAGGAAGCCGGGCATCTCCGGGAACGCGGTGACAACATCCGTCATCTCGTGGCGGCTGGCGAACGCGACGCCGTTCCACTGGCTGAGGCCGTGGATGGCCAGCTCGTAACCGGCATCCTCGAAGGCCTGGGCCGGGAACTGCTCGGGCTTGCACTTGATCTCCTGCATGGCGAGCACGTCGATGTCCTCCCGCACCATCCAGTCGACCACCCGGTCGACGCGGGCACGGATGGAGTTGACGTTCCAGGTGGCGATGCGCATGCCTCCAGCCTATTTGGCGCGGGCGCCCGAGAAACCTCGCCGACACACGCGAGTGGCAGGATGGCTATATGTCGGAATTGCAGATCGGTTACGCGGCCATGTTGGAGCAGTTCGCCCCCGCCGAGGCGGTGGCGCTCTCGGCGTATGCGGAGGAGCACGGCTTCTCCGGCGTGATGGCGGCGGACCACTTCCAACCGTGGGTGCCCGCCCAGGGCGAATCCTCGTTCGTGTGGAGCGTGCTTGCCGCGATCGGCGAGCGCACCAAGGGCGACATGGGCCCCGGCGTCACCGCGCCCACCTTCCGCTGGCACCCCGCCATGGTGGCGCAGGCCTCCGCCACGCTCGCCTCGATGTACCCGGGCCGGCACTGGCTGGGCCTGGGCTCCGGTGAGGCGCTGAACGAGCACATCGTCGGCGGCTACTGGCCGGAGGCGCCCGAGCGGATCAACCGCATGTTCGAAGCCATCGAGATCATCTCGAAGCTGTTCACCGCGTCCATCGCCGGCAAGGACGTCAAGCACTCCGGCCAGTTCTTCAAGCTCGAGTCCACCCGGCTGTGGACCATGCCGGAGGTCGCGCCCGAGATCCTCGTCGCCACCGCCGGCCCGGTCACCGCCAAGCGCGCCGGACGGCACGCCGACGGCCTCATCACGGTCGGCGCCCCGCTCGAGAAGATCTCGATGTTGTTCGGAAAGTTCGACGACGGCGCCCGCGAAGCCGGCAAGGACCCGTCGACGATGCCCAAGGTGCTGCAGCTGCACATGAGCTGGGCCGAGACCGACGAAGAAGCCATGGCCAACGCGCTGCACGAGTGGCCCAACGGTGGCATGAAGTTCCCCAAGGGCGACATCCGCTCGCCGTTCGAGTTCGAGCAGATGGCCAAGCTGGTGCGCCCGGAGGACTTCGAGGGCCGGATGATCATCTCCGCCGACCCCGACGACCACCGTGCCTACATCCAGAAGTTCGTCGACCTGGGCTTCGACAAGATCTACCTGCACAACGTGGGCCGCAACCAGCGCCAGTGGATCGACGTGTTCGGCCGCGACGTGCTGCCGAAGCTCGCCCGGTAGCGATGGGCGTTTCTGGTGCGGCCGGGCCGGATTCCCGGCTTGAGGTGTTCGTCCTCCCCGGCATCGGCGAGATCCGGGCCGGCGACGACCTCGCCGCGGTGATCTTGGCCGCCGCCGGGTCCGGCCTTCTCGACGGCGACATCCTCGCCGTGACCAGCAAGATCGTCTCCAAGGCCGAGGGCAGGCAGGTGGCCGCGACCGATCGGGAGCAGGCGATCACCGACGAGACGGTGCGCGTCGTGGCGACCCGCGCGCATCCGGGCGGCGTCACCCGCATCGTCGAGAACCGGCAGGGCCTGGTGATGGCCGCCGCCGGCGTCGACGCCAGCAACGTGGCCGAGGGCACGGTGCTGCTGCTCCCGGTCGACCCGGATGCCTCCGCCCGCGCGCTCTGCACCGCCGTGCGGGAAGCCACCGGGCTGCGTGTCGGGGTGCTGATCACCGACACCGTGGGCCGCCCGTGGCGCGAGGGCCAGACCGACATCGCCATCGGCGCCGCCGGGGTGGCCGTGCTCGACGACCTGCGCGGCAGCATGGATGCCCACGGCCGCCGCCTCGACGTCACCGTCGCCGCCGTCGCGGACGAGATCGCCGGCGCCGCGGACCTCATCAAGGGCAAGACCAGCGGCAACCCGGTCGCGGTGCTGCGTGGCCTGGGCCACCTGGTCGGCGCGATCGACGCGGGGGACCGGGGCGCGAGGCGGTTGTTGCGCGACAGTGCGAACGACATGTTCCGGGTGGGGAGCGCGGAGGCGTACGCCGAGGGGTATGCGGCGGGGGTGGCGGCGGCTGCCGCGGCTGCTGCTCCAGAGGCGGCTCCGGGTGCGGATGGCGCGTCTGCGAACGATGATGAGTGGGGAACGACCAGGGCGGCTGAAGGCCTGTCCGTGTCCGCCGACTTGCCGGAAGATGCCCCTTCGGCGCTCCCGGAAGGGCGCATTGCGGCAACTCGCAAGATTTCTGGTGACGACTTGCCGGGAAGTGCCCCTTCGGCGCTCTCGAGGGGGCGCATTGCGGCAACTCGCGAGGTGCCTGCCGCTGGGGGCGGTGCGCCTGGGGGTGAGTTGCCAGTTGGGGCCCCTTCCGGGCGCGCGAGTGGGCCCGAAGTGGCACCTCGCGAGAATGCGGCTGCTGAGTTGCCAGTTGAGGGCCCTTCCGGGCGCGGCAATGGGCCCGAAGTGGCTTCTCACGGAACCGCGCCGGCGTGACGTGGGTGTGCGTGGTGCCCGTCAAGGGCAGCGCCGGAGCCAAGAGCCGCCTGGGCGCGCTGCCGGAAACGTTCCCGGCGCGCGGCGAGCTCGCCGAGGCCTTCGCGCTTGACACCGTGGCCGCGCTGCTGGCCGCCGAGATGGTGGAGCAGGTGTTCGTGGTGACGGCCGACCCTGCTGCGGCCACGCCGCTCGCCGCCCTGGGCGCCCAGATAGTGCCCGAGTTGCCGCAAACATCCGCTTCGGATGCCCGGAGGGGGTCAGTTGCGGCAACTCGCGACCCGCTCAATACGGCGATCGCCGAGGGCATCCGGGCGGCGCAGGAGAGATACCCGCTCTGCAACGTGGCCGTGCTCACCGGGGACCTGCCCGCGCTCACCGTCGCCGACGTCGAGGCGACCCTGAGCGCCGCATCCGCTCTCGACCTGGCGATGGTCGCCGACGAAGAGGGCACCGGCACGACGACCCTGCTTGCTCGAGCCGGCGTCGCCGTCACGCCGCGCTTCGGTCCCGGCTCGCGCGCCGCCCACGAAGCGGCCGGCCACGTGCCGCTCGACCTGCCCGCGACGGCCTCGATCCGCCGCGACGTCGACACCATCGACAACCTCGCCGAGGTGCTGCGCCGCGGCGTCGGAGCCCACACCAGCGCCCTCATCGCCCGCTCGCAGCCGATGCCCGGCCCTCAGGAACACTGACCGCGGCGTCTCACCCCGGCTGTCCCGCTGCGTAAAGGCGGAGAAATTCGGGACACGCCGGGTGCGCGGGCGCGCGGCACCGTGTGTCCCGAAAAAGTCCGCCCTTACACACGCCCCGTGGCGGAGGGCGCGGGGTGCGTCTGGGATGACCCGGTTGGAACCTGGAGCCAGGAGCCAGGAGCCAGGAGCCAGGAGCCAGGAGCCAGGAGCCAGGAGCCTGGAGCCAGGAGCCAGCCAGAGCCGGCTCGGTAGAGCTAGTGCGCGGGAGCCGCCGGCCGCACCGAGGAGGCCAGCGCCGCGAGCACGTCGGCCGGAGTGGCCGCCATCTCGATCGAGGCGCGGAACGACGGCTTCATCAGGCTGCGGCTCAGCTGGGCGAGCACCTTGAGGTGCTCGGTGCCGGCGGCGGCCTCGGGCACGGCGATCATGAAGATCAGGTGCGCGGGGGCCTCGTCGAGCGAGTTCCAGTCGACTCCAGCCTGGCTGCGCGCAAACGCGAGCACCGGGGAGGTGGCACCGTCGGACTTGGCGTGCGGGATGGCGATGCCCTCGCCGATGCCGGTGGTGCTGATCAGCTCACGGTTCAGCGCCGCCTGCACGACGGCATCGATGTCGAGCACGCGCCCGGTGGTCGCCATCATGCCGGCCAGACGACGGATGACGGTGTCGCGGTCGGTCTCGTCGATGTCGAGCACGATCGTGCGTTCGTCGATGTAGTCGAGCACGGTCTTCGGCGCGGGAACGGCCGCGTCGGCACCCGCCGCTGCCGGGGCCGCCGCCCGGGTCGAGCCCATGGCCACAATCGGCGCGGCAGCCACGGCCGTCGCCACGACCGGCGCGCCGGCAACCGGCGCTCCAGCATCCGCCGCACCGGGCGCCACGGCACCCGCACCGGCACCGACAGCGGCACCGACCGGCGCCACCTCGGCCTCGGCGACAGCAGCAGCAGCCGCCGGCGTCGCCTTGCGCACCGAGATGCCGATCAGCAGCACCGAGACCAGAGCGGTCACGGCCACGCCGGAGAGGATCGCGACGAAGTACATCGGCACTCCGCTGACGGCGCCGAAGACGGCCACGATCGGGCCACCGTGCGGCACCGCGTTGGTGACGCCGGCGATCGCGGCGATGGCACCGGCGATGGCGCCGCCGAGCACGTTGGCGGGGATGACCTGCAGCGGGCGGGCCGCGGCGAGCGGGATGGCGCCCTCGGTGATGCCGAAGAAGCCCATGAACAGCGCGGCGATGCCGGCCTCGCGTTCCACCGGGGTGAAGAAGCGGCGACGGATGAGAGTGGCCAGGCCCATACCCAGCGGCGGCACGGCGATGGCCGCGGCGACCATGCCCATCGGGCCCGGGTTACCGGAGGCGATCAGGGCGGAGCCGAACAGGAACGCGGTCTTGTTGATCGGCCCGCCCATGTCGAACGCGACCATGGCACCCAGGATCAGGCCGAGCACAACGACGCTGCCGCCGTCGAGGCTGGCGAGGAAGTCGGTCATCGAGGAGAAGACCCAGGCGATCGGCTGGCCGAGGGCGAGCACGAACAGGCCGCCGACGACGAGGGTGGTGATCACAGGGATGACCAGGATCGGCATGATCGGCTTGATGAAGCGGTGCACCGGGATCTTCTTGATGCCCAGCGCCACAAAGCCCACCAGGAATCCGGTGACGATGCCGCCGATGAACCCGGCGCCCGATTCGGAGTTGTAGAAGGACCCGGTGGTGGCGATCCAGCCGCAGATCATGCCCGGTGCGAGCCCGGGCCGGTCGGCGATGGCGTAGGCAATGAAACCGGAGAGGATCGGCACCATCAGGGTGAAGCCGAGCACGCCGATCTGGTTGATGGTGAACCAGAAGCTGTCCTCGGGGATCACGAGTCCCTGCGGGGTGGCCTCGCCGCCGATCGACAGCGAGATCGCGATGAGCAGCCCGCCGACGACGACGAACGGGATCATGTACGACACGCCGTTCATCAGGGCGCGGTAGATGAACCCGCCGATGTCGCGCTTGCCGGCGCTCGCCGGGGCATCCGTGGTGACGGCGGCGGTGCCGGTGGGGGAGGCGGCCAGCGCCTCGGCGATCAACGCGGCGGGGCGGTGGATGCCGTCGGCGACGCGGGTGGAGACGATGCGCTTGCCGCCGAACCTGGCCAGGTCGATCTGGGTGTCTGCGGCGATGACGACGGCATCCGCGCGGTCGATGTCGGCCTGGCTGAAGGTGCCCTCGACCCCGACGGAGCCGTGCGTCTCGACCCGGATCTCATAACCGAGTTCGGTGGCGGCCGCGTCGAGTTTCTCCGCCGCCATGTAGGTGTGCGCGATGCCCGTGGGGCAGGCCGTGATCGCCAGGATCAGCACCGTGGGCGGCGCGATGGTGGTGTCGGTCGGTGTTTCAGGCATGGTGCGGTGTCCTTCCAGGACGGAGCCGGCGGCCGGTGGCCCGTCGACCATGGAGCGCGTGCTCACCCGGTGAGAGATGCAGCAGCCTGCCCAGCGTACAGTCCGGCCTCCGGCGGGCCGAGAGGCTTTGGACCCTGCCGGCCGCTAGGGTGGGACGCGACACGGGGTGCCACCGCCGGATGCGGAGGCTGAGATTCAGACCCGTCGAACCTGACTAGTTAGCACTAGCGAAGGGATGTCGCCATGCACGTTCACGCCGCCGATTCACACGGGAATCCCGACCCGGAGCCGCACCCGGAACCGGTCAGCACGGAGCCGTCGAGCACCGAGCCGTTCAGCGCCCTGCTCTGGGCCGACATCGAAGCCACCCGCACCGCCATCGACGAGCTGCCCTTTATCGGCCGGCTCGGCGACGGCAGCCTGGCGCCCGGCCACTTCAGCTACTACCTGGCCCAGGATGCCCGCTACCTCGCGGCGTACTCCCGGGTGCTGGCCGAGGCGAGCGCCCTGGCGCCCAACGCCGCCGAACGGGAATTCTGGGCGGCCGGCTCGGCCAATTGCATCGAGGTGGAGCTCGAGCTGCACCGCAGCTGGCTGGCCGGCCACGACGCCGACCCGGCGCCCGGCCCGGTCACCGCCGCCTACATCGACCACCTGCGCGCGGTCAGCGCGGCGGGCAACTATGCGGTGCTGCTGGCCGCGGTGCTGCCGTGCTACTGGCTCTACGCGGATGTCGGCGAGCGCCTGCACGCCGGGTACCTGGCCCGCACGAGCGACGTGCCGCATCCGTACGCCGACTGGCTGGAGACCTATGCCGACGAGGCCTTCGCGGCCGCGACCCGGCGGGCCATCGCGCTCACCGACGCCGCCGCCGTCACCGCGACGACCGTCGACCGGGCGCTGATGCGCGCAGCTTTCGCCCGGTCGGCGGCCCTCGAACTGCTCTTCTTTGACGCACCCCGGCTGCACGCGCCGGGGTAGCCGGCCGCCGCTACTCGCGCATCAGCATGGCCTGGGCCTCCCGCTCCAGGTCCACATACGGTTCGCCGCTCACGTCGATGCCCACCCGGTGGATGGTGCCGCCCGTGAAGCTCCACGGTGCGGTGCCCGCGTACTCGGTGACGGCCTCGCCGCTGTCCCGGCCGATACTGAGCCCCTCGCCGGCGATCGAGAACTTGCCCGGCTGGGTCTTGATGCGGCCCTCACCCACCTTCGTCTCGCCGTAGTAGAGGCTCAGGATGCCCGTGGAGACGTGCTGCGGATCTTCGCCGTCCTTGTCGAACGAGGCCGAGAGGATCAGGTTCTCACCCCGCGGCAGGTCGGTGTCGGCGTCGATCTTCTGCTCGAACAGCCCGACGAAGTTGTTCACGTAGTGCAGCCGGTTGTCCTGCAGGTAGAGCGCGTGCCCGCCGAACCTGGAGCCCTGCGCGAAGAGCACCCCCGCGCAGCCGGGCGCCGGCAGGTCCACCAGGGCGCCGATCACGAACGACCGGTTGCGCACGTTCACCGCCTGCGACTCGGGCACCTCCGAGGTGTCCGGGTAGTAGACGTACCGGCTGCGCGGCGGGGACAGCACCGGCCGGGGGGTGACGAAGATCTCGAACGCCGACCTGTCGTCCAGCGGGAACGCCTGGTTCGCGCCGGCCTCGGCGAACCACAGGTTCACCAGTTCGCGCACCTTCTCCGGATGCTCGGCCGCCAGGTTGTGCAGCTCGCCCCGGTCCACATCGGTGTGGTACAGCTCCCAGTCGTCATCGTTGAAGTGGCTCCAGCCGCTCAGCGTCGGGTGCGTGGTGATGGCCTTCCAGCCGTCGTGCCAGATCGCCCGGGAACCCAGCATCGAGTAGAACTGGGTGCGGCGGGTGGTCGGTGCGGCGGCATCCGCGAAGCCATAACGCATGCTGACCCCGTCGAAACGGCTCTGCACGTGCCCCTTGATACGCTCGGGCGGTTGCACGCCGAGCACGTCGAGGATGGTCGGGGCGATGTCCACGGCGTGGTGGTACTGCTCGCGCAGCTCACCACGGGCGGGCAGCCCGGCCGGCCAGGACATGATGCAGGGGTCGCAGGTGCCGCCGTTGAACTCGTAGCGCTTCCACATCTTGAACGGGGTGTTGAACGCCATCGCCCAGCCGTTCGGGTAGTGGTTGTAGGTGGAGGGGCCGCCGAGCTCGTCGAGCATCTTGAGGTTGTCGGCCATCTCGTCCGGCACCCCGTTGGCGAACTTCATCTCGTTGACCGACCCGTTCGGGCCGCCCTCGCCGCTGGCGCCGTTGTCGGAGACCACGACCACCAGGGTGTTCTCGCGTTCGCCGAGCTCGTCGAGGTAGTCAAGCAGCCGGCCGATCTGGTGGTCGGCGTGGGAGAGGAACCCCGCGTAGACCTCGGCCATGCGGCTGAACAGCTGCTGCTCGTCAACGGAGAGCGACGCCCAGGGCCGGGTCATGTCCATCAGCGGGAACGGTTGGCCGTCCGGGCCCGAGCGGGTCTCCGGGGTGCCCAGCGGGTTCATCGGCGGCAACTCGGTGTCCGCCGGCACGATGCCCATCTCCTTCTGCCGGGCCAGAGTCTCTTCGCGGAGCGCCTCGTAGCCCCGGTCGAAGCGGCCCGCGTACTTGTCGGCCCACTCCTTCGGAGCGTGGTGCGGGGCGTGCGCGGCGCCGGGCGCGTAGTACAGGAAGAACGGCTTCTCCGGGGCGATCACCTTGGCGTCCTTGATGAACTCGATGGCCTTGTCGGTGATGTCCACCGAGAAGTGATAGCCGTCCTCCGGCAGCGCGGGCTGGTCGACCGGATGGTTGTCGTGGACCAGCTCGGGGTACCACTGGTTGGTCTCGGCGCCGAGGAAGCCGTACCAACGCTCGAAGCCTCGGCCGGAGGGCCAGTTGCGCCGGGTGGACGCCACGTTCATCTCATCGTCGGGGCAGAGATGCCACTTGCCGACCATGTAGGTGTTCCAGCCGAGCTCACCCAGGATCTCGGGCAGCATCCCGTTCTCCGGCGGGATGGTGCCGCTCGCATTGGGGAACCCGATCGAGGCCTCCGTGATGCAGGCCATGCTGTTGCGGGTGTGGTTGCGCCCGGTCAACAGGCAGGAGCGGGTCGGGGAGCACAGCGCCGTCGTGTGCCACTGGGTGTACCGCACCCCGGCATCCGCGACCCTGTCGATGTTGGGGGTCTGGATGGGACCGCCGTAGCTGGACATGGCCGAGAAGCCCACGTCGTCGAGCACGATGTACACCACATTGGGCGACCCGGCGGCGGCTTTGGGCGGTTCGAACGGCGCCCAGTCCGGTTCGGAGTCGCGAATATCGACGTTGACGGTGCCTCTGAACGGTGCGGGCATGGGGTACTCCGTTTCCCAAGTCTGGAATCGGGCCGCCCACGAACAGCCACACGGCCAGCGGATGCTGACCCGAGCGACTGTATTACCGCTCCCGGCAGAGTCAAGGCCGACGGGCCCCGACCGGCCGGTCAGGCCAGCGCCACGGTGCGGAAGCCCACGTTGCCCGCGGCGGAATCGGCGGTGTTGGACGCCCTGGCCGCGTTGCGGTACCGGTTGCAATAGGAGTCGTGGCAGAGGTACGAGCCGCCCCGCATCGATCGTTGCTCCCCGGTCGCCGGCCCTCCGGGGTTCCGGGCCGGGGACACCGCGTAGTAGCCCTCCGACCACCAGTCGGCGCACCACTCCCAGACGTTGCCCACGCTCTGCCAGAGGCCGTAGCCGTTGGGTTCGAACGTGTGCACCGGGGCCGTGCCGAGCCAGCCGTCGGCCAGGGTGTTCACCGCCGGAAACCGTCCCTGCCAGATGTTGCAACGCTGCCCCTCGTCCCAGTCGTCGCCCCACGGGTACCGGCGGCCGGCCAGTCCGCCACGCGCGGCGCACTCCCACTCGGCCTCGGTCGGCAGCCGCCGGCCGGCCCAGGCGCAGTAGGCCAGCGCGTCGTTCCAGCTCACCTGCACCACCGGGTGCTCGGCCAGGCCGGTCAGTGACGAGCGCGGGCCGGCCGGATGCGCCCAGTCGGCACCGCGCACGCCCAACCACCACGGCGTCTGCGGTGGTTGGCCGACCACGTCGTCCAGGTCGGCCTGCAGCGCCAGGTGGAACACCGCGGAGTAGCCGAACAGCTCAGACTCGGTGCGGTAGCCGGTCTCCGCGACAAACAGGGCGAACGCGGCATTGGTGACCGTCGTCGTATCGATCGAGAAGGAATCCAGCCACACCTCGTGCACCGGCGTCTCGCCGTCGCCGGGATTGCCCGCGCCGTCCGCGTCGCCCATGCGGAAGGACTGGCCGGGCACCACGGCCTGGTCCAGGGTGTGCCGGCCGGTCGAACCGACCGGTGAGCCGTGCGGCCCGACGGCGGCAGGCCGGTCAGCGCTGTCGTGCCCGCTCCCGGCCGGCCGGCCGGCCGCCATCGCCTGGTGTGCGGGCGCGCAGCACCCGTGGTCGTCCGTCGTCACGCGCAGACCCTAGCGCGGCGCCCATCCGGCGACCACCCCGGGCCAGAGAACGCGCCCGAGAAGGGGCGAGATCGGGCCCCGTCCGGCCGGCGGGGTACCGCCAGGCGGAATGAGGGCGCATACTTGGCCGCATGGTTACCCGCGCCGCCACGAGCTACCGCACGCTCGCCTCGATCAGCAGGATCACTCTGCTTCTGCACCTGCAGCGCCGCGGTACCATGACCGTCGGCGACCTCGCCGAGGCCGCCGGATTGCATCCGAACACCGCCAGGGAGCACCTGCAACGCCTCGTCGACGACGGTTTCATCACCTGCCAGCCGGAGACCCGCGAGACCAAGGGCCGCCCCCGCATGCTCTACAGCGCGGCAGCCGGCCACAGCGAGCCCGGCTCGGTGCGGGCGGCCAAGGCCGAGGCCGCGGAGCGCCGCGGCGACCTGGTGCGCAAGCTCCTGCCCCTCGTTGCCGTCGAATCGACACCGCGGCAGCGCCAGATCGACGCACTCGACGACCACCTCGACGCCAGCGGATTCGACTCCGACCACGACCCCGACGGCACCCACGTGCACCTGCACGACTGCCCGTACAGCGAGATGGTGAAGCAGCACCCCGAGGTGTGCACCGTGCACTTCGGCCTGATCAAGACCCTGCTCGAACAGACGGATGGCCCGCTCCGGGCCGAGCAGATGCATCCGCTGGCCGGGCCGGACACCTGCACCCTCGACCTGCTGGTGCGCGTTCTGGAACCGGTACTCACCGCGGCGGCGCAGCCCCCGGTGGTCATTTACGCCCCCAGCGATTATTAACGGCGTTTCGCGGTTGTAGCGATTTTCCGCACTCGGGAGACTTGCGCACAGGGCATCGCTGACCATGGCGGCCCGGCAGCGCTAGGAGTCCGATGTGAAATCGCTCAAGAATTCCATCTTCGCCAGAACCGGCACAGCCCGGGCCGGCGCGGCATCCGCCAAGGCCGGCTCCGACGGGCCGCTGACCGACTCGATCCTCAACCTCGGCCGGTTCCTCCGCCGCGGTGAGACCTCGCCGGATCTCCGCTCGCTGTTCCTCGAGGGCGGCCGCGACGCCGACTCGTTCTACCGCGACCGCTGGACCCACGACAAGGAGGTGCGGTCCACCCACGGCGTGAACTGCACCGGCTCCTGCTCCTGGAAGGTGTACGTCAAGGACGGCATCATCACCTGGGAGACCCAGCAGACCGACTACCCCTCGGTGGGCCCGGACTCGCCCGAGTACGAACCCCGCGGCTGCCCCCGCGGCGCCGCCTTCAGCTGGTACACCTACTCGCCCAACCGGGTGCGCTACCCCTACGTGCGCGGGGTGCTGCTCGAGCTGTACCGCGCGGCCAAGGCCCGCACCGGCGACCCGGTGCTCGCCTGGGCCGAGGTCACCGGCAACCCCGAGAGCGCGAAGGCGTACAAGAGCGCCCGCGGTCAGGGCGGCCTGGTGCGCGCCAGCTGGGACGAGGCCGCCGAGATCGTGGCCGCCGCCCAGGTACACACCATCAAGGAATACGGGCCGGACCGCATCGCCGGCTTCTCACCGATCCCCGCCATGTCGATCGTCTCGCACGGGGTGGGCAACCGGTTCATCACCATGCTCGGCGGCACCATGCTCTCGTTCTACGACTGGT
>Ga0247803_1000187_pt1 | contig 36824 bp, 39 predicted proteins | sample UWRJL014104B1_FD_180928 | JGI IMG/M metagenome (GOLD analysis project Ga0247803, IMG submission 180928) | Plant litter microbial communities from Arlington Agricultural Research Station in Wisconsin, United States - UWRJ-L014-104B-1 | ecosystem: Environmental > Terrestrial > Plant litter >... | reverse complement strand
GCCGTTCCCGGACAATCTCGGACACCTCGCGCTGAGGTATCGTTGAGGCCGTCTCACAGAAGCGGAAAGGGTGGGGGCCGAGGGTGACGTTGGTTCCGCCGCTGCAGCCGATGGACGCGCTCGTCGACGACCTTCAACGCCTCCGCCTCGAGGCCGGCGATGTCAGCTACGCCGAGCTGGCCGCCCGGATCTCGCGCTTGCGCGAGCGGCGGGGGATGGCCCCGGCAGCGGCGCGCGTCGCGCGTTCCTCGGTCTTCGACGTCTTCCGCGCCGGGCGCACCCGGATCAACGCCGATCTCGTCGAAGACATCGTTCTCGCGCTCGGACGCGACGCGGATGAAGCGCGAGACTGGCGGATGCGCTGCCTCCACGCTCGCGCGACCCCGGCGCGACCCAGCGAGGCGTCTCCGACCACCACCCCTGTTCCCGACCGATCGCTGATGCGCGCGTTCGTGTTCGTGCTTCTCGTCGCCTGCGTCGGGATGAACCTCGTAGGCGGCGCCGTCGTGTCGAAGTTCGAGCTGCCGCTGTGGCTCGACACGACCGGCACCGCCGTGGCTGCCATCGCCCTCGGACCGTGGCACGGCGCGCTCGTCGGCATCGCCACGAACGCGCTCGGCGCGTTCACCGGCGAGACCGAGACGATCCCGTTCGCGCTGGTGAGCGTGGTTGCCGCCCTGGTGTGGGGCTACGGTGCGCGCGCGTGGGGCCTGGGGAGGTCGCCGCTCCGATTCCTGCTGCTCAACGTCGTCGTCGCCGTCGCCTGCACGGTGGCGGCCGTGCCGATCAACGTGCTCGTCCTGAGTGGCGCGCCGACGCACGCCTCGGGCGGTTTCATCGGGGCGTTGACCGCGGGTGGCGAGGGTCTGTGGCTCGCGGTGCTGTCGGCGAACATCCTGCTGTCGCTCGCCGACAAACAACTGTCCGGATTCGCGGCCCTGCTGCTGGTGCGTGTGATCGACTGGATGAAAAGCTAGAAGCATGGCAGCCACCCAGAACGACAATTCCGACGCCGATCTCGAACTGCCGCCCTGGTGGCGCCAGGGCGTCGTCTACCAGATCTATCCGCGCAGCTTCGCCGACGCGAACGCCGACGGCCTCGGCGACATCGCGGGGATCACCGCGAAGGCCGACTACCTGGAGTCGCTGGGCATCGACGCGGTCTGGCTCAGCCCGTTCTACCCGTCGGCGCTGGCCGACGGCGGCTACGACGTCGCCGACTACCGCGACGTCGACCCGCGGCTCGGCACGCTCGCCGACTTCGACGACCTCGTCGCAGCGCTGCACTCGCGCGGCATCAGGGTCGTCGTCGACATCGTGCCGAACCACTCCTCCGACCAGCACGAGTGGTTCCGGCAGGCGCTCGCCGCGGGGCGCGGTTCGGCCGCCCGCGAGCGCTACATCTTCCGCGAGGGCACCGGCCCCGACGGCGCGCTGCCGCCGACCGACTGGGTGTCGATGTTCGGCGGGCCGGCGTGGGAGCGTGTCGACGACGGCCAGTGGTACCTGCACAACTTCGCGATCGAGCAGCCCGACCTCAACTGGGAGCACCCCGGGGTGCGCGCCGACTTCGTGACGACGTTGCGTTTCTGGTCTGACCGCGGGGTCGACGGCTTCCGCATCGATGTCGCGCACATGCTCACGAAGGACCTCTCCGAGCCGCTGCCTTCGCAGGCGCAGCTCGACGCGCTTCCCCGCGACGGCATGCACCCCATGGTCGACCGCGACGACGTGCACGAGGTCTACGCCGAGTGGCGTCGTGTGTTCGACTCCTACGACCCGCCGCGCACCGCGGTCGCCGAGGCGTGGGTCGACAAGGCGCGTGTGCCGCTCTATGCGAGCCGCGAGAGTCTCGGGCAGGCGTTCAACTTCGACCTGCTGCAGGCCGACTTCGACGCGGGCCAGTTTCGACGTGTGGTGCAGGACAACCTCGAACTCGCCGACGCATCCGGGTCGTCGAGCACCTGGGTGCTGTCGAACCACGACGTGGTGCGTCACGCCACACGGTACGGGCTGCCGCACCCCGGCCGAGACGAGCGCGGCGCACCGCTGCGCAAGCACGGCACAGAGTGGGTGCGCAGCGGGGGAGTCGATCCGGTGCTCGACCGCGACGCCGGCGAGCGTCGGGCGAGGGCGGCGTCGCTGTTCATGCTGGCGCTGCCCGGCTCGAGCTACATCTACCAGGGCGAGGAGCTCGGGTTGCACGAGGTGGCCGAGATCCCGGCCTCCGAACGGCAGGACCCCACGTTCTTCCGCAGCGAGGGCGCGGACTTCGGCAGAGACGGATGCCGCGTGCCGCTGCCCTGGCGAAGCGACGGCCCCTCGTTCGGATTCGGCGACGACGGCTCCCACCTTCCGCAGCCCGAATGGTTCGCCGACTACGCGGTCTCGCGCGAAGACGGGGATCCCGCGTCGACCCTCACCCTCTACCGGGAGGCGCTGCGGCTGCGCCGCTCGCTGCAGACATCGGAGCGTCTCGAGTGGATCGAGAGCGGCCGCGACGACGTGCTGCGCTTCCGCCGACCGAACGGCTGGGAGGTCGTCACGAACTTCGGCGCTGAGCCGTACCCGCTCGACCGCGGCGACCCGGTGATCGCCAGCAGCCCGCTCGACGGCGGCCTGCTCCCCGGTGCCACGACAGTCTGGTTGCGCTAGGCCCGGCCGCGGTTCTCGGGAAGAAAAACGCCGTGTCGCCGGTTGCACGGGTAACGCGCGAACCGCCGCGTCCACACTAGAGAGCAAGGATCACACCCTCATGGGCTTCTTCGACAGGGTCTTCGGCCGCGACACCACGCTGGAGGACCGCCCGGCCCCACACCGCACCGCCGACGAGATCGCCGTCGAACGGTACGACTACCTCCTCCGCACCGCTTCACCGCACACCATCGACAGGGTGCACGAGGAGGCGTTCGCGAAGCTCACCCCGGCCCAGCTGGACATCCTGTTCAGCCGTCTCGCCGAGGCGGCGCCCGAAGGCGAGCGACCGGCGGATGCAACGCCCGCGGTGCTCGCGAGGGCCGCGACGCTGACCGAGGCGAAGCAGCCCGGAGCGCTCTCCCGGGCGTTCGGCCCCCAGGACGGCGCGGGATGGGGCGGCAGCATGTACGGCACCCTCGCCGGCTACGTCGTGGCATCCAGCATCCTCGACGCCTACTTCTTCGCGGGGCTCACGAGCACGGCGGTTGCTCAGGGCGGGGGTACCGACACCGCGGCCGCGAGCGCGGCGGCCGGCGACGGCGGCTGGGGCGGATTCGACTTCGGCTTCTAGCCGGCGGCCGGGCACGCGAGCGGGCACCGCGCCGGGCGGAGACAGTACGCCGGTAGGGGCGACGCACACTACCGCGAGGTGATGTGCGCCCGACGGGCCCGTGCCAGACTTGCCGCACGATGAACACTCCCCGACGGCAGATGCAGTGGCTGGTCGTGGCATCCGCCCTCGCCATCGTGATCTTCAGCGTCAGCGTTCCGGTGTCGGCCACCGTCTACCAGGTGCCCGTTCTCGCCGCGTTCGCGATCGGCGTCCTGCAGTGCGGAAGCCTCCCGCTCTCCCTCGTCGCTCCGCGCTGGGCCGTCGCCGGCTGGGCGCTCGGTGCGGCGGGCTTCGTGCTCTTCGGCGTCGCAGCGGCCGGGGCGCCCTGGCCGCTCGACGTCTGCGGCCTGCTCAGCCTCTGCGCGCTGCTGCTGTCGCTCGGGCTGCGTCGTCCGGTGATCGAGGGCGTCGTCGGCTGGGCCGCGGGAATCGCCATCCCGTTGCTCCTGCTGTTCCTCGTCGGGGCGGGCGCGACGGGCAACGCCACCGTCGACGGAATCGTCGCGAACCTCGTTACGTCGACGGCGATCACCGCTTTCGTGCTGCTCGCGGCGGTCTTCTTCGCACAGCGCGCACGGCTTCGCGGCGACCTGGCCGCCGAGCAGCAGCGCCGCGGCATCGTCGAGGAGCGCAACCGCATCGCCCGCGAGCTGCACGACGTTGTGGCGCACAGCATGTCGGTGATCCAGGTGCAGGCCTCCAGCGCGCCGTACCGTCTGCCGCAGCTCGACGACGACGCGCGCCGCGAGTTCGGAGAGATCGCGGCATCCGCCCGCTCGGCCATGCAGGAGATGCGGCAGCTGCTCGGCGTGCTGCGCAGCGACGGCGCGGACGTCGTCCGGATGCCCCAGCCGGGCGTCGCCCAGATCGCCGAGCTGGCGCACACCCTCGAGCGTGCGGGCACCAGGGTGACCGTCGACCTCGACGACGCGCTGCCCGCCGAGGGGCTCGCGAGCACCGCCGCGTACCGGATCGCGCAGGAGTCGCTCAGCAACGTGGTGCGGCACGCTCCGGGCGCCCCGGCCCGGGTGCACGCCGAACTGGTCGACGGAGCGATCATGCTCCGCGTCGAGAACGACGCCCCGGCCGCTCCCGCGGCCATCCAGCGCGCGACAAGAGGCCACGGCATCATCGGCATGCGCGAGCGCTGCGAGATGCTGGGCGGGACCCTGCACGCCGGGCCGACCTCCGCGGGCGGGTACCTCGTGCGGGCGACTCTCCCCGTCGCCGCATCCGCCCCGACCCTCGCCACCAGCCGCGCCGTCCACAGCAGCGCCGTCCACAGCAGCGCCGCCCCCAGCAGCACCACCCACAGCAAGGACCCCGAACGCCCGTGACCATCTCAGTTCTCGTCGTCGACGACCAGGCCATGGTGCGCGCCGGATTCGCCGCCGTTCTCGACGCGCAGCCGGGCATCGACGTGCTCGGCCAGGCCGCCGACGGGCGGGAGGCCGTCGAGCTCGCCCAGCGGATGCGCCCCGATGTCGTCGTGATGGACGTGAGGATGCCCGTGATGAACGGCCTCGAGGCCACCCGCGCGCTGCAGACACCGCCGCGCGGCACCGACTACGTGCCCCGGGTCCTCGTGCTCACGACCTTCGACATCGACGACTACGTGTACGAGGCGCTGCGCGCCGGGGCGAGCGGGTTCCTGTTGAAGGACGCGCTTCCCGAGGAGCTGGTCGCGGCGGTGCGCATCGTCGCGGCGGGCGACGCGCTGCTCGCGCCGAGCGTCACCCGCAGGCTGATCGAGGACTTCGCGCGCGCCGCCCCGCCTCGCCGCGTCGACGGCAACCTCGTATCGGCGCTCACCGAGCGCGAGGTGGAGGTGCTCACCCTCGTCGGCCGCGGGCTCTCGAACGGCGAGATCGCCGCAGCCCTTTTCATCGCGGAGCAGACGGTGAAGACGCACGTGAGCAAGGTGTTCTCCAAGCTCGGGCTGCGCGACCGGGTGCAGGCGGTCGTGTTCGCCTACGACGTCGCCCTGGTGCAGCCGGGCACTCGCGGCTGAACCGCCCGACCCTACCGCGGTAGGGTCCGCGAACGGCTCCCCGGGTTGATGCCCGGCGGCATACCGTCTCCCTAACCTGCTGTCACCGAGCGGATGCGCCGCCCGAACCGAGGGGGACATCCGTGACGATCGCAGCGAGCCGACCAGCGACACCACTACCTGCGACACGCGCACCCGCGGCGGCCGGAGCCCGCCCGGCGGTGACCCGCGACCGCAGCATCGACGCCGTGCGCTCGACCCTGCTCGTGACGGTCGTCGCCCTGCACGCCATGATGGTCGGCGTCAGCGTGTCCGCTGCGGGACCCGTGCTGGAGAACGCGATGGAGAACCAGGCCTGGTTCGCCCCCGCGAGCTGGGTAGTGCAGGTCATGCCGCTGTTCTTCATCGTCGGCGGGTTCTCGAGCATCACGCAGTGGCGCGGCCTGCGGGCCCGCGGCACCACGGCCTCGGCCTACGTGCGCACACGGATCGACCGCCTCGTGCGCCCGGCGATCGCGCTCGTCGCCGTGGTGGGCGCCGCCCTGCTGGCCATGGCGCTCGCGGGCGTGCCGGCGGACATCGTCGCCACCGCCGGGTACCGCATCGGTCAGCCCATGTGGTTTCTCGGCGTCTACATCCTCTGCTCGTCGCTCGTGCCGCTGATGGCCCGGGCGCACGAGCGGGCCAGGATCGCGACGCCGTTGCTGCTGCTGGCCGCCGTGCTCGCCGTCGACGCTGTCCGCCTGTCGAGCGGGCTCGACGCCGTCGGCTTCCTCAACCTGCTGTTCGTCTGGCTGCTGGTGCAACAGCTCGGCTTCTGGCTCGCCGACGGCAGCGTCGAGGCGCTGGGCCGCGGCGCCCGTCTCGGCGTTCTCGGGGCCGCGCTCGCGGTGCTGCTGGTGCTGACCGCCGGTCCGTACTCGCCCGACATGCTGGTGAACCTGAACCCGCCCACGGTGTGCCTCGTGGTGCTCGGAGTCGCCCAGCTGATGGTCTTCTCGGTGCTGCGCCCCCGCTTCGCGTCCCTCGCCGAGCACACGGTGCGCGGCCGGGTCATCGACGCCCTCGGACGAACCGGCATGACCGTCTACCTCTGGCACATGCCGGTGCTCATCGGCCTGGCGGCGCTGCTGCTCGCGCTCGAGGCCACAGCCGGCGTGCCGCTGCCGGAGCCGCTCGGAGCCGAATGGTGGGCGGGCAGGCCGCTCTGGCTGGCCGTCGTCGCCGTCTCCGTCGTGCCGGTCGTGGCGCTGTTCGCACGTTTCGAGCGGGGGCGCGGGATGCCGGGCGGCAGGGACGGAGCGGGCGGCGCGGGCGATTCGCGCTTCACCGCGCTCGACACGCTGCTCGGGGCAGGTGGCGTCGCGCTCGTGCTCGTCGCCGGATTCGGCGTCGTGCCCGCGACGATCGCGCTGCTGGCGCTGCTCTGCTCGCTCTTCGGCACGAGCCGTATCGCTTCGCTACCGAGAATGTCGTTCCGTAGGACGACACGGCTGGCACCGGCGGTGGATGTGGCGTAGCCGGCCGATTTCTAGGCTCGAAACCAACCCCGCGCTCGACCGAACCCCGAATCGACACCCTCCACCATGGAACAGATCTCCGACTTCCTCCTCACCGCGGTGAGCTCGCCTTGGGCCTACCTCGTCGTCTTCGCGATCGTCGTCGTCGACGGGTTCTTCCCGCCGGTGCCGAGCGAGAGCATCGTCGTCGTGGCGGCGGCCATCGGTGTGAGCACAGGCTCTCCGAACCCCGTCGTGATCGTGCTGCTTGCGGCCGTCGGAGCGGCGGTCGGCGACAACGTCGCGTACTGGATCGGGCGCAGGATCGGCACGACCCGGTTCCGGTGGATGCGCGGCCCGCGGGCGGCGGCCGCGATCGGCCGGGCGGGTCGCGGTCTCGCGGTGCGGCCGGCGAGCCTGTTGCTCGTCGCCCGCTACATCCCCATCGGGCGGGTGGCGGTCAACATGACGGCCGGCGCCACCCGGTTCTCGTACCGCAGGTTCTGGCCGCTGACGCTGCTCGCCGGCGCCAGCTGGGCGGTGTACTCCACGGTGATCGGAGTGGTCGCGGGCCACTGGGTGAAGGACCAGCCGCTGCTCGGCGCCGCGATCGGCGTGGTGATCGCTCTGACGCTCGGCGTGGTCATCGACCGCGTGACGGCCGTGGTGGCGCGCCGCCGCCTGCTACGAGCGGGGGTAGCGCGCGCGGATGAAGCAGTAGACGCCGTAGGCGGCAAGCCCGAATGCCACGACGACGAGGAGCACGTTTCCGAACGGCAGCTCGGCGAGGGTCTTCAGGGCCCCGTCGAGCCCGGTCGCCTCACTCGTGTCTGACGTGACGGCCGCCACGACGAACAGCACCCCGACGATCGCGATGGCGACGCCCTTGGAGACGTAGCCGAGCACGCCGAGCACGGTCGCCGTCTTCTTGCGCGAGCCGTTCGGCAGGGCGAGGTCGTCGAGGAACTTCTGGCGGATGCCCTTGGTTACGAAGTAGGCGCCGACCGCCGCCACCCCGAGGCCGAGCACCACGAGAAGGACCACTCCGCCCGGGCTGGCGAGCAGCTGGGCGCTCAGGCTCTGCGCCTGGTCGCCGCTGTCGGGCGAGCCGCCGATCGCGTAGGTCGCGGCAGAGGCCCCGACCGCGAGGTAGGCGATCGCCTTGCCGCCCTCCTTGGCCCGGTCGGCCCAGTCGTGCTTGTCTGTGCCGCGCACGAGCACCGTCTCGAGCACCTGGAACAGGCCGAGCGCGAATAGGCCGCCGGCGAGAAACCAGAGGAGGGCGAAGCCGAGCGGCGCCTCGGCGACCTGGGCGAGCGCCCCGCCCTGGTCGGCGTCGCCGCCGTCGCCGAACGCGACCGAGAGGGCGATGCCGCCGATGAGGATGTGGATGACGCCGTTGACGGCGTAGCCGACGCGGGCGAACATGCGGAAGACGTGGTTCTCGTGCAGGGACTGCGCGCCCGAGCGCACGCTCTCGGTGGCCTGGCCCGCTGTCGTGTTCATCGTCCCAGCGTACGGCGCGTGGCCGGGGCACGGGTCTAGGCTCGTGCCCACACCGAAGGAGGAGACCATGGCCACGCCCGCCGTGATCGTTCGCCGCGTCTACGACGCGCCGCTGGACACCGATGGCGCCCGGGTCCTGGTCGACGGGCTGTGGCCGCGTGGGCTCAGCAAACAGAAGGCGGCGCTGGACGACTGGAACAAGGAGGTCGCCCCGTCGACCGCGCTGCGCCAGTGGTACGGGCACGAGCCAGACCGGTTCGAGGAGTTCGCGCGCCGCTACGGCCTCGAACTCCAGCAGCCCGAACGTGCGGCTGCCCTCGACCGGTTGCGGGCGCTCGCCGCCGCGGGACCGCTCACCCTGCTGACGGCGACACGGCAGCCCGAGATCAGCGAGGCCGAGGTTCTCGCTCGGATGCTGCGCGGCTGATCCTGCCCGGACGGTACGCGCTGACCGTCGGATCGTCGGCGGTCCAGAACCGCCACGGGAAGTGGGCGCCGTCGCCGGCCGGCCCGCTCACTCCGACGCGAGGGCCGGTGGCGGGCGCGAGACCCGTGGGCGCATCCGGAATCAGGAATCGCCACGCGCCGCCGAACAGGTCGTCCCCGTCGTCGGCGCGGGTCACGCCGAACGCCCGGGCCACGTTGCCCGGCCCGCGGGCCAGATCCAGGTCGCGGAGCGGTGCGACGCGGCGAGCGTTCACGCCGGGTCCGTGCTCGCGACGGCTGCGGGCGAGCGGCTCGCCCACGACCACCCGGCCGGCGCGCACGAGGCACCCGTACGGCTGCCCGGCGAGACCGGCGACGAGGTTGACGGCGTGGTGCAGCCCGTAGGTGAAGTAGACGTAGACGTGGCCGGGGTCGCCGAACATCGTCGCGTTGCGGGCGGTCTTGCCGCGGTAGGAGTGGGAGCCGGGATCCCGTTCGCCGGCGTAGGCCTCGACCTCGGTGATGCGGATCGCGACCGTGCCGTGCGCGTCGGTGCGTTCGAGCACGCAGCCGGGCAGCTGCGGGGCGACCTCGAGCGCGTCGCGGGCGAAGAACGAGCGATCCGTCTCGGCGAATCCGGTCAGAGCGTGCACGCTGCGACACTAGCCGAGGCGCGGCGGCTTCGACCATACGCCCGCGATATGCGCCGGTCTTTACGATGGGTGCATGCGTGTGCTGATTGTCGAAGACGAGCTCTACCTCGCAGAGGCGATCCGCGACGGACTGCGGCTCGAGGCGATCGCGGCCGACGTGGTCGGCGACGGCGACACGGCCCTCGAATACCTCGCGGTGAACGAGTACGACGCCGTGGTGCTCGACCGCGACATCCCCGGCACCCATGGCGACGAGGTCGCCCGTCGCATCGTCGCCGACGGCCTTCCCACCCGCATTCTGATGCTCACCGCCGCCGGTCTGCTCGACGACAAGGTGCGCGGGTTCGAGATCGGCGCAGACGACTACCTGACCAAGCCGTTCGAGCTGCGCGAACTCGTCATGCGGTTGCGCGCCCTCGGCCGGCGGCCTGCCGAGGGCGCGCCGCCCGTGCAGGAGTTCGCCGGTCTCACCCTCGACACGTTCCGCCGCGAGGTGTTCCGCGACGGTCGCTACGTCGGTGTCACCCGCAAGCAGTTCTCGGTGCTCGAGGTGCTCATGGCGGCGCGCGGCGGCGTCGTCAGCGCAGAGACGCTGCTCGAGCGCGCCTGGGACGAGAACGCCGACCCGTTCACGAACGCCGTGCGCATCACGATCTCCTCGCTGAGAAAACGGCTCGGCGACCCGTGGCTCATCCACACCGTCGCGGGGGTCGGATACCGCGTCGGGGAGGCAGGACCCGTCGACGACACGAGCGGCCCATGAGCGCGCGGCTGCGGCTCACCCTGAGCTACGCGGGCTTCCTGCTCATCGCCGGGTTCGCCCTCCTGGTCGTGCTGCTCTACATCATCCGGTTCGTGCCCGAGGGCAACATCAGCGAGAGCGGCGGCGGCGCGGTGCCGGGACGCTTCGTGCCCGACCGCAGCGACCTGCTCGACGCGCTCTGGCCGAAGGCGTGGCTGGTCATCGCCGTACTCGCCGTCGTCGGCCTCGTCGGCGGGTGGTTCCTGGCGGGGCGGATGCTTCGTCCGCTGCAGCGCATCAACGGAGTCGCCCGGCGCGTGGCGGCGGGGTCGCTCGACGAGCGCGTGCGCCTCGGCGGCACTCCCGACGAGTTCCGCGAGCTCGCCGACACCTTCGACTCCATGCTCGACCGCCTGCAGCACTCGTTCGACGAACAGCGCCGGTTCGCGGCCAACGCCGCCCACGAGCTGCGCACCCCCTACGCGATCGAGAGGTCGATGCTCGACGTGGCTCTCGCCGACCCGGCCGGACTCGACGCGGCCCGGCTGGTGCGCCGGCTCGACGAGACGAACCGCCGGGGGATCGAGGTCGTCGAGGCGCTCCTCGCCCTCGCCTCGCTCGACGACGGGCGCGAGATCGCGCGGGAGCCGGTCGACGTCGCCGACACCGTGACCGACGTGGTGACCGAGCTGCGCCCGCTCGCCGACCAGGCGGGAGTCGCAGTCACGAGCGTCATCGGCGAAGGCGACATCGACGGCAGCGCGACCCTGGTGCGGCAGCTCGTCGCCAACCTCGTGCTCAACGGCATCCGGCACAACCTCGACGCCGACGGCTGGGTCGAGATCAGAACGGAGACCGAGCCCGACGGCTCGGTCGAGATCGTCGTGCTGAACTCCGGGCCCGTGGTGTCGCCCGAGTTGCTCGTCACGCTCACCGAACCGTTCGTGCGCGGTGTGGGCCGGGTGACCGCGCGCACGCCCGGAAGCCGGGGCAGTCACGAGGGCAGCGGCCTCGGGCTCGCCCTCGTCGCGCGGGTGGCGGCCGCGCACGGTGCTGTGCTGCGCCTCGACGCACCGGCCGAGGGCGGTCTCGTCGTGCGAGTGCGCTTCCCCGCTCCGGGAAACGGCTAGCCGAGGCATCCGCGAAGCCCGTCCAGCCGGTGTATCGCGAGCATATGCGATTCTCGAGACGCCCCCGCAACAGCGCGGTTGGTCAACTGGAGGCTCAACAGAGAGCGAGCTTCCATGCCACTGACGACGTACCGAATCGACCCGGCGCCCTCCAGAGCCCAGGACGCGGCCCGCGAGCGACGGTTCCGCCGCACACGCAGGGTGGTCGCCGTGATCCTCGTACTGGCGACCCTGCTGACCGGCGGCACGGCCGCCGTGCTCATCGCCCTGGGTGAGACCTCGGGATTCGGGCAGAGCGAGCAGCAGACCGTCGACCCCCTGGCGCCGCCCGACGCTCCGGCGGGGGCGCTGGGCGACGACGACGGTTTCGTGGAGAAGGGCGGCTCGGTGTCACCGTTCGCCGATGAGCTGCCCGCGATCGCCCGCCTCGACCCCGCGCTGCGGTCCGCCATGCAGGACGCCGCCCGCGACGCCATCGCCGACGGCGTCGAGTTCGTGGTGACGAGCGGCTGGCGCAGCGCCGCCTACCAGCAGTGGTTGTTCGACGACGCGGTGGCGGAGTACGGCAGCGTCGACACGGCCCGCCAGTTCGTGCTCTCGCCCGACAGGTCGAAGCATGTCACCGGTGAGGCCGTCGACATCGGGCGCACCGACGCCAACAGCTGGCTGAGCCAGCACGGCTCCGACTACGGGCTCTGCCAGACCTACGCCAACGAGATGTGGCACTTCGAGCTCGCGACGGTCCCCGGCGGGCAGTGCCCCGAGCAGCTCGCCGACGGCACGGCGGGATGAGCGCCACCCCCTTGACTCTCTCCGGGAGGCGTCTAGCGTCGAATAATGGCTGGTGACAGGGGTGAACGCGCCGTGCCGCTTCCTCGCGGCAGGCACTTCGCCGTCACCTGGAGCATCCCCGACGACTTCGGCGGGATGACCAGCGCCCTGCTGCGCCGGTCGCGGGCCTTCGTGCGGCTGGGCGGGGTCGCGGTCGACGTGCTGACGCTCGACACGCGGCCGGACTACCCGTCGGTCGAGGCGAGGCTGCGCGCCGCCGGCGAGCTGGTCGACGGCATGCGGCTGGTCAACCTGTGGGACTGGCTCCGCGACGCCCCGCTCGACGCCGCCGACACCCTCGACCTCGCCGGCTTCGACCCGCTGCGCGGCGCGGGCCGGGCGGAGAGCACGAGAGACGGGCGCGTGCTGACCCGCACCCGGACGGCGGCCGACGGCGAGGTGCTGCAGGTCGACCACTACCGTGCAGACGGCACCCTCGTCGCCAGCGACCGGCGCGACACTGCCGAACGCGGTCGCCCGGGCGGCCGTTCCGTCGTGCTCTGTGGGGCGGATGGCGCGCCGGTGCGGTCTTTCCCGAGCGCGTGGGCACTGTACCGCTGGTGGCTCGACGCGCTGCGCCAGCGCGAGCCGAGCTTCATCGTCGTCGACAGCAAGACCGTTGCACCGTTCGCGCTGACCTACCGGCGCAAACGGGCGGTGGTCGTGCACGTGGTGCACAACTCGCACCTTCAGGGCGACGGCGGCCTGCGCGAGTCACGCCGCGAGGTGTTCGAGAACCTCGACCGGCTCGACGGCGTGGTCGTGCTGACCGAGCACCAGCGCCGGGACATCGAATCGCGGTTCGGCGAACAGCCCGGGCTGACCGTGATCCCGAATTCGTGCGCCCTGCCGGCCGTGCCCGTGCGCCGCGAACGGGCCGGCGGCGTTGTGCTGTCGTCGCTCACCTCCCGCAAGCGCGTCGACCATGCCATGCGTGCGGCGACCGCCGCCGGCGCGACGCTCGACGTCTTCGGCTCGGGTGACCCGACGCCGTTCCGGGCGCTGGAGACCGACCGGGTGCGGTTGCGCGGCTACTCCCCGAACGCACGCGACGTGCTGGCCGACGCGTCGTTCGTGCTGCTGACCGGGCGGTCCGAGGGCTTCCCGCTCGCGCTGGTCGAGGCGATGGCCGCCGGCTGCATCCCCATCGCCTACGACGTGAAGTACGGGCCGGCGAGCGTGATCCGCGACGGCCGCAACGGCTTCCTCGTCCCGTCCGGCGACCAGACAGCCCTGGCCGACGCCATCCGCCGGTTCGAGGCGTTGCCGTCGCGCAGGGTGGCGGCGATGCGGTGGAGCGCGCGGCGCACCGCCGCGGCATACTCTGACGAGGCGGTCACCCGGCAGTGGGCTCGGGCGCTGCGCGCCGCGGAGCAGCGCAAGGCCGCCCGATGGAGGCAGGACACGCTCGTGACAACATCGAACCGATAGGAGACCCATGCGCCAGCTCATCGTCACCGAGTTCATGACCCTCGACGGGGTGATCGACTCGCCCGGCGGCGGACCCCACCCGCAGGCCGGCTGGACCTTCAAGCAGGTCCCCTTCGTCGAGGAGGCCTACGAGATCAAGGGCCGCGAGCAGCTCGAGGCCACGGCGATGCTCATCGGACGTGTGAGCTACGACGAGTTCGCCCCCGTCTGGCCGAGCATGGACGAGTTCGCCGAGTACAACGCGATGCCCAAGTACGTGGTCTCGACCACGCTCGAGAACCCGGATTGGAACAACACCTCGGTGCTCCGCTCGATCGACGAGGTCGCCGCGCTCAAGCGGGGCGACGGCGGCAACATCCTCGTGCACGGCAGCGCCACACTCGCCAAGGGGCTCGCCGCCGCCGGACTCGTCGACCGGTACCACCTGCTGGTGTTCCCGGTGCTGCTCGGCACGGGTCGACGCCTGTTCGACGACTCGGTCGACACGCTGCAGACGCTCGACCTGATCGAACACGAGGCGTACTCCAACGGGGTGGTGAAGGCCGTCTACGACGTCGTTCGCTGATCGGCGCGGCGCGGCGCGGCGAGATTTCGATTGACATTCGATAGATAAGCGACGAGTATCGATGCATGCACCCGTCGAATCTGCCCGTCACCCTGCTCCGCGTGTTTCTCGCGACGCTCTTCGCCTTCCTCGTGGTCTTCCAGCTGATGAGCCTGCCCGGCCAGTTCGCGCTCGACGCGCAGGGGCCCTCCGAGCTGGCGTACATCAACTGGATCCTGCTGGTCGTCGCCGAGCTCGGCGTGCTGTGCGTGCAGGTCGTGATCGTCTGCACGTGGCAGCTGCTCACCCTGGTCAGGCGCGACCGCATCTTCACCGAGGCGTCGCTGCGCTGGGTCGACTGGATCGTGGGGGCGTTCGTCGCCGGTTGGCTGCTGCTGGCCGGGCTCTCGGCGTACCTCGTCGGGGTCATTTACTTCACCCCCGAGCTGCGTGATCCCGGGCTGCCGATCCTGCTCTTCGGCGCGGTGCTGATCGGGGCCGTCCTCGTACTGCTCATGCTGGTCCTGCGCACGCTGCTGCGTCAGGCGACCGTGCTGCGGGCCGACATGGACGTGGTCATCTGATGCCGATCGTCGTGCGCATCGACGTCGAGCTCGCCAAGCGCAAGATGAGCGTGGGGGAGTTCGCCGAACGTGTCGGGCTGACGCCCGCGAACGTCGCGGTGCTGAAGAACGGGCGGGCGAAGGCGATCCGATTCAGCACCCTCGACGCGATGTGCCGAACCCTCGAGTGCCAGCCCGGCGACCTGCTGGAATGGGTCGAAGACGGCACGGGCGACTGATGGCGAGGGGGTCGCGGCCGGAGCGACACCGGCCCCGGGTCATCCGCCCACATGGATGCTGGGTCGCAGCGCCGGGTCCCTCTCGTTCTCGCGCAGGATCTCCCGCACCAGCGGTGCCGTGTCTCCGCGGCCGAACAGCAGGTACTTGAACAGGTAGGCGATCGGGTTGCCCTCCGCCCACTCGAAGTAGCACTGCGGGCGCACTCCGGTGGCGTCGCGCAGGGCGAGCAGGATCGCCGCGATCGTGTTCGGCACGACGGCGCTCTCGACGCGCAGGATGCGGTACTCCTCGACCTCGACGCCGCGCACCTTCAGCGTCTGGCGGAAGGTCGACGGGTCGACGACGTCGACCTCGAGGAAGAGGATCTTCGCCCGGCTCGGCACGGGGTTCATGCCGCGCTGTGACGCCTCCTTCTCGGCGTACTCCTCGCGCTTGCCCGTCTCGCGGCGGTTGGCGATAACGTTGATCTGCCCGCCCTCGGCGAGGGTCTCGGCGATGAGGCGCTGGGCCGTCGCGTTGAACTCGATGCGCTCGACCCGCAGCTCGGTGGCGCGGTAGACGCGGGAGATGAGGGAGACCGCGATGATGCCGGCGATGAAGAGGCTCGAGATGGCGATGCCGTCGGGCTTCTCGACGACGTTGGCGACCAGGGCGTAGAGCAGCACCACGGTGAGCACCGTGAAGCCGACGGATGCCCGCCGCTCGCGTTTGCGGTACGCCGCGAGGGTGACCGCCACCGCGCCGGAGACCATCATGGCCAGGATCCCCGTGGCGTAGGCGCCGGCCTGGGCGTTGACGTCGGCGTTGAACGCGATCGTGATGACGATGCTGATGCCGGTGTAGACCAGCACGACGGGGCGCACGGCCTTGCTCCACTCGGGCGCCATGCCGTAGGAGGGCAGGTAGCGGGGCACGATGTTGATCAGGCCCGCCATGGCGGACGCCCCGGCGAACCAGAGAATCAGGACGCTGCTGATGTCGTAGACGGTTCCGAAGCCCTCGCCGAGGTAGAGGTGCGCGAGGTAGGCGAGGGCCCGTCCGTTGGCTGCGCCGCCCTCCTCGAACTCCTCCGCGGGGATGAGAACGGTAGTGACGACGCTCGTCGCCAGCAGGTAGGCGCTCATGATCACGGCCGCCGTGGTGAGCAGCTTGCGGGTGTTGCGCACGCGCGAGGCGAGCACCTGGAACTCGGTGAACCCCTCCGACTTCACGAGCGGCATCATGCTGACGCCCGTCTCGAAGCCGGAGAGGCCGAGCACGAGCAGCGGGAAGGCGAACAGGGCGGTGCGGGCGACGTCGCCGAAGTCGCCGCTGCTCGACGCCAGGCGCTGCAGCCAGTCGTCGAGACTGCCGGGTTCGGCGACGATCGCCGCGACCGAGACGACGATGACGACCGCGTTCACGCCGAGGAAGATCACCACGAGCGGGATCGCGACGTTGACGGCCTCGTTGAACCCGAGCAGGAACACCCCGCCGAGCACCAGCAGCAGCACCACGGTCACCACGACGTTGAGCCCGCGGAAGGCCTCGGGAACGAATGGGTTCTCGAGAAGGTGCACCGTGGCATCCGCGCTTGAGAGCGTGATGGTGATGATCCAGGATGTCGCGACGAAGCCGAGCAGCACGAGCACGAAGATCTTGCCGCGCCAGAAGGGCAGCAGCTTCTCGAGCATGGCGACCGAGCCCTGGCCGTGGGGGCTCTGCTTGGCGACGCGACGGTACATCGGCAGCATGCCGAACAGGGTGAGCAGCACGATGAGCAGCGTCGCGATCGGCGACAGCGCCCCGGCGGCGAGCACGGCGATCGCGGGCAGGTACGAGAGGGTGGAGAAGTAGTCGACGCCGGTGAGCGTCATGACCTTCCACCAGGCGTGGGTCTGGTTCTTCTCGCCCGCCTCCGGGCCGGCCGGTGCGACCTGGTTGGCGAGCAGCCAGGTGGAGAGCCGGTTGGCCGGGCGGCGGTGCCCGTTGGTCGTCAGCGAGACGACAGGGGGGATGCCGCGGGGCTGGCTCGTTTCGGTCACGAACGACGACACTACTCCGCGGCGGAGAAGGCGGGGGACGACCGCTGACGCGGCCGTCCCCGGGGCGTTGCTAGACGATCGCGGCGCGCAGTTCCGCGGCGGCGGCCGCGGGGTCGTTCGCGCCGTAGATCGCGCCGCCGGCCACGGCGACGCTCGCGCCCGACTGCTGCACCGAAGCGATCGTGGAAGCATTGACGCCGCCCGCGACGGAGAACGCGACGCCGGAGTTCGCGCCGTCGGTGAGCAGGGTCTGGAAGGTGAAGCCCTCTTCTGCCTGCTCGTCGAGGCCGGCGTGCATCTCGACGAACTCGACTCCCAGCGCGGTGACCTCGCGGGCGCGGGTCGCCTTGTCTGCGACGCCGATCAGGTCGACGACGATGCCCTTGCCGTGCTCCTTCGCCGCCTTGACCGCGCCGATGATGGTGCTGTCGCCCGCGGTGCCGAGCACGGTGACGAGGTCGGCGCCGGCGCTGAAGGCGATACCGGCCTCGAGCTCTCCGGTGTCCATCGTCTTGAGGTCGGCGAAGACGATCTTGTCGGGGTGGGCGTCCTTGATCGCGGTGACGGCGCGCAGGCCCTCGGCCTTGATCAGCGGGGTGCCGAGCTCGATGATGTCGACGTAGGGGGCGGCCTTGCCGGCGAGGGCGAGGGCGTCGGCGGTGGTCAGTACGTCCATGGCGAGTTGCAGCTTCATGAGGGTGTTCCTTACTTGTGGGGGGCTTGGCTTGTGGGGGAGTGGCTATTCGAGATTGGAGTGGCGGGGCCAGAGGTCGTCCGCGCTCAGGCCGGACGCCTTCCACATGGCGTGGAAGAGAGCGTCGCCGACGACGACCACCGACTGTTCGAAGAGGCTGCCGGCGTACTGCGCGGAGGTGGCGGAGTCGCGGTCGAGCTTGCGGGCGGCCGGCACGACGACGGCGACGGTCGAGGCGAGGGCGAGAGCGGATGCCGCGTCGGCGGTGATCGCGACGACCGATGCTCCCACCCCCGACGCCGTCTCGGCCGCGCGCACGATGCCGGGCGTTGTGCCCGAGCCGCTCGCGACCAGCAGCAGGTCGCCGGACTCGATCGCGGGCGCCGTGGCATCGCCGACGACGTGCGCGGTCAGGCCGAGGTGCATGAGCCGCATCGCGGTCATCCGCAGGGCGAGGCCCGAGCGACCGGCGCCGAGCAGGAACACCCGCCGTGCCCGCAGCAGCTCGTCGGCTGCGCGGTCGAGCTCGGAGCCGAGGCCGGAGTCGGCGACCGCGCCCAGCGTCGCCGTGATCTCGGCGCCGATGTCGGTGAGGGCGGCGGCCACGGATCCGGCGGGCAGGGGAGAGAGGGGAGCGAGGTGCATCTATCCATCGTCGGACGCCCGCCCGGTACATCCGGCCCACCCCTCGGGGAGTCTTTCCCACCCGTCCGGGTGGGTTCGGGCGCGTCGACTACCCTCGTGAGGTGCCGACATCGCCTTCTTCCCACCCCGTGTCCCATCCCGACGACCTGCTCGACGACGTCCGCGGTGTGATGTCGCAGTCGCTCCTCGGCATCGCCGAGGCGCTCTCGGCGCTGCTGCGCCCGCAGGTCGCTCACTCGGCACTCGTCATCTTCACCGAGGACTGCACCGGCCGGCCGCAGAAGAAGTCGGGCGCCGCGCACATCGTCGAGAACGTCACCATCGCCGAGCTCGACGCGATCCGCGGCGGGGGAGCGGACGCCCCGATCGTGCGCGACGTGGTCATCGCCGGCGGCGACCACCCCGTTGCGGTCTGGACGGCCGACACGTCCGCGATCCTGGTACTCGTCGACGTCGATCGCGTGCCCGGCGCCGACCGTCTGCCCGCCGATGTCGCGCGCCGCATCGGCCGCGTCTGGCAGCTCGTCGCGCTGAGCATCCGTCAGCAGGTGGCGGCGGCCGGGCCCGCCTACCTCGCCGACTCCCGGGCGGCGTCGCGCGACCGGGCCGGCGTCATCGCCGACCTCACCGACGCCCACGCCACAGCGCTCGAGTCGTTGCTCGTGGTGCTGCGCTCCGACCAGCACTCCGACACCGCGGCGAGGCAGCGCTCGATCGACATCGCCGCCGCCGCCATGGTGCGCCTACGCTCGGTGTCCGACCGCGACCGGATGCTCTCCGAGGAGCCCGTGCACAGCGCGTTCGAACGGCTGCGCGACGACCTGGCCCCGCTCGTGCGACACGGCGGCCTCGACGTCGAGTTCGTGCCGCCGCCGGAGACCGGTAGGCCTCTGCCCGGCGAGGTGGCGCACGCCGCCCGCGCGGTCGTGCGCGGCGCCGTGCTCGCGCTCTCCGACGACGCGCGGGTCAGCCGGGTGCGCATCCAGTGGGACTGCGACGGTTCCAACCTGCTCATCGGCGTGCGTGACGACGGCGCCGGCGAGGAGCGCACGGGTACCTCCGCGCTCACCCAGTTGGCCGGCCGGGTGTCGGTGCTCGACGGCAGCTTCGCGGTGCGGGCGACGCCGGGCTGGGGATCCCAGCTCGACATCGTCCTGCCGCTCGACCAGGCTCCGCCGACGATCCTCCCGCAGGGCGACGGCCTGACGGTCAGGGAGCGGGAGGTGCTCGCGCTGCTCGCCCAGGGCTGGCGCAACCGGGCCATCGGCCTCGAGCTGTCGATCAGCGACAACACCGTGAAGTTCCACGTCGCCAACGTGCTGCGCAAGACCGGCACGGCGTCGCGGGCCGAGCTCGCGGCGCTCGCGCGTTAGCTGCCGGTCGCTCGCTCCGCGGTCGCTCGCGCCGCAGCGCCCGCCGGCGGCCTACTCGCCCGGGATCTCCGAGTCGGCGTAGCTGCCGGGCTCGTCGCGCCCGTGGTCGATCTTCTCGACTCCGTCGTTCTCGGTGTAGCTGCCCCGCTCCTCGTGCGTGTGACGGACCGGCTCGCCGGGGATCTCGGAGTCGTCGTAGCTGCCCGGTGTCTCGTTCGAGTGGTCTTCCTTCTCGATCGGGTCGTTGTCGGTGTACTCGCCCTCGTGCTGGTTCGGATTCGACATTGAATTTCCTCTCATCGATGCGTGGCGCGTGTCACTCGACGCTACGCCCTGCGCTCGTTTCGGCAAACCCATCGACAGGGCCAGCGCGAGGTGTCTAGTCGCGTGGACCCGGGCCGAAGGGCAGCAGGGCCCACGCCCGCGCGGCGACGGCGCGGCGGTCGCCGACGGCGGTCTTCGCGAGGGCTCCCACGAGCATGGCGATGCCGAGCTGCACGTCGTCGCCGGTGACCCAGTCGGGCACTCGCCCGCTCGAACGGGCGTCGGGCAGCTTCGAGGCGAGGACACTGCCGATCTTGCGGGCGAGCTCCTGCCCCGCGTCATCCGCCCTCTCGATCTCGATCATCTGGAAGAAGGCGGTCGAGACGATGGCCTGGTCGGTGATCGCGCGCAGCACGTCGTCGAGCGTCGACCCGGGCCGTGCCGCGATCGCCTCGAGCTCGTCGGCGTTCTCCTGGAAGACGGCGACGGCGAGGCTGCTGCGGGTGGGGAAGTGCCGGTAGAGGCTGCCCTGACCGACGCCGGCCTGCCGGGCGACAGCGCTGAGCGGGGCGTCGAGCCCGTGCGTGGCGAAGATGGCGCGCGCCGCGGCGATGAGCGCCGCGCGGTTCTCGGCGGCGGCCCCCGGTCCGCGGTTCGAACGCGGGGAGGTTGCCATGTTGCAATACTAGAACCGGAATGCGGTGTCCTATTGCGAACGGCGATCAGAGGGCAGTGTGGGCGAATTGGGGATGCGACGAACGGCGGATGCCACGGGCCGATACGTTGCGGGCGCCGGCGCGTTCATCGTGGGCGGCCTCCAGTACGCGGCCCTCGAGGCCGTCGCCGCGTCCGCCTGGACCAGCCCGCCCTACGACTACGTGTACAACTACATCAGCGATCTCGGAGTGCCGGATCCGCAGGTGTACAACGGGCGCGACGTCGACTCGCCGCTGGCCTGGGTGATGAACACCGGGCTCGTCGTGCACGGCCTGCTGTTCGCGCTCGGCGCGGTGCTGCTCGCGGGCCTGTTCGCCGGCGCCGCGCGCCGGCTCTTCGTCGCCTTCGCGCTGCTGCACGGCGTGGGCATCGTGCTCGTCGGTCTCTTCCACGAGGCATCCGGGGTCCCCGTCCCCCACGTCGGCGGCGCCCTCTTCGCGATCCTCTTCGGCAACCTCGCCGCCCTCGTCGCCGGGCTGTCGTGGCGCGGGCTGGGCCTGCCGCGGTGGTTCGGGGCGGCCAGCGTCGCCCTGCCCGTGGTCGGGCTGCTGAGCGAGGTCGTGCTGCTGGCCGGTCTCGCCGATGCGCGCTTCGACGGCCTGTTCGAGCGCGGCGGGGTCTACTCGATCACCGTCTGGGAGGTGCTCTTCGGGGCCGTGATGCTCTGGCGCCTGAGTTCACGCCGCTCTCGCTCACGCGGGTCGCTCTAGCGAGCAGTCTGGCCCGGGGTAGACGAGCGACTCGTGCCCGTCGTCGAACCTCACCCAGTACGGCGGGTCGCCGTTCGGGCCCCGCACCTCTGTTATCTCGCCGTGGCGTTCTGGCGAGCCGACGTTCTTGCCATGGATGACGATCCGTTCACCCACCGTTGCGTGCATAGTGATCACCTCGTGGCCATGGTACGACCGGCGATCACGCGCGCAAAGGGGTGGGGCGACGGCGATGGTTAGCTCTTGCGCTCAGTATCGCGATGCGCAATACTTATCCACATGGCTCAGTATCACGCACCGCTGGACGACGTCTTCCAAGCGCTCGCCGACCCGACCCGGCGCGCCGTGCTCAGCCGGCTCGGCACCGGGCCGGCGACCGTCAGCGAGCTGGCGCGGCCGTTCGACATGGCGCTGCCCTCCTTTATGAAGCACATCCGGCTGCTCGAGAAGAGCGGGTGGGTGCGCACGCGCAAGGTCGGGCGGGTGCGCACCTGCACCATCGACGAGACGTCGTTCGCCGCCGTCGACGGCTGGCTCGCGGCGCAGCGCGACCTGTGGGAGGGCCGCACCGACCGTCTCGAGAGTTTCGTCACCGCCACCCAGACCCAGGAGAAGAGATCATGACCCTCGACACCGCCACGCCCGTGCAGCCCGACCTCGACCTCACCATCACCCGCATCATCGCCGCGCCTCGGCCGGCCGTCTGGAGGGCGTGGACCGACAGCGCCAGCTTCGAGCAGTGGTGGGTTCCCGCGCCGGCACTCTGCCGGGTCGTCGACATGGAGCTCGCGCCCGGCGGCTCGTTCCGCACCGAGATCAGCGAGGGCGGCGGCGATTTCGGCCCGCACATCACCGGCTGCTTCCTCGCCGTCGACGAGCTGGAGCGCATCGTCTTCACCAACTCGCTCGTCGCCGGTTGGCGGCCCGCCGAGTCGCCGTTCATGACGGCGGTCATCACGTTCGCCGACCACCCGGACGGCACCGAGTACGTCTCCCACGTGATGCACCGCAACGCCGCCGACCGCGCCCTGCACGAGGAGCTCGGCTTCTACGACGGTTGGGGCACCGTCATCGGGCAGCTCGCGGGATTCGTGGAGAAGACCGGCTAGGCGGCGACGCCGTACTTCTTCATCGCGGTCTCGACGATCTCGAGACCGTCGAGGCCCGGCATGCGGGAGATGTGGTCGTCGAGCTTGCGGATCTCACGCATGCCCTCCTCGCCGGAGAACAGGTGTCCCATGACGTGGGTGACCTCGTCGGGCTCCATAACGCTCGAACCCACCGGGCCCCAGGCCTTCTTCAGCGCGAAGCGGGCGAGCACCCGCGCCTTCTTGCTGGCGGCGAGGCGTTCGCGTGCCTGCGTCGCGTAGAAGGCGACGTGCTTGGCCTCCTGCTTCGCGATGCGCTTGAGCAGCACGGCGAGAACCGGGTGCTTCTCGAGGTCGGCGAGGCGGTTGTAGGCGGCGACGGCCGACCACTCGTTGGCGGCGCCCCAGATCATGTGCACGGCGATGAAGTCCTTGCCGACGATGTTGCCGAGCAGCGACTGCTTGACCGGGTCGAGCTTGTCCTTCCAGCCGAGCTTCAGGCGGGTGGCCTTGAGCTCGTCGAAGTCGACGGTCACGCCGTGGGCGCCGAGCACCGCGGCGAGGGCCTCGCCGTGCCAGAACTCCTCGCGGTTCCACATGGTCATAAACGCCGAGACCTCGGGGTCTTTGTGCGACGGCGTCACGAGCATGTCGCGCAGGTAGCAGACCGTGTGGTACTCGATGTCGCACATGTAGCGCAGGCTGCGCAGGGTCGACTCGGGCAGCGGGTTGGTGCGGAACTCGTCGAAGTCGAGGTCGCTCCAGTTCACGTTGACGCTGGTCTCGGTGTACTTGTCGATGTCGAATGCCATGTGGATGCCGCGGCTCAGCTTGCGCTGGACCGCTCTCCTTTCTCGGGACGGAGCGCTGTCACAGATGCGTTCGGAGCGGCGGGCGTCTTCAGTTTGCTCGTGGCGCCCCACGACTGGATCGCCCAGCGCCGCGCCTGCGCGTGGCTGTAGAGCTGGGTGTCGGGGTTGACCGCGCTCGGGTTGCCGAGCAGCTGCAGCCAGGCGACGTCGGCGTGCGAGTCGCCGTAGCCGTACGACTGCGTGAGGTTGTAGCCGTGCTGTTTCGAGTACTCGCGCAGCCAGGCGGCGCGGGCCTCGTCGACGAGCGGGGGAGCGGCGAGGTAGCCGGTGAGCACCCCGTCGCGCTCGTGCATGCTGCCCGCGACGATCTCGTCGAAGAACGGCGCCAGCGGGGTGGTCATGAGGTCGATGGTGCCCGTGACGAGCACGGTGCGGTGGCCGGCCTCGCGGTGGGCCTGGGCGCGGCGCAACGCGTCGGGAAGGATGTGCGACATCAGCTTGCGGCCGAACCGGCCGCGCACGAGCTGCTCGATGCGGTCGACGCGGATGCCCTCGTACCGGCGCATGAACGTGCGGATGAACTCGCCGCGGTCGTGCCGCTCGGCCCGCAGGTATCTGGGCGTGGAGAGCACGAGGCCGGCGAGCTCGCGGGCCATGAACGTCTTGGTGATGCCGAGCCAGATGTACTGCTGCACGAGGTTGGACTCGAGCACGGTGCCCTCGAGGTCGAAGACGGCGACGACATCCGTTCGCACCGGGAGCGCCCGCTCCGCCCGCTTGTTCGACTGCGGGCGGTTGGCGAAGGCCTTGGTGAGCGCGGTGATCGCCGGAAAGTGCACGCGCTGGAAGTAGTCGTTCCAGTCGATGGATGCAACGTCGAACCCTTGCGCGGCGCGCTTGTCCTCGGGGATCGAGTTGTGCAGCCGCTTGGCGTTGCTGTCGTCGAAGATGATCTCGGTCTGCACGTAGGCGCGGTACAGCTCGGTGTAGCCGCGCAGCGTCTCGAGCGCGCTCTGGTTGACGTGCACGCCGTCGAGCCACTTCTGGGTGCGCTTTGTCGACGGCAGCCGGGTGATGGCGCGCTCGGCGAAGTCGGCGATGTCCTCGCGGCGCCTGAGCGCGCTCTCCACCTTGCGAGCGCCGGGGAACCGCCAGAGCGGCACGCTGATGTGGCCGTCTTCGTGGGGGAGCGGGTTCGCGGTGAAGAACTCGTTGACGTTCTCGTACATCTCGTGGAACGGCAGCGGGTTCGATGCGCCGGAGTTCACGTGGTAGTACTGCGGATCCTCCGGATCGGGGTTCGTGCCGGCCGCGGCGATGATCGCGTTGACCACGAAGTCGACCGGGATGATGTCGAGGATCGAGTCGGGAAGGCCGGGGAAGTCGGGCAGCTGGCCGCGCCCGTAGGCGAGGATGAGCGGGTCGGCGACCTTGAAGCCGTCGATCCAGCCGGGGAACGGATGGCTGATGGCGCTCTCGATGATGGCGGGCCGTACCACCGAGAGGCGGTGGCCGGCCTGCGCCCACAGCTCCTCGGCGGCGCGCTCGCCGAACGCCTTCGTCAGCGTGTAGACGTCGGTCCATCCGAGGCTCTCGGCGCGGGTGCGACCGTAGTCGACGAGCTGCTTGGTGACCCACTCGGCGCGGGCGGTCTCGGCCGCCCGGGCGACGGCCTGCGGGCCGGCCTTGCCGTTCGCGGAACGCGAGCGCTGGATGAACCGGCGCAGGTTCTCGGGTTCGCGTGAAGCGAGCTCGACCTGTTCGCGCGCCTTCTCGGCCGCGACGGCCTCGGCGCGCCAGTCGACCTCGTGGGTGAGCGACGCCTCGGGCAGGACGCCCTTGCGGATTCCGCCGACGTAGCAGGTGGAGACGTGCACCACGTGCGGGTCCGACCCCGACTCGAGCAGTGCGCCGTAGAGCCCGAGGGCGCCGCCGACGTTGGTGTCGAACGCCTCGTCGATGGGCGGGTCGAACGAGACTGTGGATGCGCCGTGGATGACGACGTCGATGTCGCCGGGCAGGGCGGCGATCGACGTGAGGCTCCCCTCGACGACGGTGACCCGTTCGGCGAGGATGCGCGCGGCCTCCTCGTCGCCGATGCTCTCGCGCCAGGTGCGGAACACGGGCTTGCGCAGCAGGTTGGCGAGCCGCGTCTCGGTGGTCGCGCTGCCCTTCTTGCGCACGAGGATCGACACGCGCGTGTCGGGATGCGACGAGAGCAGTCGCTCGAGCACGGCCTGGCCGACGAATCCGGTGGCGCCGGTGAGGAAGACGTGGGCGCCGTCGAGGCCCTGCTTCGTGGGGGCGCTCACGCGCGCCCTCCGCGGTGGGCTGCGACTGCACGGGACATAAGACTGAGACCTTCCTGGCCGGGGAGAGAGGAGATTCTGGCGTCGATCGCCGCGACGGTGGTCGGCGCGCCGGCGAAGAGATAGTCGTAGAAGAACGCTGTCTCGGATGCGGCCTCGGCGCTCGCGCCCACCGGCCACCCGGTGCGCACGATCTGGCGCGCGACTACGGCACGGGTGCGTTCGGAGGTGGCGAGCCGGTCACGCGCCTGCGCCTCGAAGAACTCGAGCTGGCGTGCCTTCACTTGCAGCAGAGTGTCGACGATGGAGCGCAGTGCCGGGTTCGGGTCGAGCTCGGCGACCCGCTCGAGCGCGGCCTCTGTCAGCCACTCGTCGATCGTGCCGACCGTCATGTGCACGGCGATCATGTCCTCGCCGATGCGGTTGGCGCGGATCGAGCCGGTGATCGGGCGCACCCGGTCGCGGATCTCGCCGAAGAACGCTCCGATGCGCGACTGCCTCACCGGCGCGGGCAGCACCACGGCGGGATGCGCGTCGACGACATGCTGCAGGGCGTCGGCGATCCAGAACTTCTCGAATGCCCACGTGCCGAGGAAGGCGGTGACCCGTGCGTCCTTGTGCGTCGCGGTGACGAGCACGTTGCGCAGGTGCCCCATAGTGCCGCTCTCCGCGGCGACGAGGAAGCGCAGCGCCCTGAGGGTGTCCGCGTGAAGCGGGTGCTCGGCGAAGGCGGAGAAATCCATGGTCGCACGGTGGCTGCCCACCGCGGTCCTGGCGTATTCACGCACGCTGAACCCCTGGGCAGGAACGGCCTCGCGGGGCCCGTCGGTCGTATCGCGCACATTGCTCTTTCGCCGGCAAAATTACTTGGGTGACGGAAGTCTATTCGATGAGCGATACGCCCTGCGTAGCGTATTCTTTCCGAATGGCTACTGCTCTCATCACGGGTGGGACGTCGGGCCTCGGCGCAGAGTTCGCCCGCACCCTCGCCCGTCGCGGATACGACCTCGTGCTCGTCGCGCGAAACCTCGAGCGACTGGATTCCACCGCGGCCGAGCTGCGCACCAGGTTCGGCGTCGACGTCGAGACCTTCCCGGCAGACCTCTCCGATCGGGCGGACGTGTCGCGTGTCGTCGACAGGATCACCGACGATGCCCGCCCGATCGAGCTGCTCGTCAACAACGCGGGCTTCGGCGTGCACACGCCGCTGACGTCGGAAGACACCAGCAATCACGACCTGGCCATCGAGGTCATGATGCGCACCGTCCTCGTGCTCGGCGGAGCCGCCGGGCGCGCGATGCGTGCCCGCGGGCACGGTGCGATCATCAACACCTCCAGCGTCGCCGGGTTCATGGCGATGGGCAGCTACTCGGCGGCGAAGGCGTGGGTGACCAGCTACTCGGAGGGGCTCGCCGTCGAACTGCACGGAACCGGCGTCCGGGTCACGGCGCTCTGCCCCGGCTGGGTGCGCACCGAGTTCCACGACCGTGCCGGAATCACCACGAGCTCTATCCCCGACGCCCTGTGGATCGACGCCGGACTCACGATCGAGGCGGGTCTGCGCGCCTCCGACCGCGGCCGCGTCATCGTCATCCCTTCGGCGCGGTTCAAGTTCCTCTTCTTCTTCGTCCGCTACCTGCCACGCAGCGTCATCCGCGCCATCTCGGGCAAGATCTCCGCGAGCCGGCGCGACTCCGTCGAGTCCAACGCATGACGGTGACGCACCTCCACCGGTTCTCGTCATCCGGTCACGCCGCGGCGCGGTTCGTCGCGCAGCGGGTCATCCTGAAGTCCGTCGTCTGGACCCAGACCAGGGTGACCGTCGTCGGACGCGAGGCGCTCGAAGACCTCACCGACCCCTTCATCGTCGTGGCCAACCACTCGAGCCACCTGGATGCGCCCCTCATCACCGGCGCCCTGCCCCGAGCGCGGGCCCGCTACCTCGCCGCGGGCGCCGCGGCCGACTACTTCTTCGACGTGGCGTGGCGCCGCGCCCTCACCGCGCTGTTCTTCAACGCGTTCCCCGTCGACCGCAGCGGCAGCGGCGCCCGGTCGGGCCTGGCCAAGGAGCTGCTCGGCCGAGGGGTGCCGCTGCTGATCTTCCCGCAGGGCGGCCGGTCGAAAGACAACACGATCGGGCCGTTCAAGCCAGGCGCGGCGACCCTCTCGGCGATGACGGGCGCGCCCTGCGTGCCGGTCGCCATCGTCGGAGCCGCGGCGGCGATGCCCCCTGGACGCAACTGGCCGATGCCGGGGCGCCCGCCGATCGTCGTCGCGTTCGGCGAGCCGACCGTGGCCGCGCCCGGCGAGACCGCCGCCGAATTCTCTGCAAGACTGCACCGCACGGTGTTGGAACTGCACGCCGCACACGCCGCCTAACCGAGCCGGCACGCCCGGCAGCGCCGGGGCCGCTCGCACTACGAGAAAGAAGACCGATGACAGGCGTCAAGCACATGAAGTGGTGGGGCTGGGGAGTCGAGGGCGTGGCCTTCAACTACGACAACAAGCCCGGATTCGCGCCCTTCGTGAAGAAGGCCGTGGGGCTCGACCTCTCGCAGCCCGCCGGCGCTCCCGTCGCCTTCTCCGACCTGACCCTTCCCTCGAGCACCATCGACGACGCCTTCCTGTCGAAGCTGGTCTCGATCGTCGGCGCCGACAACGCCATCACCGACGACGAGTTGCGCCTCGTGCACACCTACGGAAAAAGCATCCGCGACCTGCTGCGCGTGCGCGCCAGCACGCTGCCCCGGATGCCCGATGTGGTCGTCTACCCGGCCGACGAGGCGGAGGTCGCCGAGATCGTCGCCCTCGCCGTCACGGCCAACGCCGTCATCATCCCCTTCGGCGGCGGAAGCAACATCTCCGGCAGCCTCGAGCCGCATCCCGGCGAGGCACGCGTCGTGATCTCGCTCGACCTCGGACGGCTCAACAGGGTCGTCTCGATCGACGAGGGTTCGGGCGTCGCCCGCATCCAGGCCGGCGCCCAGGGCCCGTACATCGAGGAGCAGCTGAACGCGCGCGGCTGGACCATGGGGCACTTCCCCGACAGCTTCACGCACTCCACCCTCGGCGGCTGGGTAGCCACCCGGTCGTCGGGCATGCAGAGCGACAAGTACGGCGACATCGCCGACATCGCGCGCGGACTGCGCATGGTGCGCCCGGCCGGCATCGTCGACATCCGCCCGGTGCCGTCGGCGTCGACCGGACCGAGCGTGCGCGAGATGATCCTCGGCAGCGAGGGCCGCCTCGGCGTCATCACCGAGGTCACCGTGCAGGTGCACCGCACCCCCGCGGTCCGCGAGATCAACGGCTACCTCTTCCCCAGCTGGGAGGCGGGCATCGCCGCGATGCACGAGATCTCCGAGAGCGACGCGCGCCCCACGGTCACGCGTGTCTCCGACGCTCGCGAGAGCGGCTTCTCGTTCGCCACAGGAAAGGCGAAGACCGGCTTCGACCCGCAGAAGGTGCTCATGGCCTACCTGCGCAGACGCGGCTGGAACCTCGAGGGCATCAACCTGTCGTTCATCGGCTTCGAGGGCAGTGCGTCCCACGTCGCCTACGAGAAGAAGATCGTGAAGCGCATCGTGAAGAAGCACGGCGGCCTCGCCGTCGGCAAGGGCCCGGGCGTGCTCTACGACCAGAAGAAGTTCGACACCCCCTACCTGCGCGACTTCCTCCTCGACCGCGGCGCCGCCGCCGACGTGTCGGAGACCGCGGCCCCGTGGTCACGACTCAACGAGATCCACGACGCCGTGTACGCGGCCGCGAACGAGGCCTACGAGAAGATCGGCACCCCCGGCTGGATCATGAGCCACCTCTCGCACTCGTACCACTCCGGCGCGTGCCTGTACTTCACGTTCGCCTTCGTGCACGACGGGGAGAACGCGATCGCCCAGTACGACGTGGTCAAGTCCGCCATCCAGCAGGCGTTCGTCGACCACGGCGGAACCATCTCGCACCACCACGGCGTCGGCCGGGAGCACGCACCCTGGCTCGAGCAGGACATCTCGACCGAGGGCGTCGCGCTGATGAGCGGCCTGTTCGCCACCGCCGACCCGAAGAAGAACTTCAACCCCGACAAGGTGATCACCTACTAGTTCTACGCGCTGAACCCCGGCCAGAGCAGGGCGAGCACGGAGTCGGCCCACTCGTCGTCGAGCGCGCCGCCGCGGATGAGCTGACCCATCAGCGCGCCGAGCAGCATCGTCGCGGCCAGGCCGATGTCGAGATCGGCCCGGAGGTCGCCGGCCGCGACGCGCTCGTGGAGGAAGCGGGTGAGGCGCACCGAGCGCGCCTTGATCATGTCGCGCATCATCCCGTTCGACTCGGGGTGGTCGTTGAGGATGATCGAGGCCGCGGCGCCCCGGCCCACCATGTCGTCGGCCATCCGCCCGGCGTCGCGCAGCAGCCAGGTGAAGGTGTCGTAGGTCGACAGGTCGGTGGGGATCTCGACCTCGGGCTGAGACGACTCGATCGCCGCGCGCAGCAGCTGTTCGCGGTCGGTGTAGCGGCGGTAGATCGTGGTCTTCGCGATGCCGGAGACCGCGGAGACAGACTCGATGTTGACGGCCACCGGCCCGCGCTTGCGCAGGATGTCGAGTGTGACACTGAGGATGCGGGCGTCGATCGCGTGACCGCGCACGGCCTTGACCTGCTGCGCTGCCTCGGCCTGCTGCGCTGCCTCGGACACGAACTTCCCTCCGTCGACGACGTGAGCGTCAATCGTAACCTTGATCGCTACGCGTCGCGTGTCGATAGCGGTGCGGTTCCCTGTGGATCGCCCCGGCGTCTAGCATCGGCGTATGGTCCCCGCCGCCAACCTCGTCGCGTTCTCGCTCGCCGCGCTGCTGCTCGTCGTGCTGCCGGGGCCGAGCGTGCTCTTCGTCATCGGACGCGCGCTCGAGATCGGCCGGGTCGGCGCCCTGCTCAGCGTCGCAGGCAACGCGCTCGGGATGCTGGCGCAGGTCGTGGCGATCGCACTCGGGCTCGGGGTCATCCTCGAGCAGTCCGTCGTGCTGTTCACGATCGTCAAATTCGCGGGCGCCGCGTTCCTCGTCTATCTCGGCGTCCAGGCCATCCGTCACCGCAACGCGAGGGCGGTGAGGACGGCGGATGCGCCCAGGTCGTATTGGCGGTCGCTGGCCGAGGGCGCGGTCGTGGGCGTGACCAACCCGAAGTCGGTGGTCTTCTTCATCGCCGTGCTGCCGCAGTTCGTCGACCCAGGTGTCGGCGGCGTGCCGTTGCAGATGATCGAGCTCGGGGTCGTCTTCGCGCTGCTCGCCCTCGTCTTCGACAGCCTCTGGGCGCTCGGCGCCGGGTTCGCGCGCGACTGGCTCGGACGCTCGCCCCGCCGCCTCTCGCGCCTGGGCGCTACCGGCGGTGTCGCGATGATCGGCCTCGGGGTGGGGCTCGCGGCGACCGGCTCGAAGCACTGACCGGGGAGTTCTAGCCGAGACGCGGCGCGGGTTCGCCGTTCACGAGCACGTCGCCGTCGTCGGCGAAGCCCTCCGGAAGCTCGATCACGAACGTCGTGGCCGCCATGTCGGCGGTGCAGACCTCCGACTCGCCCGTGTACTCCGCCCACAGGCTGAGCGCCTCGGTGCTGTCACGGTCGTACGACACCGGTTCGACCGGGCAGCTGCTGCTGCCGAACGTCACCAGCGCGATGCGGCCGGGCGCGTCGGCGACCCAGCCGGGCTCGAACGTCTCGTCGAGCGTCGCGCCCGGCGGCAGGCCGGGATACCTGTCGACCACCGTGACGGGTGCGGATGCCGCCGGCGCCGCCGATGGAGCGGCGGTCGCCGGGGCGTCGGTCGGCTCCGGCAGGGGAGGGATCGACGGCTGGGCCGCGCAGCCGGAGAGGAGCAGGGCGAGTCCTAAAGGAACGAGCATTCGTCGCATCGCACCAGTCTGTCGGTTCCGGGTCATCCACACGTCCACCTATCGACTGATTTCGCCCCTCTGACCGCATGTCGGCCGAAGAACGAAGGAGTTCGTGGCGCGACCGGCCCTGAAACCATCCGAACCGCGCTCACGTGGCGGTATCTCCTTCGTTTTCAGTCACCGGCCGGCGGGCGGGCGGTTCGACGCGCGGCTACTTCGTGAAGATCTCGTCCTCCATGGTGTCGTAGCCCTCGGCCTGCGGGTCGCCGTGCAGGCCGCCGCTCAGCGCGTACTCCTCCTCGGGCGAGAGCACGAGGCGGTGACGGCCGTAGACGGCGAACCCGATCAGGATCAGCACGTAGACCACGACGATCGCGACGATCGCCGGCAGGTAGGCGGGGTTGAAGAGGAACCCGAGGAACACCAGCAGGGAGATCGCGGCTGCCGAGTAGGCGCCGAACAGTCCCCACGGGCTGCGGTAGGGCCGCACGGCCTTCGGGAACTTGCGGCGCAGGATGATGAACGACACCATCTGCAGGAAGTACGCGAGCACCGCGCCCCAGACTGCGATGTTGAGCACGATCGCGCCGGCGACGCTCGCCGCGCCGCCGAGGAGGTCGACCACCACGAGCGCGACGAATCCGAGCACGGCTCCGACGACCAGGGCCACCCACGGCGTCTGGCGCTTGCCGGTGAGCGAGAACACCTTCGGGTAGTAGCCGGCGCGCGACAGCGAGTACATGTTGCGCCCGTAGGCGAACATGATGCCCTGCAGCGACGCGAGCAGGCCGACGAGCGCGAGCAGCGCGAGAACGGCAGCCGCCTCGTCGCCGACGATCGCGCGGAAGCCGTCGAGCAGCGGCTCGGCCGAGACGCCCATGGCCTCCGCACCGATGACGCCGGTGTTGAGCACGAGCACGAGCAGGCCCGTCACGATGAGGGTTCCGCGGGCCCAGAGTCCGGCGCGGGGGATGTCGCGGGCCGGGTTGTGCGCCTCCTCGGCGGCGAGCGGCAGCTCCTCGATGCCGAGGAAGAACCACATCGCGAACGGCAGCGCGAACAGGATGGGGAAGACGCCGTGCGGCAGGAACTCCGTCTGGCCCTCGTCGGGGACGATGTCGAACAGGCTGTCGAAGCTGAAGACGCCCGAGAACACGGCCATCGCCGAGAAGACCAGGAGGATGCCGATCGAGATGATCGAGACGACGATCGCGAACTTGAAGGAGATGTTGGCCCCCGCCGAGTTCAGGGCGATGAACACCGCGTAGAGCACGATCCACCAGATCCACATGCTGTTCGACAGGTCGAAGTTCAGCAGCTCGGCGGTGATCGAGTTGGCGTACTGCGCCGAGAAGAACACCACGACCGCGGTCGTGGCCACGTACTCGATGGTCTCGGCGAGACCCGTCACGAGCCCGCCCCACGGCCCCATCGCCGAGCGCGCGAACGAGTATGCGCCGCCGGTGTGCGGCATGGCCGACGACATCTCGCCGATCGAGAAGGTGAGCCCGTAGTACATCACCACGAGGATCGCGAAGGCGATGAGCATGCCGCCGAAGCCGGCGAAGTCGATGCCGAAGTTCCAGCCGGAGAAGTCGCCCGAGATCACGGCCGCGACCGCGAGCCCCCACAGTCCCCAGACTCCGGCCGAGCGTTTGAGGCTGCGCTTCTCGAAGTAGCCCTCGGCTGCCTTCTTGTAGGTGACGCCGGAAACGCTTCTGCCCGACTTGTCGGTCATGGTGATCCTCCAGAAAGCACGCACGGGTCGCGACGGCGCTGGCTGCGCCCGCCGCGTGGTTATCCGAGAGCTTGGCGGCTATTGGTGGCCTCTGTCTACCTTTGGGTGTAAACAACTCATTACGAGATTCGCGGATGCCACGGCAGCACTGTGGTGTAATGGTCGGGTCAGCGACACCCAGAGTCTCACCACGATCAGATCGGCTGCCATGACCACGCTTCCCAGCACCCCTGTTTCGGGCAATCTCACCATCGAGCAGCTGACCGAGCTGGTCGCGCAGAAGCAGATCGACACGGTGATCATCGGGTTCACCGACATGCAGGGCCGCCTCGTGGGCAAGCGCGCGTCGGCGAGGCTCTTCCTCGAGGAGTTCGCCGAGCACGGGGCCGAGTGCTGCAACTACCTGCTCGCGGTCGACGTCGAGATGAACACCGTCGACGGCTACACGATCTCGTCGTGGTCGAAGGGCTACGGCGACATGGCGATGATGCCCGACATCGGCACGCTGCGGGTCGTGCCGTGGCTCGAGGCGACCGCGCTGGTGATGGCCGACCTGACCTGGCTCGACGAGGAGCCCGTCGTGCAGTCGCCGCGCGAGATCCTCAAGGCGCAGATCGCTCGCCTCGCCGGGCACGGCCTCGTGCCGTACTCCGCCACCGAGCTCGAGTTCATCGTCTTCGACGACAGTTACCGCTCGGCGTTCGCGAAGGGCTACACCGGTCTCACTCCCGCCTCGGACTACAACATCGACTACGCGATCCTCGCCTCCACGCGGATGGAGCCGCTGCTGCGCGACATCCGCAACGGCATGGACGGAGCTGGCATGTACTGCGAGGGGGTCAAGGGCGAGTGCAATCTCGGCCAGCAGGAGATCGGCTTCCGCTACGCGCACGCGCTGGCGACCTGCGACAACCACTCGATCTACAAGAACGGGGCGAAGGAGATCGCCGACAAGCACGGCAAGTCGCTCACGTTCATGGCGAAGTTCAACGAGCGCGAGGGCAACAGCTGCCACATCCACCTGAGCGTGCGGGCCGACGACGGCACCCCGGTCATGGCCGGCGACGGCGCGCACGGCTTCTCCAAGCTCATGGAGCACTGGCTCGCCGGGCTGATCGCCACCACCCGCGAGTTCAGCCTGTTCTTCGCCCCCAACATCAACTCGTACAAGCGGTTCGTCGAGGGCAGCTTCGCGCCGACAGCCGTCGCGTGGGGGCTCGACAACCGCACGTGCGCGCTGCGCGTCGTCGGCCACGGGCAGGGACTGCGCGTCGAGAACCGCGTGCCGGGCGGCGACGTGAACCAGTACCTCGCGACCGCGGCGCTCATCGCCGGCGGCATCTACGGCATCGAGAACGAGCTCGAGCTGGAACCGATGCTCGAGGGCAACGCCTACGGGTCGGATGCGCCCCGCGTTCCCACCTCCCTCCGCGACGCGGCGCAGCTGTTCGGCGACTCGGCCATCGCGGCCGAGGCCTTCGGGCCGGAGGTCGTCGCCCACTACCTCAACAACGCCCGCGTGGAACAGGCCGCCTACGACGCCGCGGTCACCGACTGGGAGCGGGTGCGCGGCTTTGAACGCTTCTGAAGTCTCGGTCCCTGAGCCTGTCGAAGGGCCCGCTTCGACCCATTCGACGGGCTCAGGGCGGGCAGGCTCAGCGACCGCTAAGCCGCTGATCGGCCTCACCACCTACCTCGAGCAGGCGCAGACCGGGGTGTGGGACGTACCCGCCGCCTTCCTGCCGAAGGTGTACTTCGAGGCGGTCACCCGCGCCGGCGGGATCGCCGTGCTCCTGCCGCCGCAGCCCGTCGACGAGAGCATCGCGAACCGCGTGCTCGACGGACTCGACGGCCTCATCATCACGGGCGGAAAAGACGTCGACCCCGCTCGCTACGGCCAGGAGCCGCATGCGACGACGGATGTCCCTCGCCGCGACCGCGACGCCTGGGAGGACGCTCTGCTCACCGCCGCGATCGACCGCGAACTGCCCTTCCTCGGCATCTGCCGCGGAATGCAGGTGCTCAACGTGTCGCTCGGAGGCACACTGCACCAGCACCTGCCCGACGTGATCGGGTCGACCCGGTACAACGCGGGCTACGGCAGGTTCACCGAGAACGCCGTCGAGGTGCACGCGGGCACCAAGGCGGGCGAGCTGCTCGACGACGCCGAGGCGCTCGCCGTGCACTCCTATCACCACCAGGCGATCGACGAGGTCGCGCCTGGCCTCACCGTGAGCGCCCGCAGCGACGACGGCACGATCCAGGCCGTCGAGGTCGACTCGCTGCCGTTCGGCGTCGCCGTGCAGTGGCACCCGGAGGAGAACGCCGACGACCTGCGGCTGTTCGCCGGGCTGGTCGAGGCTGCTAGGGAGTACCGAAGATGACATCCATCACCCTCATCAACCCGTCGGACGAGACCGTCATCCAGACGCTCGCGCACACCACCATCGCCGAGGTCGACGACGCGATCCTGCACGCGGTCTCCGCGCAGAGGGCGTGGGCCGCGCTGCCGCCGGCCGAGCGCGCCGCGGGCCTGCGCAGGTTCGCCGCGGCGGTCGACGGCGCGGTCGAGGAGCTCGCGCTTCTCGAATCGACCAATTCGGGGCATCCGATCGCCCAGGCGCGCTGGGAGGCTGGCCACGTGCGCGACGTTCTCACCTACTACTCCGCCGCGCCCGAGCGGATGATCGGCAAGACCATCCCGGTGGCGGGCGGCATCGACGTCACCTTCCTCGAGCCGCTCGGCGTGGTCGGCATCATCGTGCCGTGGAACTTTCCGATGACGATCGCGGCGTGGGGGTTCGCCCCGGCGCTCGCCGCCGGCAACGCGGTCGTGCTGAAGCCCGCCGAGTGGACTCCGCTCACCGCGATCCGCCTCGCCGGGCTCGCCCTCGAGGCGGGGCTGCCCGACGGGCTGTTCCAGACGCTGCCCGGCCGGGGCGATGTCGTCGGCGACCGCTTCGTCACCAACGAGAACGTGCGCAAGGTGGTCTTCACCGGGTCGACCGCCACCGGCAAGAAGGTCATGGCCGGATGCGCCCACCAGGTGAAGGCGGTCACCCTCGAGCTGGGCGGCAAGAGCGCCAACGTGGTCTTCGCCGACTCCGACCTGGAGAAGGCGGCGGCGACGGCGCCGTACGCGGTGTTCGAGAACGCGGGCCAGGACTGCTGCGCGCGCAGCCGCATTCTCGTCGAGCGCAGCGTCTTCGACCGGTTCATGGAACTGCTCGAGCCCGCCGTGCGCGGCGTCAGGGTCGGAGACGTCGCCGACGTCGACACCGAGATGGGCCCGCTGGTCGCCAAGGCCCACTTCGACAAGGTCGCCTCCTACGTGCCGAACGACGACCAGGTCGCCTTCCGTGGCAGCGCGCCGACCGGCCCCGGATTCTGGTTTCCGCCGACGGTGCTGCTGCCGGGGTCGCGCACCGACCGAGTCGTCACCGACGAGATCTTCGGCCCGGTCGTCAGCGTGCTGCCCTTCGACGACGAGGCCGACGCGATCGCCCTCGCCAACGACAGCGTCTACGGGCTCAGCGGCTCGATCTGGACGCGCGACATCGGGCGTGCCCTGCGCGTATCGCGTGGCATCGAGAGCGGCAACCTCTCGGTGAACTCGCACTCGTCGGTGCGCTACTCGACGCCGTTCGGCGGCTTCAAACAGAGCGGACTCGGCCGGGAGCTGGGACCGGATGCCGCGACCGC
>Ga0247803_1000186_pt1 | contig 36831 bp, 34 predicted proteins | sample UWRJL014104B1_FD_180928 | JGI IMG/M metagenome (GOLD analysis project Ga0247803, IMG submission 180928) | Plant litter microbial communities from Arlington Agricultural Research Station in Wisconsin, United States - UWRJ-L014-104B-1 | ecosystem: Environmental > Terrestrial > Plant litter >... | reverse complement strand
CTAGTCCTGGGCCTTGACGATGAACTCGACGGCGTCGCCGACGGTCTTGAGGTTCTTGACCTCTTCGTCGGGGATCTTGACGTCGAACTTTTCTTCGGCGTTCACGACGATGGTCATCATCGAGATGGAATCGATGTCCAGGTCGTCGGTGAACGACTTGTCCAGCTCAACCGTGTCGGTTGCGATGCCCGTCTCGTCGTTGATGAGCTCGGCCAGGCCGGCAAGAACTTCTTCGGTGGACAATGCCATGTTGTTTTCTCCTTGGGGGTGTCTCGTTTGACCGAGACTCAGTTTAGATGGACAGAGGGGAGCTACGGCAGCACAACCACCTGCGCGCCGTAAACCAGGCCGGCTCCGAAGCCGATCTGGAGGGCAAGACCTCCGCTGAGCTCGGGGTGTTCCTCGAGCAGGCGGTGGGTGGCAAGGGGGATCGACGCGGCCGAGGTGTTCCCGGTCGTGGCGATGTCGCGGGCGATGACGACGGATTCCGGCAGCTTGAGCTGCTTGGCGAACTCGTCGACGATGCGCATGTTCGCCTGGTGGGGGATGAACGCGGCGAGTTGGTCTGCGGTGATACCGGCGGCCGCGAGGGTCTGCTTGGCGATCTTGGCCATGTCCCAGACGGCCCAGCGGAAGACGGTCTGGCCTTCCTGGCGCAGCGTCGGCCACTCCTTCTCACCGCGGCGGTATTCCTGCAGGGTGCCGTTCATGCCCACGGCGTCCGCGCGGCCGTCCGAGCCCCAGACCGAGGCGGAGATGCCCGGGTAGTCGCTCGGGCCGATGACCACGGCGCCGGCGCCGTCGCCGAGCAGGAAGGAGATGCTCCTGTCGGTGCCGTCGACCATGTCGGAAAGCTTTTCCGCGCCGATGACCAGGGCGTAGTGCGCCGCACCGGACCGGATGAGCGCATCAGCCTGGGCGACACCGTAGGCGTAGCCGGCGCAGGCCGCGTTGAGGTCGAAGGCGGCGGCGGGAATCGCACCGATGCGTTCGGCGACGACGGCGGCCATCGATGGCGTCTGGCGGCCATTGCTGATGGTGGCGATGATGATGGCGTCGATCTGCTCGGGGGCGATGCCGGAGCGCTCGATGGCTTCCAGGGCCGCTGTCGTGGCGAGGTCGACCGCCTGCACGTCCTGGCTGGCTCTGGTGCGCGTGATGATTCCGGTGCGCTGCTGAATCCACTCGTCGGACGAGTTGATCGGCCCGACCAGGTCGTCGTTGGGAACGACGAGGTCACCGCGGGCGGCTCCGACGGCGAGGATGCGGGTGTACTGGGCGCCCTGCGACTGCAGGAGTTGTGGCTGGGTCATTCGTCTCTTCCGGTGGCGACTCTGGCTGATTCAGGCCTGGTGGTCGATCAGTGCGTACGCAGCGGGCAGGTCGTCCGGGGTCTTGATGGCCACGCTCGGGATTCCCCGCAGGGCGCGCTTGGCCAGCCCGACGAGTGCCCCGGCAGGTGCGACCTCGATGATTCCGGTCACTCCGGCGTCGGCAAACGACTGCATGCACAGGTCCCACCGTACCGGCGACGACACCTGGCCGACGAGCAGGTCGACAAAACCAGGCCCGTCGGCGACCGTGCTGCCGTCGTGATTCGTCCACAGCGGCAGCGAAGGATCCTGGGGAGTGAGGCTGGTCGCGACCTCGGTGAGTCGCGCCACGGCGGGGCGCATGTGCCGGGTGTGGAAGGCTCCAGCAACCTGCAACGGGACGACGCGGCTCTTGGCCGGCGGGTCGGCGGCCAGGGCGGCGAGGGCCTCGAGGGCGCCGGCGACCACGATCTGCCCGCCGCCGTTGAAATTGGCCGGTTCCAGGCCGAGCTCGGCCAGACGCGCCAGGAGTTCGGCTTCGTCACCGCCGAGGACGGCGCTCATCCCGGTGGGGGTGAGCGCGGCGGCGGCCTTCATGGCACGGCCGCGTTCTCCGACGAAGGTGAGGGCGTCGGCGGTGCTGAGCACGCCGGCTCCGGCCGCGGCGGTGATCTCACCGACGGAGTGTCCGGCGATGCCCCCGATGGCGGCGCGGCGACCGTCGGCGAAGAGGGCGTTCAGGGCGAGGATTCCCGCGGCCACGATCAGGGGCTGGGCGATCGCGGTGTCGCGGATCGTCTCGGCGTCCGCGGTGGTCCCGGCGGAGACCAGGTCGGTCGCGGACTGCTCCGACATGGCGCGGAGCTGGTCGGCGTAGGCCGGGTTCTGCAGCCAGGGTTCGAGGAATCCGGGCGTTTGTGAGCCCTGACCGGGACAGACGACAACAATCATTTCCTCAGTCTCCCAACTCGAGGTACAGGGGGCGTGTGGGCAATCTACCGAGTATCCGCGAAACGTTTGTCAGATACCGCAAACGGTGCTCGGCGGGCCCTCAGCGGCGTCTGGTCGAGCCGTCGTGGTCGCTGATCGAGCCGATGATGAGGGCGGACTGCAGGATCAGGGCCTCCCTGGCCCCTGTCGCGTCGTAACCGATCACGTCCGACACCCGTTTGAGGCGGTAGCGCACGGTGTTGGGGTGCACGAACAGCTCCCTGGCGGTCGCTTCGAGCGACCGGCCGTTGTCCAGGTAGCACCAGAGGGTGGTGAGGAGTTCCGTCGAGTGCGCCTGCAACGGGCGGTAGATCCGGTGGATGAGCGTGGCGCGGGCGAGCGGGTCGCCGGCCAGGGCCCGCTCGGGGAGCAGGTCGTCGGCCTGCACCGGTCGGGGGGCGTTTCGCCAGGACCGTGCGACGGCGAAGCCGGCCAGGGCCGCCTTGGCGCTCTTGGACGCGTCGACGAGGTTGGGGACCTCGTGGCCGAGCACCAGATGGCCGGGCCCGAAGCTGGGCTCCAGCTGCATCGCGATTTCCATGAAGCTGAGCGAGGCCGGCGATTGGGTGTTCTCGTCGGTCTCGGGATTGGCCGGGTGGGCGCGGCCGATGACGAGCACCAGCCGGTTGCCCTGCACACCGATGAGCACGTCGGCGGTCATGTGCCGTGCCGCCCGGCGCAGCTGGTCGACGTCGAGCATTTTCGGTGTGGTGCCCACGAGCACGCAGACCTCGCCATGGCCGTGCCAGCCGAGGGCCGCGATCCTGCTGGGCAGTTCGTCGTCGTACTCACCGCTGAGGATGGAGTCGACGACGAGGGCTTCAAGCCTGGCGTCCCAGAGGCCCCTGGCCTCGGCGGCGCGGGCGTAGACATCCGCGGCGCCGAAGGCTATCTCGCGGGAGTACAGCAGGATCGCTTCGCGGAGGGTCTCTGAGCCGTCTTTGACGCGCTCTTCGACGACCTCGACGGTGACCCTGATCAGCTGCAGGGTCTGTTGCAGGCTCACCGAACGAAGGAGTTCCCTGGGAGCGGCGCCGAAGACGTCCGCGGCGATCCACGGTGTCGACCGGGGGTCGTCGTACCAGGAGATGAAGGAGGTGATGCCGGCCTGGGCTACCAGGCCGACGGCGGACCGCCGCCCTGGTGGCATATCGCCATACCAGGGCAGCGTGTCCTCGAGCCGTTTCAGAGTCGCCGTAGACAACTCACCCGAAATCGTGCGCAACCAGGTGAGGGTCTGTTCCTTTGTCTTCGGCGCCGGTGCCACGTTCCTGTTTAGCTCTCGCCGCCGGCCGAGCCGGTGTTACCCGCCGAGACATCGTGCAGGCGGTACTTGTCGATGGCCTGCTGGATGAGGCTGCGGTCCACTTCGCCGCTGTTGGCGAGCTGCTGCAGGGTGCGCACCACCATCGACGGTCCGTCGATCTTGAAGAACCGGCGGGCGGCGGGGCGGGTGTCGGAGAAGCCGAAGTCATCGGCGCCCAGGGTCGCGAAGTCGCCGGGGATGAACTGGCGAATCTGATCCGGGACGGCGTGCATGAAGTCGGAGACCGCCACGAACGGACCCGCCGTGTCGGCGAGCTTGTCCGTCACGTAGGCCGTCCGCGGTTCCTCGTTCGGGTAGAGGAAGTTGTGTTCCTCGGCCGCGAGGCCGTCCCGGCGGAGCTCGGCCCAGGAGGTGACCGACCAGACATCGGCGGACACACCCCAGTCCTCGGCGAGCAGGGCCTGCGCTTCGAGTGCCCACGGCACCGCGACGCCGGAGGCCAGCAGCTGCGCCTTCGGGCCGGCCACGTCGGACACCGACACGCGGTGGATGCCGCGGATGATGCCGTCGACGTCGACATCGGCCGGCTCGACGGGCTGGACCTGCGGCTCGTTGTAGACCGTGATGTAGTACATGACGTTCGGGTCGGTGTGGGTTCCGCCGTACATCCGCTCGAGGCCGGAGCGGACGATGTGCCCGATCTCGTAACCGAACGCGGGGTCGTACGACACCACGGCCGGGTTGGTCGACGCGAGCAGCGGCGAGTGGCCGTCGGCGTGCTGCAGGCCCTCACCCGTGAGGGTGGTCCGGCCGGCGGTCGCGCCGATCATGAAGCCGCGGGCCATCTGGTCCCCGGCAGCCCACATGGCGTCGCCGGTGCGCTGGAAGCCGAACATCGAGTAGAACACGTACACCGGGATGAGCGGTTCGCCCTGGGTGGCGTACGAGGTTCCGACGTTCGTGAAGGCGGCGAGGGCGCCGGCCTCGTTGATGCCGACGTGGATGATCTGGCCCTGCGGGCTCTCCTTGTAGGCGAGCAGCTGGGCGTGGTCCACCGAGGTGTAGTGCTGGCCGTTGGGGTTGTAGATCTTCGCGTTCGGGAAGAACGCGTCGATGCCGAAGGTGCGGGCTTCGTCGGGGATGATCGGCACAATGCGGTGGCCGAAGTCCTTCGAGCGCAGCAGCTCCTTGAGCAACCGGACGAAGGCCATGGTGGTGGCGATCTCCTGGGTGCCTGAGCCCTTCTTGGTGACGGCGTAGGTCGAGTCGTCCGGCAGGTTCACCTGGGTGTACTTGCTCCGACGTTCCGGCAGGTAACCGCCGAGCGCGCGGCGACGCTCGTGCATGTACTCGATCGCCTCGTCGTTCTCACCGGGGGTGTAGTACGGCGGCTGGTACGGGTTCGCCTCGAGCTGCGCATCCGTGATCGGCACGTGCATGCTGTCGCGGAACGTCTTGAGGTTGTCCAGCGTCATCTTCTTCATCTGGTGGGTCGCGTTGCGGCCCTCGAAGCTCGGGCCGAGGCCGTAGCCCTTGACCGTCTTCGCCAGGATGACGGTGGGCTGGCCCTTGTGCTCGGACGCAGCCTTGAACGCCGCGTAGACCTTGCGGTAGTCGTGGCCGCCGCGCTTGAGGTTCCAGACCTGATCGTCGGTGTAACCCTCGACGAGCTTGAGCGCACGCGGGTCGCGGCCGAAGAAGTTCTCGCGCACGTAGGCGCCGCTCTCGGCCTTGTAGGTCTGGTAGTCACCGTCCGTGGTGACGTTCATCAGGTTCAGCAGGGCGCCGTCGGTGTCGCGGGAGAGCAGGTCGTCCCACTCGCGGCCCCAGACCACCTTGATGACGTTCCAGCCGGCACCGCGGAAGAAGCTCTCGAGCTCCTGGATGATCTTGCCGTTACCGCGCACGGGGCCGTCGAGGCGCTGCAGGTTGCAGTTGACGATGAAGTTGAGGTTGTCGAGGCCCTCGTTCGCGGCGACCTGGAGCTGGCCGCGGCTTTCGACCTCGTCCATCTCACCGTCGCCCAGGAATGCCCAGACCTGCTGGTCGCTGGCGTCCTTGATGCCCCGGTTGGTCAGGTAGCGGTTCAGCTGCGCCTGGTAGATCGCGTTGATCGGGCCCAGACCCATCGAGACCGTCGGGAACTGCCAGAACTCCGGCATCAGCCGGGGGTGCGGGTACGACGAGATGCCGTCGGGGGCGTGTGACTTCTCCTGGCGGAAACCGTCCAGCTGGTTGGCGCTGAGGCGGCCCTCGAGGAAGGCGCGGGCGTAGGTGCCGGGGGAGGCGTGGCCCTGGATGAAGATCTGGTCGCCGCCGCCCGGGTGGTCCTGGCCGCGGAAGAAGTGGTTGAAGCCGGTCTCGTACAGAGCGGCGGATGAGGCGTACGTCGAGATGTGGCCGCCGACGGCGATGCCGGGGCGCTGCGCGCGGTGCACGAGCACGGCGGCATTCCAGCGGATCCAGGCGCGGTAACGGCGCTCGATGTCTTCATCGCCGGGGAAGTCCGGTTCGTTGGACGAGGCGATGGTGTTGATGTAGTCCGTGGTGGGCACCATCGGAACGTTCAGGTGCAATTCCTTGGACCGCTTGAGCAGGCTGAGCATGATCTCGCGGGCCCGGCCCGGGCCGTTGGCCGCGACCAGCGCGTCGAGGGATTGCGACCATTCGGACGTCTCATCCGGATCGGCGTCTGAGTTGTCCATTGAATATGGGTCTTGGTCGTTGACAGTCACACTCGACCTCTTTCTGTAGGGCAGATCGTGTGGGGGAAGGATCGTGCCTGGTTAGGCGTGCCGGACAGAGCTAGGTCGGGTCACGACCGAAAGGCACCACGTCAGCCTAGTGATTCTTGCTGGGAAGCGCGCACGGCAACGCGGGCGGGGACCTGGCATCCCGGCCGTGTTGGTGAAGCCCCCACGGACGGCTAGGCTTGCCCCCCGTATTCAGCCATCGTTCCCCGATGGCCGGAAAGGACACCCCATGGCTCTGGAGAATGACACCCAGGCACCCGATTTCGAGCTCGTCAGCCAGTACGGCGAGCGAATCCAGCTCAGCCGGTACCGGGGTGAGAAGTCCGTTGCGTTGGTGTTCTTCCCGCTGGCCTTCTCCGGTATCTGCAGCGGCGAACTCTGCGAGCTGCGCGACAATCTGGCCCTTTTCGCCGACAACAGCGTCGAGCTGATCGGCATCTCGGTGGATTCCCGGCACACCTTGCGGGCCTGGGGCGACCGGGAGGGATACGGGTTCACCCTGCTCGCGGACTTCTGGCCGCACGGGGCCGTCGCGAAGGAATACGGCGTCTTCCTCGAAGAGAAGGGTTTCGCCAACCGGGCGACCTTCCTGATCGACCCCAACGGCATCATCCGGGCGAGTTTCATCACCGCTCCGGGCCAGGCGCGGTCGTTGGAGGCGTACCGTGCGGCGCTCGAGGAGCTGCAGCCGGCCTAGTTGTCCGGCCGGCCGCAAAAGTCGGTAAGCTCGTCACATCCTGTTCCGGTTCTCACCGGTCGGGGCCTTTAGCTCAGTTGGTAGAGCGCCACGTTTACACCGTGGATGTCATCGGTTCGAGCCCGGTAGGGCCCACTCTCTCCACACAGCCTTCGAACCCGTCAGTTACGAGGTCACCATGGCATCAACGTGCACGGATGGCGTTCCCCGGGTGATCGTGTATGTCTGAGCGTCCCGAGTTCGGTGCCGCCGTCGAGGAATTGGTGAACGCCGTCGATCGACGCACCAGCCTGTGCCTGCCGTTCCTGCGGGTGTTGCCGGTGACCGGCGCCGCCGTGTCCACCCTCGGTGCCCCGTTCGGCTCCGAGACCGTCTGCGCGAGCGATGCGCAAGCGGCCAGACTCGATGAGCTGCAGTTCGACCTCGGTGAGGGCCCGTGTTGGGATGCGCTGTCCAGCCGCCGACCGGTTCTGCACGATGACCTGAACACGGATTCCTCGAGGTGGCCCCTGTTCACCGAAGCCGTGGCGGGTTCGGGCGTCGGAGCGATGTACGCGTTCCCGCTGGCGCTCGGCTCGCTGAGCATCGGAGCGGTCGACCTGTATGCGAACTCACCGCGGGCGTTGTCGGCGGCTCAGGTCGAGGATGCCGCGACCCTCGCCGCCATCTGTTCGCGCCAGGTGCTCCGACGGGCACTGGCGGCCCATCCGCTCGCCTCGGCGGCAGCGGACGAGGGCGGTTTCTCCCGCCGGGAAGTGCACCAGGCCACCGGGATGGTGCTGGCCCAACTCGGGGTCAACGCCGCGGATGCGCTCCTGATCATCAACGGCTACGCCTTCGCGCGGGGCCGGACCGTGCGGGACGTGGCAGCGGATATCGTCGCCCGTCGCATCGACTTCGCCGAGGAATGGGCCGAACCGTCCGAGTCATTATGATGGAGTGATGGCAACACAGACACGCGAAGGCCGCCTCGTCGAGGCTTTCGTGACTCTCGCCGACACCCTCGTGGTCGGTTACGATCTCGTCGATCTGTTGCACACCCTCGTCTCGCACTGCGTGCCGCTCTTCGACGCGTCGGCGGCGGGCATCATCCTCACCGACGACGAGGAATTCGAGGTGGTCGCGTCGACCAACGAGCGCAGCCGCCTCGTCGAGATCCTGCAGCTGCGCAGCGGCTCCGGGCCGTGTGTCGAGAGTGTGATCACGGGACGCGCCGTCAGCGTGCCCGACATCGATGCGTCCGGTCCGAAGTGGCCGCGATTCCGCGCCGGCGCCCTGGAGCAGGGATTCGGTTCGATGTTCTCGGTGCCGATGCGCCTGCGTGAGACAACGATCGGCTCGCTGAACCTGTTCTGGGACCGTACCGGGGGGCTCCCCGCCGACGAGGCGGCCACCGTGCAAGCCCTCGCGGACGTCGCCACGATCGGGATCCTCCAGGAACGAGCCCTGCGGGAAAGCGATGTGGCGCGCCAGCAGCTGCAGTTCGCGCTGAGCAGTCGGGTCGTCATCGAACAGGCCAAGGGTGTTGTGGCCTACACCCGCAGCGCGACCATGGATGAGGCCTTCACCCTGATGCGCCAGTACGCCAGGTCCAACGGGGTGCCGCTGGCCGAGGTGGCCGCACGGATCGTCAGTGGAGACCTCGCACTTTAGGCTGCACGGACGTAGTATCTCCCTATAGCCCCAGACCCTGGCTGTGCCACGTGACACTTTCCGTGATCAGCAGGGACTCATCATGAAACGCATTTATCACCCTGGCGGCTCGATCGTCACCGGCAGCGCACTCGCCGACGCAGTGATGCTGTACGCCGAAGCGCTGAGCAATCGCCGGGAAACCGACGTCGTCGATATTCCGGTGATCGCCGCAGACGGCAGTCACGGACGGGCGCAATTCCTGATCGGATCGTCCAGCCAATTGGTCAGCGTGACCAGTGCCGACGGCGAATCGGAACTCACCGAGATCGCGACGACCCAGGCGCTGCGGGACAAGGTGCGGGTCGGGGCCGAACCTGCCTCGTTGGCGTGGGCCGGCGCCCCGATGGGGTCACCGCAGTTCGACGAGTTCGACTACTGATCAGGCGGTGGCCGCCGACGCCAACGACGCTGTGTCGCTCGTGCCGGCAACCCCGCGCGCGATGAGCACCGGGACGTTGATGTTCATCAGCACGTCGTGGGTGACCGAGCCGATCAGGGTGCTCTCGCCGTGACGTGCTGAGACACCCAGGATCAACAGCGCAGCATCGAAACTGGCGTCCAGGAGGGCCTCGGCGGGGTCCCGGTGCGCGACCCGGCGGCGCACCGTGATCCGCGATGCCGTCGACGCGGCCACGGCGGCAGCGTCCTGCATCAGGCGTGCGGTCTGCGGGCTGCGGTCATCGCCGGTTTCGGACCGGCCGGACTCGGAGCGTGACGAGTCGGAGCGGGGTGAACCGGGAGGCGCGTGCACCAGGAGCAGATCCTGGTCGAGCCGGTCAGCCTCCTGCGCGCCCATCCGCACGGCCGGCAACGAACCGTCGGTGCCGTCCACGCCGACGACCACGTCGTGGCGGGAGTCGAGCGTCGTGTCCGGCACGATGGCGACCGAACACCGCGCCGCGGAAGCGATCTGGACGCTGCGGGAGCCGAGCACCCGACCCCTTAGGAAACCCGTCTTGTGGGTTCCGACGATCAGGAGGTCCTCCGGGCTGGGCAGTTTGGCGAGCGCCCACGCCGTGCCGCCGTGCACGATCCGGGTCGTGAGGGTCACCCCGGTGTGCAGTTCAGCGACCCGGGCGGACTCCTCGATCAGCAGCTGGCGTGCCTGGCGTTCCGCATCGGCGGCAGCGTCGCGGCCGACCAGGCCCCACTCGTCGTCAACGGTGTTGACCAGCACCACCGCGGCATTACGTTCGGCGGCCCGGCGCACCCCCCAGCGCAGCGCAGCGCGGCTCGGTCCTGACCCGTCGACGCCGATGTAATAGGTCGCGCTCATGCCCGAGCCCCCGATCGGGTCGTCTCGGCGGCACGGCGGCTGCGCGGAACGACGATGACCGGGCACGGCATGTTCAGGAGCACATCGTGACTCACCGAACCGAGGATCAGGCCGGCGACGGCACCGCGCCCGTGGGTGCCGACCACCAGGAGGGCCGCCGTCGCGGCGGCCTCGACCAGGGCAGGCGCCGCTGCGCCCTGCAACAGGGTCGTGGAGAGGGCGATCGTCGGGTGGCCGGACCTGACCCGCTCGAAGGCACGCAGGACGATGTCTTCGTGCGCCTCCAACAGGGCGTCGAAGGGCACCGCGGCGCCGAAATCCACGCCGAGGGTGGCCGGGATCGACCAGGCGTGCACGAGCTCGAGCGGGACATCGCCGCGGGTGGCCTCGGCCACAGCGAACTCCAGCGGGGCATCCATGGTGCCGTCGTCCTCGATGCCCACAACGACCTTCTCGCCGCGTTGAACCCATTCGGCCGGGATGACCGCGACGGCGCAGTTGGCGTGGGCGGCCAGCCGCAGGGGCAACGTGCCGTGCACGGCCCCGACCAGGGCGCTGGTCTTGTTCGTCCCGATGACCAGCAGGTCGGCATCGGCCGAGGCCCGAACAAGTTCGTCGACCGGAGCTCCTCTGCGCACCACACTGGTCGCCTTGACCTCGGGAAAGTTCTGCGCCACGTAACGGCTGGCCTCGGCCAGGGCACGCTCGTAGACGGGCTGGAAGTCATCCTCCGGGCCGCCGACCGGCGACCAGCCGAGTTCGACGACGGTGGTCAGCTCCAGGTGGAGCGGCACGTGTTCGGCCCTGGCCAACGCCCAGTTCAGGGCGGCCCGGCTTGCAGGACCCCCGTCAACGGCTACGATCACTCTCTCAACCATGAGTTGATCTCCAGTTCTTCCCGGGGTGCTTCGGGAGATGCCACGACTCCAGAATGCGCCGTACCCCTAAACTGCGAAAGGGCCGAAGGTCCCAGTCAGGTACACTTTGGGCTAGCTCCGACCGAAAGGGGACGCATTCCGTGACCGTTCCTGAGACCAGACTTTCCTTCCCGGACGGGCCGCGGTCCGCGCTCGATCAGGCGCTGTCCGAGCTCGTCTTGAACGCCCAGAAGGTGCTCGCCACGCAGGGCCGCCTGCGCAGCCTGCTGCAGGCCAGCCAGGCCGTCGTCGAAGAACTCGACCTCGCCGCCGTGCTGCGCCGCATCGTCGACGTCGCCGTCGACCTGGTCGGAGCCCGATATGGCGCGTTGGGCGTGATCGCCCCCAACGGCAACCTGGAGCAATTCATCCACGTCGGCATCCCCGACGAACTGGCCGTCAAGATCGGTCACCTGCCCGCCGGGCACGGCCTGCTCGGTGCCCTCATCGACGATCCGCACGCCATCCGCCTGACCCACCTGGGCGATGACGCCAGGTCCTCCGGCTTCCCGGCGCACCACCCGCCGATGGACAGCTTCCTGGGCGTGCCCGTGCGGGTGCGCGGAGAGGTGTACGGCAACCTCTATCTCTCCAACCAGATCTCCGGTGCGTTCAGTGAAGAGGACGAGGAACTGCTCACGGCCCTGGCCGCGACGGCGGGGATCGCAATCGACAACGCCCGCCTGTTCGACGAGACCCGTCGCCGGCAGCGCTGGTCCGCGGCGTCGGCCGAGATCAGCGCAGCGCTGCTCTCCGACCGGGCGGATGCCTCCCTCGAGTTGCTGGCCGACCGGTTCGCGTCGCTCGCCGATGCGGATCTCGTGTGCGTCGTCCTCGCCGCGGGCGAGAGCACGCTCATCGTGGACACCGCCAGGGGAAAACTCGCCAAGCAGGTGAAGGGCCTGGTGATACCGTCGGCCGGAACAACTGTGGGCCGCGCGTTCGAGAGCGGCCAGCCCATCCTCACGGCCGACGGCGGCGCCAGCCTGGACCAGCCGGACGCCCAGCTGGTGCTCGGCCCGACGATGGTGATCCCGTTGCTGGCCTCCGGCCGCACCCACGGTGTCATGACGGTGTCCCGCTCCACCGGGCGCCCCCGCTTCACGACCTCCGACCTCGAGATGGCGGCGGACTTCGCCGGCCAGGCCAGCGTCGCACTCGAACTCGCCCGCGGCCGCTCCGCCGGGCAGAAGCTCGCCCTGCTGGAGGATCGCAGCCGGATCGCCCGTGACCTGCACGACAACGTCATCCAGCGGGTCTTCGCCGCGGGGATCGGGCTGCAGGCCATCAGCGGTTCGGTCGACGACCCCGAGGTCCGGGAACGGATCATCGAGGAGGTCGTGGCACTGGACGTCGCGATCGTCGAGATCCGCACCGCCATCTTCGCCCTGACCGCCCAGACCAGCCGCGACCGTGGCTCGATCCGGCACCGCGTCATCGACCTGCTCAGTGAACTTGCGTCCCTGTTCGAGCAGACCCCGCGTCTGGTCTTCACCGGCCCGATCGACCTGCTCACCCCGCCGGAGATGTCGGACGACATCGCCGCGGTCATCCGGGAGGGCCTGATGAACGTGATCCGGCACGCCGAAGCGACCGAGACCGTGGTCAACCTCAGCGTCGCGGACGACCTCGTCGTCATCGAGGTTGTCGACAACGGCATCGGCGTCGTCGAATCCGACCGCCGCAGTGGGCTCGCCAACCTGGCGGCCAGAGCCGAGCAGTGGGGCGGCGACGTCGTGCTGGAGAACCGAGCCAGGGGTGGCAGCCGATTGCGCTGGACCGCCCTCATCGAACCTGAACCTGTACGAAAGGAATCGTGATGATCCGAGTCTTCCTCGTGGATGACCACGAAGTCGTGCGCCGCGGAATCGCGGACATGATCAACGCCGAGCCCGACCTCGAGGTCGTCGGCGAGGCCTCGACCGCACGCCAGGCGGTGGCCAGGGTCGCTGCGACGGTGCCTGACGTTGCCGTGCTCGACGTGCGCCTGCCGGACGGCAGCGGCATCGACGTGTGCCGCACGATCCGCTCCGCCAACCCGGTGGTCCAGTGCCTGATGCTCACCGCGTACGACGACGACGAGGCCAGCTATTCGGCGGTCCTCGCCGGTGCGTCCGGCTACGTCCTCAAGGACATCCGAGGGCAGCACCTCGTCGAGTCCATCCGCCGGGTCGCCCGGGGGGAGTCCCTGGTGCAGAAGGCGGTCACCCGCAAGGTGGTCACCGAGCTCACCGGCACCGCCGCCGACTCGCCGGCCTCGAACCTGACCACCAGAGAACGCCAGGTGCTCGAACTGATCGCGGAGGGTCTGACCAACCGCCAGATCGGCGACCAGCTGGACCTGGCCGAGAAGACCGTGAAGAACTACGTGTCCGGCCTGCTCGCCAAGCTCGGCATGGCCAGACGCACGCAGGCCGCCGTGTACGGCGCCGGGTTGCGACCGCGGCAGTAGCCCGATGACGGTGACCACACGCCACCTTGTCGTGCCTGGCCCCGGCCAGGAGTCCGTCTGGGACTACCCGCGACCGCCGCGGGTGGAGCCGAGCCCCGAGCACCTGGTCCTGCGGTTCAACGGCACCGTCATCGCCGATACCCGCGACAGTGTCCGGGTCCTGGAGACCAGCCATCCGCCCACCTATTACTTGCCCAGGGCCGCGTTCGCCGACGGCGTGCTCGCTCCGGTCAATGGTCACAGCGTCTGCGAGTACAAGGGTCTGGCGTCCTATCTCAGCATCCTCGTCGGTGACCGCCGCGCGGATGCCGTGGCGTGGTACTACCCGCAGCCCCAGGCCGGCTTCGAGTTGCTGGCCGGGCGGGTGGCCGTGTACCCCGGCCGCTTGGACGCCTGCACGGTCGACGGCGAGCTCGTGCGGGCCCAACCCGGCGACTTCTACGGCGGCTGGATCACCGACCGCATCGTCGGCCCGTTCAAGGGTGCGCCGGGCACGCTCGGTTGGTGACTCGGCTAGTAGGCTGATGAGGTGTCATTCTCGCTTGCTGAAGTCGTCCGGGTATCCCATGACCTGTGGCCGCTGTCCGGTGCCGAGGAGTGGGATGCGCCCGGCCTGATCAGCGGCGACCCCGCCAGCCAGGTCGATTCGATCCTGCTGGCCGTCGACGTGGTCACGGAGACCGTCGCAGAGGCGATCTCCTCCGGCGCCGACCTGCTGCTGGCGCATCACCCGCTCCTGCTCCGTGGGGTCACCAGCGTGGCCGAGGACCGCTTCAAGGGCGCCTTGCTGGCTCGCCTGATCCGGGCGGACTGCGCTCTCCTGGCCGCGCACACCAACGCCGACGTCGTCGAAGACGGCGTCTCCGATGTGATCGCCCAACGCCTCGGCCTGGTCGACGTGCGGCCGATCACGACCGGCGTGGTCCCCGGCACGGGAATCGGCCGGGTCGGCCGGCTTCCCGAGCCGACGACGCTCGGTCTGCTCGCCCGTCGGCTCGCGGGCCTGATTCCGCCGACGGCGACCGGCGTGCGAGCGGCCGGTGGCTACGCCGACAGCATCGAAACCGTCGCCCTGTGCGGCGGGGCGGGAGACTCGCTGTTGCGGGAGCCCGCCGTGCGCTCCGCCGACGTCTTCATCACCTCCGACCTCCGGCATCACCCGGCCTCAGAGTCCAGGGAGCAGTCGATTCTCGACGGGGTTGGCCCCGCCCTCATCGACGTGTCACACTGGGCCAGCGAATGGCTCTGGTTGGACGTCGCCGCCGCCGCTCTGCGGCAGAGACTGCCCGGCATTCGCGTCGAGGTCAGCGACGTGCGGACCGACCCCTGGGACTTCGCCGTCACCCAGTGAGCTCCAGCTCACCCCCGTACATTTCAACTCCATAAACATGAAGGTCAGGACATCGTGAAGGCATCTCCCACTGAGCAGAAGGAGCTCCTGCGGCTCCAGGCCCTCGACATCAAGCTGCAGCAGGTCGAACACCAGGCCAAGGCCCTGCCGCAGCACGCAGAGCTCCTCGCCCTGGGGCGCGGCCTTGACGTGTCCAAGACCGTCCTCACCGGCCGCGCCGGCGAGGTCGAGGACGCCCAGATCGAGCTGCGCCGCATCGAGTCCGACGTCGCGGTGGTCGAGAAGCGCATAGCGCGCGACACCGACCGCGCCCAGCACACCTCCTCCATCAAGGACGTCCAGGCCCTGGAGAGCGAGCTGACGGCTCTGGGCGCGCGCCTGGTCGCGCTCGAGGAGATCGAACTCGCCGTGATGGAACGCCTCGAAGAGAAGGAAGCAGCCCTCGCCGAGACCGAGGCGGAGCGGGCCGGCGTCGCCAGCCGGGTCGCCGGGATCGAAGCCGACCGCGACGTGCTGCTGGTCGACCTGAACCGTCAGCTCGGCGAACTGGCCAGGGACCGGCTCGCCATCGTCTCCGCCATCGGCGCGGACCTCGCGGCGCTGTACGAAAAACGGCGGGTCGCCGGTCGCGGCAACGCGGCATCCCTGTTGCGCGCCCGCACCTGCAGCGGTTGCACCATGACCTTGACCGGGAACGACCTCGAAGAGGTGCGGGCCGCGCCCGCCGACGAGATCGTCTTCTGCCCGGATTGCGGAGCCATCCTGGTGCGCACGGAGGAATCCGGCATCTGAGCCCTGTAGGCTCGACGACGGAATGGGTCGACAAGACGGTCGCGTCATCCGGGCTTTCGGGCCCGTGATGCCGAGGAACGTCCGGGCTCCACAGAGCAGGACGGTGGGTAACACCCACCCGGGGCAACCCGCGAGACAGTGCCACAGAAAGTAGACCGCCACCGGCGCAAGCCGGCGGTAAGGGTGAAACGGTGGTGTAAGAGACCACCAGCGACCAGGGTGACCTGGCCGGCTCGGTAAACCTCGTCCGGAGCAAGGTCGAACAGGAAACGCTAAGGCGGCTCGCCGAGTTTCCGGGTAGACCGCTAGAGGGCTGCGGCAACGTAGTCCCGAGATAGATGGCCGTCCATGGTGCAAACCAGGACAAAACCCGGCGTACCAGTCGGCCCATTCCCTCATCGAACCTGTGAGTTCCGGGGGAGGGGCACGCGGGCATGGCGCATTTCCCAGCCGGTGCTTCTACGCTGATGCCATGAGCACATCCGTCGAACAGCACTCTGCTACCGGGATCTGGCCGCGGGTGCGCGCTCTGCTTCGCCGGTCACGGGCCTGGATCCACCGGCACCCGCGGCTGCGGGCGCCGTACCGGCTCCTCGTCGCTGTGGCCGGGCTGAGTGTGGTCGTCGTCGGCCTCATCCTGGTCCCGTTGCCCGGTCCCGGCTGGCTGATCGTCTTTGTGGGCGTGGCCGTGCTCGGCACGGAGTTCCCCGCTGCTCACCGGCTCACGCAGGTCGTCCGCCGGTTGGCGCACCGGGTCCGGCTCTGGTGGCGAGCCCGCCAGCAGCGCCAGTCCTCCCGGGCGTACGGCTAGGCGGAGACCGGGGCGTGCTTGACGGCCAGGGCCGCGGCGCCGAGGATTCCGGCGTTGTTGCGGTGAACGGCCGGGATGATCCGGGTGTTCAGGTGCAACAGCGGAAGGAAGTTCTCGTGGTGCTTGGACACGCCGCCGCCGACGATGAACAGGTCAGGGGTGAACAGGGCCTCCAGCTTGGCGTAGTACTTCTGCAGGCGTGACGCCCACTTCTCCCAGCTGAGGTTGTCGCGCTCCTTGGCGGAGAACGCTGCCCGCGTCTCGTAGTCCACGCCGTCGATTTCCAGGTGGCCGAGCTCGGTGTTGGGCACGAGTGCGCCGTCGTTGATCAGCGCGGTCCCGATTCCGGTGCCCAGGGTGGTGAGCAGCACGACGCCGTCGACCCCCTTCGCGGCCCCGAACATCGACTCAGCGTAGCCGGCCGCATCCGCGTCGTTGACGAAGTGGATGGGCACCCCGAGACCCTTCTCGAAGAGCTTCTCCGCGGCAAGGCCGATCCACTTGTCGGACACATTGGCCGCCGACATCGTGTGGCCGTTCTTGACGACCGCGGGGAAGCAGACCCCGATGGGCACCTCACCCGCCCCGGCCGACACCGTCGCCAGGAGCTGGCGTGTGGTCTCGATGATGTCCTGGGGGCGGCCGCCCTTGGGAGTGGGCAGCTTGATCCGGTCGGAGAGCAGGGCCCCTGTGGCCAGGTCGACCACGGCCCCCTTGATGCCGGTTCCGCCGATATCGATGCCGATGGCAGTGGTTGAACTCATGGTGTCAATCTACCGGCTACGGCAGGGTCAGGATTTCGGCGCCGCGTTCGGTGACCACCAGGGTGTGTTCGAATTGCGCGGTGATGCTGCGGTCGCGGGTGAGAACCGTCCAGTCGTCGGCCCACATGTCCCAGTCGCTGGTCCCGAGGGTCAGCATCGGTTCGATGGTGAAAACCATGCCCACCTCCATGACCGTGTCGTACTGCGGTGCAGAGTCGTAATGCGGAATGATCAGGCCCGAATGGAACGCGTCTCCGACGCCGTGTCCGGTGAAGTCGCGCACGACCCCGTAGCCGAACCGCTTGGCGTATGACTCGATGGTGCGGCCGATCACGTTCACCTGGCGGCCGGGTGCGACGGCCTTGATGCCGCGGGCCAGGGCCTCCCGGGTGCGGTCGACGAGCTGGGTCACCTCTTCGGTGGCCTCACCGACGATGAAGGTGACGTTCGAATCGCCGTGCACGCCGTTCTTGTACGCGGTGATGTCGATGTTGACGATGTCGCCGTTCTCGAGCACGGTGTCGTCGGGGATGCCGTGGCAGATGACCTCGTTGACCGAGGAGCACAGCGACTTCGGGTAGCCGCGGTAGCCGAGCGTGGACGGGTACGCGTCGTTCCGGATCAGGAACTCGTGACCGACTCTGTCCAGCTCCTCGGTCGTGACGCCGGGCCGCACGGCCCGCCCCACCTCCGCGATCGCCTCCGCAGCGATGCGGCCGGACTCCCGGATCAGCGCGATGCGCTCGGGGGAGTACACGTCGGAGCCGGTGAACCGGGCCGGTGTGGTGTGACCGACGTACTCGGGACGAACGATGTGGGCGGGAACGGAGCGGTGGCTGGACACGGCTCCCGGAATGAGGTGACCGATTGAATCCTTAGGCATAGGATCAAGCTTATGGCCGAAGATGCTGATCACCAGTTCTGGTACAACATGCGCACGGGCGCGGTCGAGAAGGGCCTGCTGTCCCCGTCAGTGGACCGGGTAGGCCCGTTCGCGACGTTCGACGAGGCGACGCACGCGCTCGACAAGCTGCGCGCCAACAGCGCCAAGTGGGCCGAAGAGGACGAGGCGGAGGACCGCTGAGGTCCTCAGGCCTGTCCCGCTATTCGTAGCTGTGCTCAGGTCCGGGGTAGGCCCCGGTGTCGACATCAGCCTTGAAGGCGTGCACGGCGTCGGTGAGCACCGAGCGCATGTTCGCGTACTGCCGCACGAACCGCGGAACCCGGCCCTGGGTCATGCCGGCGAAATCGGTCCAGACCATGAGTTGGCCGTCGACGCCGGGTCCGGCGCCGACTCCGATGGTGGGGATCTGAAGGCGTGCGGTGACCTCCGCCGCGATGCCGGACGGCACCATCTCCAGCACGACAGCGAAAGCGCCGGCATCCTGAACGGCGAGGGCGTCCTTGATCAGTTGTTCCGCGCCTGCTCCGCGACCCTGGATCATGTGACCGCCCAAGCCGTGTTCACTCTGCGGGGTGAAGCCGATGTGGGCCATGACCGGGATGCCCGCCGACACGATCCGTGAGATCTGCTTCCGGCTGCGCACGCCGCCCTCGAGCTTGACCGCGTGGGCCTGGGCCTCCTTCATGAAACGCACCGCGGTGTGCAGCGCCTCCGACGGACCGGTCTCGTAGGTTCCGAAGGGCATGTCGGCCACGACGAGGGCCCTGGTCACGGCCCTGGCCACGGCCCGGGTCAGCGGGATCAGCTCGTCGACGGTGACGGGCAGGGTGGTCTCATAACCGAAGACGTTGTTCCCGGCCGAATCGCCGACCAGCAGGAAGTCGATTCCGGCCTGATCGAAGATCTGGGCGGTCATCATGTCGTAGCTGGTCAGCCCCGTGATCGGGATGCCTTGCTGCTTCGCGTTCTGGAAATGCCTGGTGCGCACACGCTTGGGACCGGGGGTGGCACTGGGGGTGGCGCCGGCGTACGGATTCTGCACCTCGACGGCGTTGGCGGCGTCTGGCGTGGGGATCTCTGGCATGTGCTCAGTGTACTCAGCGGCCCATTCCGCCGTCATTCGCGCCTCGATCAGCCGGTTTTCGCCCGCGCGCCGTCGGCAGCCGGTAGCCTAGGAGCAACAAGAAAGGGCGTGAATGGACAAGCAGCGCGACTTCGTTCTTCGGACCATCGAGGAACGGGGCATCAAGTTCATTCGACTATGGTTCACCGATGTGGTCGGCACCCTGAAGTCGGTCGCCATTGCACCGGCCGAGGTCGAGGGTGCGTTCGCCGAGGGACTGGGTTTTGACGGGTCCGCGATCGAGGGCCTGACCCGTTCGTTCGAGGCCGACGTGCTGGCCCACCCGGACCCCACCACGTTCCAGATCCTGCCGTGGCGGGGCGAGGTCGATCCCACCGCTCGCATGTTCTGCGACATCACCACCCCGGACGGCCAGCCCGCCGTCGCCGATCCCCGGAATGTGCTCAAGCGCACCCTGGCGAAGGCCGCCGAGCGCGGCTTCACGTTCTACACGCACCCGGAGATCGAGTTCTACCTGCTCAAGTCGTCCAAGTTCGGCAAGAACGGGCCCGTCCCGGTCGATTCCGCCGGTTACTTCGACAACGTCCCCGGCGGCACGGCGCACGACTTCCGGCGCCGGTCGGTGCGGATGCTCGAGGACCTCGGCATCTCCGTGGAGTTCAGCCACCACGAGGCGGGCCCGGGCCAGAACGAGATCGACCTGCGTTACGCGGATGCCCTCACCACCGCGGACAACATCATGACGTTCCGCACCGTGATCAAGGAAGTGGCCATCGAGCAGGGCGTCTACGCGACGTTCATGCCCAAGCCGCTGTCCGACCAGCCGGGCTCCGGCATGCACACCCACCTCTCCCTGTTCGAGGGTGACACCAACGCGTTCTACGAGGCCGGAGCGCAGTACCAGCTGTCGACGACCGGTCGCCAGTTCATCGCGGGTCTGCTGCGCCACGCGCCGGAGATCACGGCCGTGACCAACCAGTTCGTGAACTCCTACAAGCGGCTGTGGGGCGGCGACGAAGCCCCGAGCTTCGTGTGCTGGGGTCACAACAACCGGTCCGCGCTGATTCGCGTGCCGCTCTACAAGCCCAACAAGGGCCAGAGCTCGCGCATCGAGTACCGGGCGATCGACTCGGCGGCCAACCCGTACCTCGCGTACTCGCTGATGCTCGCCGCCGGGCTCAAGGGTATCGAAGAGGGCTACGAGCTTCCGCCGGAGGCCGAGGACAACGTGTGGGGGCTCAGCGACACCGAGCGTCGCGCGCTCGGTTACCACCAGCTGCCCGCCAGCCTCGACCACGCCATCCAGTACATGGAGGAGTCCGAGCTCGTCGCCGAGACCCTGGGCGAGCACGTGTTCAACTACGTGCTGCTGAACAAGCGTCAGGAATGGCGCGAGTACCGGTCGCAGGTCACCCCGTTCGAACTCAATAAGAACCTCGAGATGCTCTAGGGGCGAGGTTCACGACAGGCACACGACATGGCGAGAGAACAGCTGACACTGACGGACCTCGCTCGGGTGGGCTTCGCCGATCTCGGCGAGGCCCGCGCCCGGCTCGACGAGGTCGGTGAGCTCGGCGGGCCTGACCCGTCCGATCTGTTCCCGCTGCTCTCCCGCGCGGCCAATCCCGATGCGGCACTGTTCGCCGTGCTGTCGCTCGTACGCCAGGCGCCGGCCGAGTTCGATGCCCTGCGGCGCCATCCCGGCGCCCTGCAGCGCCTGGTGCTGGTGACCGGCGCCTCGACGGGCCTCACGGACTTCTTCCTGCGTCACCCCGCGGAACTCGCGGTCCTGCACGAGAAGACCACCGCTCTGGCCGGTCCGGGTGAGCTGACCGACGACCTGCTCGACGCAGTCGGGTCCATCGAGGGCTTCGCCGCGCTCGTCGGCGACGACGGCTGGGTGGCCCTCCGGGTGCGCTACCGCCGCCGCCTCGCCGAGCTGGCGGCGTACGACCTGGAGCAGGGCGACCCCGTGGCGGGCCTCGACCGGATCGCCAGGACCCTGGCCCATCTGGCCGCGGCGGCGCTGGAGGCCTCCCTCGCCGTGGCCAGGGGAATGTGCAGCGGCACCGTGGCCGCGCACGGCGTCTACCCCGTCGACGAGGTCCGTCTGACCAAGCTCGCCGTCATCGGCATGGGCAAGGCAGGGGCGGGGGAGTTGAACTACGTCAGCGACGTCGACGTCATCTTCGTCGCAGAGGGTGACGAAGACCGTGGTCTCAGCGCCGCCAGGGCCGTCGACATCGCCACCAGGCTCGCGGTCCTGATGATGCGCGGGCTCAACCAGCCCAGCCTGGAGCCGGAGCTGTGGGAGGTGGACCCGAACCTGCGTCCGGAGGGCAAGTCCGGCGCCCTGGTGCGCTCCCTCGAGTCCCACATCGCCTACTACGACCGGTGGGCCAAGAGCTGGGAGTTCCAGGCCCTGCTCAAGGCCAGGCCGTTGGCGGGCAACCTGGAGCTCGGCGCACGCTACGTCGACGCCGTTGCCCCGAAGGTGTGGACGAGTGCCAGCCGTGAGAACTTCGTGGACTCCGTGCAGCGGATGCGGGAGCGCGTCACCAGCAACATCCCCGCCGACGAGGTGGCCGTGCAACTCAAGCTCGGCCCCGGTGGCCTGCGAGACATCGAGTTCACGGTTCAGCTGCTCCAGCTCGTGCACGGTCAGACCGACCCCGACGTGCGGCAACCGGGCACCCTGCCCGCGCTGGCCGCCCTGGCCGATTCCGGCTATGTCGGCCGGGCAGAGGCCGCCGAGTTCGCGCAGGACTACCGGATGCTCCGCCTGATGGAGCACCGCCTGCAGCTGGACCGGCTGCGGCGCACCCACCTGCTGCCCAGGGACGAGGCCGGGCTGCGGGTCCTGGCGCGCGCGACGGGCCTGGCCACGAGCGCTTCGGCCCTCACGGCACGGTGGGAGGCGACCAAACACCGGGTCCGCGGCCTGCACGAACGGTTGTTCTACCGGCCGCTGCTGTCCGCGGTCGCCGCCCTGCCGGCGGAGGGCCTGAACCTCACCAGCGCGCAGGCCGAGGCCCGGCTGGCCGCGATCGGTTTCCGCAACACGAAGGGTGCCCTGGCCCATATCGCCGCGCTCACCAGCGGGGTGTCCAGGCGGGCGACCATCCAGCAGCACCTGTTGCCGGTCCTACTGCAGTGGCTGTCCGACGGCGCCGACCCCGACTACGGGTTGTTGGCCTTCCGACGCCTGAGCGACAGTCTCGGCTCCACCTACTGGTTCCTCCGGATGCTCCGCGACTCGTCCGGGGCGGCGGAACGATTGACCAGGGTGCTTTCGGCGTCCCGGTACGTCGGGGAGCTCCTGGAGACCATCCCGGAGGCCGTCGCCTGGTTGGAGCACGACGACGATCTGCGGCCCCGCCCGCTGAGCGTGCTGCAGGACGAGGCCCGCGCGGTGCTGGCCAGGCACGGCAGCCCCGACGCGGCCGCGTCGGTCCTGCGCACCAGCCGGCGGCGGGAGATGCTCAGGCTGGCGCTGTCCGCGATCCTCGGCCAGCTCACCATCGACGAGTTGGCGGCCGGCCTGACGGATGTCTCCACCGTCATCATCCAGGGTGTGCTCGGCGCGATCCGCGGTGCCGGTCTGACCGGGGACGACGGCCCGTTCGCCCCGGACGGCATCGAATTCGCCGTGATCGCCATGGGCCGGTTCGGGGGAGCGGAGCTCGGCTTCGGATCCGACGCCGACGTCATGTACGTGTTCCGGCCGGCCGCTCTCGAGGGCGGGGCGGCTCACGACCGGGCGACCTTCATCGTCCGCGAGCTCAACCGGCTCACCGAGGACAACCGGCTCCCGTTCGACCTGGACATCGGGCTGCGGCCAGAGGGCAAGAACGGTGCGGTGGTGCGGTCCATCGACTCGTACCAGGCCTACTATCGCCGCTGGTCGCTGACCTGGGAGGCCCAGGCGCTGTTGCGGGCCCGGGGCGTCGCCGGTGACCCTGCGCTGGTGCAGAGCTTCCACACCGTGATGGACACCGTGCGCTACCCGGAGCTGATCAGCGAGCAGGACGTGCGCGAGATCAAGCGGATCAAGGCCAGGGTTGAGAACGAACGGCTGCCGCAGGGAGCAGACCCGAACCGGCACCTGAAGCTGGGGCGTGGCTCGCTGAGCGACGTGGAATGGTTCGTCCAGCTGTTGCAGCTCCAGCATGCGGCCGCGCTGCCTGCCCTGCGCACGACCTCGACGCTCGAGGCCCTCGAGGAGGCCACCAGGGCCGGCCTCATCTCGGAACCGGACACGGCCGTGCTGCGCGCCGCCTGGTTGTTCGCGTCCCGATGCCGGTCGGCGATCACCCTGTGGACCAACAAGACCGCGGATGTGCTGCCGAGCGACCGGATGCAGCTGGACGGGGTGGCCCGCATGATGGAGTACCCGCCCGGCTCGGCGAACCAGCTGGAGGAGGACTACCTGGCGGTGACCCGGCGGGCCCGTGCGGTGTTCGAGCGCCGCTTCTACGGGCCGGTGGAGCGGCCGGGGCCCTTCTCGGGCTGACCGCGACGCCGGCGACCTGGCGGCAACGGCGAAGGGGCCGCAACCTGATGGTTGCGGCCCCTTCATCGTGCAGTCGGGAGATTAGACCCCGTAGTACAGCTCGAACTCGAACGGGTGCGGGCGCTGCGCGAGCGGCTTGATTTCCTTCTCGCGCTTGTAGTCGATCCAGGTCTCGATGAGCTCCGGGGTGAAGACGTTGCCGGCGAGCAGGAAGTCGTGGTCGGCTTCCAGTGCCTGCAGGGCCTCTTCCAGCGATGCGGGAACCTGGGGGATGTTCTTGGCCTCTTCGGGCGGCAGCTCGTAGAGGTCCTTGTCGACGGGCTCGTGCGGCTCGATCCGGTTCTTGATCCCGTCGAGGCCGGCCATCAGCTGGGCGGCGAAGGCGAGGTACGGGTTTCCGGACGCGTCGGGCGCGCGGAACTCGAGACGCTTGGCCTTGGGGTTGGTGCCGGTGATCGGGATACGGATCGACGCGGAGCGGTTACCGGCCGAGTAGACCAGGTTGACCGGTGCTTCGAAGCCGGGCACCAGGCGGTGGTAGGAGTTGACCGTCGGGTTGGTGAACGCGAGGACGGCCGGGGCGTGCTTGAGCAGGCCACCGATGTACCAGCGGGCAACGTCGGACAGTCCGCCGTAGCCGGCCTCGTCATAGAACAGCGGCTTGCCGTCGGCCCAGAGGGACTGGTGGGTGTGCATGCCGGAGCCGTTGTCGCCGAAGAGCGGCTTGGGCATGAACGTGGCGGTCTTGCCCCACTCGTGGGCGGTGTTCTTGACGATGTACTTGAACTTCAGCAGGTCGTCGGCCGCGTGCACCATGGTGTCGAACTTGTAGTTGATCTCGCCCTGGCCGCCGGTGCCGACCTCGTGGTGGCTGCGCTCGAGGATGAGGCCGGCGTCGATCAGCTTGAGGCAGATGTCGTCGCGCATGTCGGCGTGCTGGTCGACCGGGCTTACCGGGAAGTAGCCGCCCTTGAACGGGGTCTTGTTGGCGAGGTTGCCGCCCTCTTCCTTGCGGCCGGAGTTCCAGGCGCCCTCGCTGGAGTCCACCGAGTAGAAGCTGGTGTGCTGGTTGACCTCGTAGCGCACGTCGTCGAAGATGTAGAACTCGGCCTCTGAGCCGAAGTACGCGGTGTCGCCGATGCCGGTGGAGGCGAGGTACTTCTCGGCCTTCTTGGCAACCTGGCGGGGGTCCTTGGAGTAGATCTCACCGTTGCGGGGGTTGTAGATGTCGAAGAGCATGATCAGCGTGCGCTCGGCGCGGAACGCGTCGATGTAGGCGCTGGTGACGTCGGGGATGAGCTGCATGTCGGATTCGTGGATCGACGCGAAACCGCGGATCGACGAGCCGTCGAACATCTGGCCGACGGTGAAGAAGTCCTCGTCAACGGTCGACGCGGGGATGTTGAAGTGCTGCTGCACACCCGGCAGGTCGGTAAAACGGAGGTCAAGGAATTTGACATCGGTGTCCTTGATGAACGAGAGCACTTCGGACGAATCGCGGAACATGCGGGTTTACTCCAAACGACGTAGGCGTGGGTGACTAGAAATGTCGCACACTGCGGCTTCCCCGACACTATTACGGGCGGGTTACTTAAGAATGACGCTTATGTTTCCTCCATGTTACAGAGGGGGGCGCTCGGTAAACTGATCGGGTGAATTCGACGCCTTCTGGACCCACCACCTTCGGGCAGCTTCCGCCCAGCACCTGGCCGGGGGAGCGCCTCGGCCTGCCCAAGGCCGGACCGCACTCCGTGGGGCGGGTGGGCAGGCGGATCGCGGCGCTGATCATCGACTGGGCCATCGCCGTCGGGCTCGCCTGCCTGATCTGGGGCTACACCCTGCTGGACTACGACGGTTTTGTCGTGCTGGGGGTGTTCGTGGTTCTGCAGGCCGTGCAACTGGCTGCTCTCGGCGGCAGCATCGGCCACCGGCTGCTCGGCTTGCGCCTGATCGCGATCACCGGGGAACGTGCCGGGCTGTGGCGCCCGGTCGTGCGGTCGGTGCTCCTGGGGCTGGCCGTGCCCGCCCTGGTCTGGGACTCGGACCAGCGCGGCTTCCACGACAAGATCGCCGGCACCGTCCTGATCCGGCGGTAGCCGGGCAGCGCCAGGTCTGAGAATGCAGGAAGGGCACGGGGTGACCCGTGCCCTTCCTGCGTGTGCCTGCCGGCTGCGCGCTCAGTTGCCGCGCTGCGGACGGGCCTTGGTGGGGTCGACGCCCTTGGGGATCGGCAGCTTCTTGGTCATGGAGTTGAGACGGTTGTTCACCGCGAGGACCTCGGCCTTGGTCAGCGACGGCTTGATCTTGGTCAGACGGCGGGCGAGCTTGTGCAACGGAACGGCGTCCGAGTCCGGGCCGACGGTGATGACGGTGACAGCGACATTGCCGCCGACCTTGGCGACCGATCTCTTCTCCTCGTCCAGCATCCGGGCGGTGCGGGTGCGCGGGCCCTCGCTGATGAGGACAACACCACCACGGCCGACGGCGCGATAGACGGCGTCCTGGGTCTTGCCGTTGACGGCGACGGGCATCTCACTGCCGACCCAGCCACGCTTGAGCGAGCTGCGCAGAACCGCGCCGACCGCGCCGGGCTGCCCCTCGATCTGCGAATACGCGGCCTTCTCTGCGCGCCGGCCCAGGATGATCAGCATCGCCAGGACGCCGCCGAGCACGCCGGCGACGATCCAGAGGGCGATGGTGAAGCCGTTGTCCGGGGTCAGCAGGAGCGCGAGGGCCAGGCCGATCACGACGGGAATCAGGAAACCCAGGATCATGAACAGAACGATGTTCGAGTCGTAGCGCCGGGTCATCTGGAAGACCTGCCACATTTGCTTCAAGCGGCCAGGTTCTTTGGGGGTGCGGGGACTCTTGTCCTTGCTTCGTGCCATGGTTCTAAGACTACCCAGTCGGTCGATATCCGCGTGACGGATTTAGGGTCAAACGGCCTGGGTGAAACCCAGTGCCGCGTCGGCGAGGTGTTGCAGGTGCTCGGGCACCTCGCGTCCGGTCGCCGTCATCGACTGGGCCCAGAGCCGGCCGGCACGGTAGGACGACCGCACCAGCGGGCCGGCGAGCACCCCGAGAAATCCGATTTCCTCGGCTTCCGCCTTGAGCTCGACGAATTCCTCCGGGCGCACCCACCTGGCCACCGGGAGGTGCCGGGGACTGGGCCGCAGGTACTGCGTGATGGTGATGATGTCGGTGCCGGCCTCGTACAGGTCCGCGAGGGCCTGGGACACCTCGACGCGTTCCTCGCCCATACCCAGAATCAGGTTCGACTTGGTGATCAGCCCCGCCGCGCGGCCCTGGCGGAGCACGTCCAGGGACCTGTCGTAGCGGAACGCCGGGCGGATGCGTTTGAAGATCCGCGGGACGGTCTCGACGTTGTGCGCAAAAACCTCCGGCCTGGCGGAGAACACCTCGGCCAGATGGTCAGGGTTGCCGGAGAAATCCGGCACCAGGATCTCGACGCCGGTGCCCGGGCTCTGCTGATGGATCTGCCGGATGGTCTCGGCGTACAGCCAGGAGCCCTCGTCCGGCAGGTCATCCCGCGCAACCCCGGTCACCGTTGCGTAGCGCAGGTTCATCTGCAGGACGGACTCCGCGACCCGCCGTGGCTCGTCGGTGTCGTAGTCGGCGGGCTTACCGGTGTCGATCTGACAGAAGTCGCAGCGCCGGGTGCACTGGGAGCCGCCGATCAGGAAGGTCGCCTCGCGGTCTTCCCAGCACTCGTAGATGTTCGGGCAGGCGGCCTCCTGGCAGACCGTGTGCAGGTTCTCGCTCTTCACCAGATCCTGCAATTGGCGGTACTCGGGGCCCATCTTGGCGCGGGTCTTGATCCAGGAGGGCTTGCGTTCGATGGGTGTCTCGGCGTTGCGGATCTCCAGCCGCAGCATCCGGCGACCGTCGGGTGCGGCGGTCATGCCGGCACCGCCAGCCGGGTGCGGAAATGGGTCGTGACGGAGGCGACGACATCCTCGGTCGTGACGTCCCGGCCGAGCACGCTGGACATGGTGGTCACGCCGGCATCGGCGATGCCGCAGGCCACGATGCGGTCGTACGGTTCGAGGGAGTTGTTGCAGTTGAGTGCGAACCCGTGCATGGTGACGCCGTCGGCGACCCGGATGCCGATGGCGGCGATCTTGTCCTCCGCCCCGACGGGCCCGACCCAGACGCCGCTGCGTCCGCGGACCCGTCTGCCGTCGATGCCGAAATCGGCCAGGGCATCGATGAGAATATCCTCGAGCAGCCGCACGTAGCCGACCACATCGATGGGTTCGGGCAGCCGCAGGATCGGGTATCCGATCAGCTGGCCTGGCCCGTGCCAGGTGATCCGGCCGCCGCGGTCGACGTCCACGACCGGGGTGCCGTCGGTGGGACGGTCTTCCGGCTGGGTCCGTTTGCCGGCCGTGTACACGGCGGGGTGTTCGAGGAGCAGGACGGTGTTCGGTCGATGACCGGACACCACCGTGCCATGGACGGCGCGCTGGAGCTCAAGGCCCTCGAAATACGGCACGGAGTTGGCGCTTAGCCCCGCGACGACAAAGTCGAGCATTCGGACAGTCTAGGCGGCCCTCCTCCCCAGCGGGAGCGACGCGCGCGTTTGCCCCGGATTCGGGCCGGGGGACGCCGGGGCGTGGTCGTCAGAGCAGGGTGGCCCGATGGACCAGATGCGTAATCCCGAGAACGAGAGTGCCCTGGCCGGGTTCCGCCTGGTCCGCCGGATCGGCACCGGCAGCCGCTCGACGGTGTACCTCGGTCAGGCCAGGGACGTTCACGGCCAGGCCATGACCGTGGCACTGAAGGTGTTCCGCCCGGACGCGGACAGAGCGGCGCTCGACCGGCAGGTGCGAGCGATGCTCGCGCTGCCACCGGCGATGCTGGCGCCGCTGCGGGACGTGGCCACGGCGCCGGACGGCCGGCTGTGCCTGGTGATGGACCGGTTGGCCGGCTCCCCCCTGGACCGGCTGCTGGCCGAGCGGGGCCGGATCGGCTCCGGCGAGGTCGTCACGATCGCCGCCACGATCACGGCGGCGTTGCAGGCCCTGCACGACGCCGGCTTCAGCCACCCGATGATCGGAGCGGACTGCGTGCGCTTCGACGGCGGGGGCAGGCCGGTGCTGCTCGGCCTGGGCGCGGTGGAGGAGCTGCCGGCCGGGGGCGCCGGGGTGGCCAGGCGGCGGGATGACCTGGTGCGTCTGGCGGGCTGGGTGAGGTCACTGTTGGAGCATCTGGACCCGGCTGCTCCGGATGCGGCGACCGCGGGGTCGGTGCTGGCCGAGTTCGAGGCGGCGGCCACGGCGCGCCCGTTCCCGGCGGACCTGTCGGCCGTGGAAGCCGCCCTCTTCGCCTGGGCCCCCGCCACGGCGGTGCGCGGCGCGGTGCCCGGTGGGGTGGACCCCGACCCTCGCACGCCGGCCGGGCCGACGACCGGGCCGGCCAGCGCGTCGAGCACGTTGACCAGGCCGGCCAGGCCGGTGGCGGTCCCTGTTGCGGCCGGTCGCGAACGGGACCGGCCGCCCGGTGCCCGGGGCCGAAGCCCGGTCCAGCTCGTGCCGCGGCGGGTGCTGGTGCGGGTGCTGGAGGTGCGTGATGCGCTGTGGGCGGATGGTGCCCGGCGGCCCGGCATGCGTCGCCGGGCTGCCCGGCCGGTTCTGGTCGGCGTCTGCCTGGCCGCTGTTCTGTCGGCCGGCAGCCTGGCCATGTTGTCCTGGGCCGATTCCCCTTCGGCATCGGGGGAATCCACCGACCTGCCCGCGCCGGCGGCGAGCACCGACGCCGCCAAGCCGGCAGAACAGCGGGACGAGCAGCCGGACGGCGACGTGCGGGCCGGGCGGGCGGACCTCGGCGCGACGCTCGGCGGCGATGATCCGGCCGCGGCGACCCTGGCCTTGTTGCGGGAGCGCGAGAGATGCCTGGCGGCCGCGTCGGTGCTGTGCCTGGATGGGGTCGACCAGGCCGGTTCCGTGGCCATGGCCGCCGATTCCTATCGGGTGCGGCAGGCCACCGCTGCCGAGGGGGAGTCCGCCGACGGGTCGGCCGGGGTGGCCGAGGAGACGGTGCTCGAGGAGCCCGGGTTCACGGCGACGATCCAGGAACGGCGGGGTAACGCGGCGCTGATCGTGTTGACACCGGCGGCCGGGGCCCCGCACACACAGCCGGCCTCGGCCCTGGTGATCAGGGGCGAGGCCGGCTGGCGGATACGCGAACTCTTCGATTACTGACCTGTGACGGTCAGGAACGGGGAGCTGTGGTGCGCTCCTGCGGTGCTGCTAGATTCCGAGGTTCGCCTCGAATGCGCCGGCTTCCAGACGGGCCTTCATCGTGGTGAGGAAACGCGAGGCGTCCGCTCCATCGATGATGCGGTGGTCGTAGGAAAGCGCGAGGAACACCGTGGAGCGGATGGCGATCGAGTCCAGGCCCTTGTCGGTGACGACGATGGGCTTCTTGTAGACCACGCCGGTGCCGAGGATGGCGCTCTGCGGCAGGAAGACCACGGGGGTGTCGAACAGCGCGCCGCGCGAACCCGTGTTGGTCAGCGTGAACGTGCCACCGGACAGTTCGTCGGGCTTGAGCTTGTTGTCGCGGGTGCGCGCTGCCAGGTCGGCGATCTGGGCGGCGAAACCGGCCAGGTCGAGTTCACCGGCGTCGCGGATGACGGGCGTCAGCAAGCCACGCTCGGTATCCACGGCAATGCTCATGTTCTCCTGGCCCGGGTACACGATCGACGTACCGTCGACGGTCGCGTTGATGATCGGGTTCGCCTTCAGCGCCTCGGCCGCGGCCAGGGCGAAGAACGGCAGGAAGGACAGCTTGTTGCCGGTCTTCTCGTGGAAGGAGACCTTCACCTTGTCGCGCAGCATGGCGACACGGGTGACGTCCACCTCCACGACGGTGGTCAGCTGGGCCGTCTGCTGCATGGATGCGACGGCGCGCTCGGCGACGACCTTGCGCAGGCGCGACATCGGCACGGTGGTTCCGCGCAGCGGCGACACCTCGACCTCGGCGGCGGCAGCAGTTCCAGCCTGGGCCGGAGCGGCGGCGGAGATGATGTCCTGCTTGCGGATCCGTCCGCCGACACCGGTGCCGGTGATGGTGGACAGGTCGACGCCGGCCTCGTTCGCGAGCTTGCGAACGATGGGCGTGACGTAGCCGCTGGTGCCGGCGTGAGCGCCACGGGTGGGCTCGGCGGCGGGTGCGGCCGGAGCGGGTGCTGCCGGTGCGGGTGCTGCCGGGGCGGCGGCGACCGGTGCGGGCGCAGCGGGGGCTGCGGCCACGGGGGCCGGTGCAGCGGGTGCTGCGGGTGCCGGTGCTGCCGGGGCAGCAGCGGCGGGAGGCGGCTCAACGGCGGCCGGAGCCGGCGGGGCGACGGCGACGGGTGCTTCGGCGGGCGCCGGCGCTTCGGTCGAGGGGACCTCGGCGGCGGGTGCCTGCGCTGCGGGCGCCTCGGCGGCGGCCGAGCCGTCGCCGATGGTCACCAGCGGGGTGCCGACCTCGACGGTCTCGTCCTCCTGGACGAGGATGGCTTCGATGACGCCGGCGATGGGGGATGGGATCTCCGTGTCGACCTTGTCGGTCGATACTTCGAGCAGCGGTTCGTCGACTTCAACGCGGTCTCCCACGTTCTTCAGCCAGCGGGTAACCGTACCCTCTGTGACACTCTCACCGAGTGCCGGGAGGTTGACGGATTCGCTCATGCGTTTGTCTCCTTTGAAACCATTAATGTCTGACCAATGTTAGTGAGAATCTGTGTGCCGAAACGGGCTACATCGCGTGCAAAGGCTTGCCGGCGAGGGCCAGGAAGGCCTCGCCCAGCGCTTCGTTCTGCGTGGGGTGCGCGTGCACCAGCGGAGCGAGGTCCTCCGGGTACGCTTCCCAGTTCACGATGAGCTGGCCTTCGCCGATCAGCTCGCCCACGCGGGCGCCGATCATGTGGATGCCGATGATGGGGCCATCGGCCTCGCGGACGACCTTGATCGACCCGGTGGTGCCCAGGATCGAGCTCTTGCCGTTGCCGCCGAGGCTGTACTCGTAGCTGGTGACCTTGTCGGCGCCGAACTTGGCGACGGCCTTGGCCTCGGTGTAGCCGACCGACGCGATCTCGGGGTCGCAGTAGGTGACCTTGGGGATGTTCAGGTCGTCGACGACGATCGGGGACAGGCCCGCGATCTCCTCGGCGACGAAGATGCCCTGCTGGAAACCGCGGTGCGCGAGCTGCAGGCCGGGGACGATGTCGCCGACGGCGTAGACGCCGGGGATGTTGGTGGCGAGGCGTTCGTCGGTGATGACGAAGCCGCGGTCCATGGTGATGCCGGCCTCTTCGAAGCCGAGACCGGCGGTCGACGGGCCGCGACCGACGGCGACGAGCAGCAGCTCGGCCTCGATGGTGGTGCCGTTCTCGAGGGTGACGACGACGCCGGAATCATCCTGGCTGACCGACTGGAACCGCACGCCGAGGGAGAAATCGATGCCGCGCTTGCGGAACGCCCGCTCGAGCTGCTTGGACACCGACTCCTCTTCGTTGGGAGCGAGGTGGGGGAGGGCTTCGATGATCGTGACGTCGGCGCCGAAGGACTTCCAGACGCTGGCGAACTCGACGCCGATCACGCCGCCGCCGAGCACGGCGACCTTCTTGGGCACGTAGTTGAGCTCGAGGGCCTGCTCGCTGGTGATGACGCGACCTTCAATGGCCAGGCCCGGCAGTGAGCGGGAGTACGAGCCGGTGGCCAGCACGACGTTCTTGCCGACGATGGTGTCCTCGCCGACCTGAACGGTCGTGGGGGAGATGAGCTTGCCCTCTCCGGCGATGACGGTGATGCCGCGGGCCTTGATCAGTCCCTGCAGGCCACGGAACTTGCTGGCGACGATGCCCTCGCGGAACTTGGTCACTGCATCCATGTCGATGCCCTCAAAGGAGGTGTTCACCCCGTACTTGGCCGACTCGCGGCTCACGTCGGCGACCTCGGCCGAGTGCAGCAGTGCCTTCGTCGGGATACAACCGACGTGCAGGCAGGTGCCACCGAGCTTGTCTTTCTCAATCAGGCCGACGGTCAGGCCCAGCTGAACGGCACGCAAGGCGGCCGCGTAGCCGCCACTGCCGCCACCGAGAACTACAAGGTCAAAATTCTGTTCAGACACCCAGATACTCCCTCGTGCATCACATACACTTTCACGGCCCGGCCGGCGCAAGTGTTGTGCGCGGACAGACGTTGAACGGCAAGGATTTTCCTGCCTATAAGACCTTACTACGGGCGTGAAAAGTCCTCGGCCAGTCGCAGCAGTGTCCGCACCGTCACGCCGGTGGGCCCTGGGGCGGTGAAGCCGAGCCCGCCGCCGACCAGCTGGGCGCTGCCGGCAATGTCGAGGTGGGCCCATGGAATGGTGGTTGCGTCCGCGCCCTCGCCGGTCTTGCCGATGAACTCGTTGAGGAAGACCGCGGCCAGGAGCATCCCGCCGCCGGTGTTGCCGATCTTGGCGTTCGCGATGTCCGCGACATCGGAGTTGAGCAGCGCGCGGAGTTCCTCGGGCATCGGCATCGGCCAGGCCAGTTCGCCCTCCGCCTTGCTCGCGGCGAGAACGTGCGCGACGAGGGCGTCCTCGCCGAGGACGGCGGAGTAACGGGTGCCGAGGGCCACGACGGCCGCGCCGGTCAGCGTCGCCACGTCGATGATCGCGTCCGGGTTCTCCTCGCCGGCGGCGACGAGGCCGTCCGCGAGGACCAGCCGGCCCTCGGCGTCGGTGTTGAGCACTTCGACGGTCCGGCCGCCGCGGATGGTCAGCACGTCGTTCGGGCGGATCGCGGAACCGGAGGGCATGTTCTCGGCGATGCACAACCAGGCCGTGAGCCGCACGTTCAGGCGCAGGCGGGCGGCGGCGAGCGTGACGGCCAGCACGGTTGCGGCACCGGTCATGTCGTACTTCATCCCCACCATCGATGCCGGCGGCTTCAGGGACAGTCCGCCGGTATCGAAGGTGATGCCCTTGCCCACCAGGGCCAGGTGCTTGGTTGCGGCGATCGGGTCGTAGCTGACCTTCACCAGCCGGGGCGGCCGGGTCGAACCCTGGCCGACGCCGGCGATGCCGCCGAAGCCGTCGGCGACCAGCTGCTCTTCGTCCCACACCGTCAGGGTCACCGGGAGTCCCTCGGCCGCGGCTGCGGCGAGATCGGCCAGGGAGGCGGGATAGAGGTCGAGCGGGGGCGTGTTGACGAGGTCCTTCACCAGGCTCACGGCGTCGGCGATGATGCCGGCGCGTTCGGACGCATCCTCGGCGGCCTGGTCGGTGTGCACGGTGATGTCAGCGGCCGGCAGCTTGGTGGCTGCCAGCGATGCCGTGCGGTAGGTCGTGAACGAGTACGCACCGAGCGCGGCGCCTTCGAGCACGGCGTCAGCCTGGTCCTGGTCGCTCAACGGCCAGGCGAAGGCCACCGTGGCCTGGCCGGTCAACTGCCGCACCGCCGAGCCGGCGGCGTAGCGCAGCGACTCCGCCGTGACGACGGGGCCGAGCCCGACCACGGCGATGCTGCGGGCGGCACCGACGACGGGAGCGAAACGCACCACCTGGTCCTTCGCTCCCGACACGCCGACGGCGGCGAACTGCGCGGCAATCTGCTCGAATCCCGGGTCGGCGAACAGGGACGGTCCGTCCTTCCCCTGGACGGCGCCGAGGACGATGACGTCTGCGGTGGAGTCGATCGAGGGCTGTGCGGACACGGAAACGCGGGAAACGGTCATGCCTCGATGCTACGGGGCGCAGGTGTTCGCTCTGGGCACCACGGCCTGGCCGTGATTCTCTGACGGCGGGCGAAACCTCCGCCTAGAGTTAACGAATGCGCGATCCTGATGAAATCTATACGCTCACTGCGGACGCCGCCGGCGTCCCCGAAGGGCTGCATCTCGTCGCGGGCCTGACCGGATTCGCGGACGCCGGCGGGGCCGTCTCGCAGTTCACGGAATACCTGCTCGCCACCCTCGAGCACGAGGTGATCGCGGAGTTCGACGCCGACCTGCTGCTGGACTACCGGGCCAGGCGCCCGATCATCTACTTCGATCAGGACCACCTGACCGACTACCAGCCACCGAGGCTCCGCCTGTACCTGGCGCGCGACGAGATCGGCCAACCGTTCCTTCTGCTGGCCGGTTTCGAACCCGACTTCAGGTGGGAGCAGTTCACGGCCGCGGTCCTCGAACTGGTGAGCCGGTTCACGGTGTCCTCCACGACGTGGGTGCACGCCATCCCGATGCCGGTCCCGCACACCCGTCCCATCGGCGTGACGGTCAGCGGCAACCGCACCGACCTCATCGAGAGCATGTCGGTCTGGCGCCCGCACACCCAGGTGCCCGCGAACGCCCTGCACCTCGTCGAATTCAGGTTGCAGGAGATCGGGGCCTGGACCATCGGTTACGTCCTGCTCATTCCGCACTACCTGGCCGACACCGAATACCCGTCGGCGGCCCTGTCGGCGCTGGAGAGCACCAGCGCCTCCACCGGACTGATCTTCCCCACCGACCGGCTGCGGGAGAAGAACCGCGAATTCATCGGCCGGATCGACGAGCAGGTGGGGGACAACCCGGAGCTGGCCAAACTCGTCGGCACCCTCGAGGAACGCTACGACGCCTACATGGAGGGCAACACGCTCCGGTCGCCGTTGACAGACGAGGACGGTGCGCTGCCGTCGGCAGACGAGATCGCCGCGGAGCTGGAGAAGTTCCTCGCGACCAGGCGCGGCCGGGACGACGGCCAGCAGCCGTAGCCGTCCGGCAGCCGAGTGGTCGGGGCAGGCCGACCGTCCGGCTAGATTGAGGCGAGTGAACTCTCGTCGATCCTGGTTGATCTTTTCCTTCGGATCGTTCGTGTACCTGTCCGCCGTCATGCAGCGCACCTCGCTCGGCATCGCGGGGGTGTCGGCAACCGAACGATTCGGTGGCTCTGCCGCCGTCCTGTCCAGCCTGGCCGTTGTGCAGCTGATCGTCTACGCCGCCGCCCAGATCCCGGTCGGGGTCCTGATCGACCGGTTCGGACCCCGCGTGCTCATGCTTTCCGGCACCGTGCTCATGGTGGCCGGCCAGCTGATGCTCGCCTTCGCACCGTCCATCACGATCGCCGTGGTGGGCCGGATGCTGGTGGGCGCCGGCGACGCCACCATCTTCATCTCGATGATCAGGCTGATCACCTCGTGGTTCTCCGGGCGCATCGTGCCCCAGCTCTCCCAGTGGTTCGGCAACATCGGCCAGCTGGGCCAGGTGCTCTCCGCCGTGCCGCTGGCGTGGATCCTGCACGAGTTCGGCTGGACGCCGGCGTTCCTGGCCGCCACGCTGGTGGCCTTCGTGGCCTTCGTCGTGGTGGTCGTCGGCATCCGCGACCGGCCGGCCGGTTCGTTCGACCAACCGCGGCCGAGCGACTGGGGGAGCGCACTGACCCAATTGCGGCACAGTTTCAGCCGGCCGGGTACCCAACTGGGCTTCTGGTCGCACTTCGTGACCCAGTCCTCCGGTACCGTCTTCACCCTGTTGTGGGGCTTCCCGTTCATGGTGTACGGCCTCGGCTACGAGTCGAGCATGGCGGCGGCGATGCTCACCATCCCGGTCGCGGCCGGCATCATCTGCGGACCGATCCTGGGCGTGTTGACGGCGCGGCATCCGTTGCGCCGCAGCAACATCGTGCTGGGCATCGTGACGGCGATGGCCACCGCGTGGGCGCTGGTGCTCCTGTGGCCGGTGGCGCCGCCGCTCTGGCTCATCGTCCTGCTGCTGATCGTGCTGGGCGGTGGCGGCCCCGGGTCGTTGATCGGCTTCGACTTCGCCCGCACGTTCAACCCGCAGCGCAGCCTCGGATCGGCCAACGGAGTCGTCAACGTCGGCGGGTTCCTGGCCAGTTTTGTGATGATGTTCCTGATCGGGGTGCTCCTGGACCTGCAGGACGGGTGGCGCCAGGCGCAGGGCGGCGCCAGCGACCTGTACTCGCTGGACTCGTTCCGGATCGCGTTCACCGTGCAGTTCCTGATCATCGGCATCGGTGTCGTGATGCTCATCAACACCCGCAAGCGAACCAGGCGCCTGCTGTCGCGCGACGAGGGAATAGAAGTCGCCCCGCTCTGGGTTGAACTCTCTAGGAAGTTGCGGAAACGCAGGCGGGGGCAGTAGGCGCGCGTGGCTCGGTTTATACACAATCCGTGCAATAATTGTCAATAGGACCCGTTCTGGTTCCTGGGCGCACCGGCTGCTTGTCGGCTGCAATCCCGGGGACTTGACAT
>Ga0247803_1000185_pt1 | contig 36840 bp, 25 predicted proteins | sample UWRJL014104B1_FD_180928 | JGI IMG/M metagenome (GOLD analysis project Ga0247803, IMG submission 180928) | Plant litter microbial communities from Arlington Agricultural Research Station in Wisconsin, United States - UWRJ-L014-104B-1 | ecosystem: Environmental > Terrestrial > Plant litter >... | reverse complement strand
TGCAGCGCTAAGAACTGCGACTTCTTCCTCTGGGACACCGACGCTCAACCGCGCGAGCTTGCCGCCCTTGCGAACAACTCCCGGACCGAACCCAGTCGAACCGAACCCAGTACTCCCTCCCGACCGCGAGCACAGAGGCAGTCGCCTCCACTACCGTACACGCCAGAAGTTGGACCCTCGAGCAGAAAGCGGACCCGTCCGAACTTTGAGGATGACGACGACGAGTTCGACATGGGCGACTCCGCAGCGTTTGAGGAAGAGCTGGGCCAGGTCATGACTGCGATAGAAACGCCGAGCAAAAAGGCGAAGACAGAGTCGTTCACAACGCCCCTCACGGTGCCAACAAGGCGCAAGCTGCCATGGCAGAAAGATGACGAACCGATAAGGAACGGGCTGCAGACCCCTCAGACTGAGCCGCGCGACCGCGATGTTTTCAGGACGCCAGCTGCTGCACCTGTGAGCACCTTCGTCACCCCATCGATATCCAAGCAATCCGACTCCGCTTCGTCGCAAACCCTCACACCTGGATCCTCGCCGGTCAACACACCGACACCTAGCCGATTCAAGGACGCCGGCACTTCCAACACGGATGGCGAGCTTGCGCACGATATCTTTGGTGTCCTGCAAGAGGGGAATACCATCCTCAACGAGCAGACGCGAAGGAACTTGACCGCAGTACTCTCCAAGCACGCGACCATCGCAGACGGCGTCAGAAAAGGTCGCGACGTTGCGCGAGCAACCATCAAGGCCAAGGATGCCAAAGCCACCGAGCTCACCTATCGCGTGAACACCCTCGAAGCTGAACTAGAGGCCGAGAGGGCTACGGTGAAGCATCTGCAGTGGAAAGCCGAGAGTGGGCACAGTTCTGATTGAGACAGACGTGCTTATCTCTCCCGGTAGCGCCTGCGGTGTTTGCTTCTGTCGCTGATGTCCCGTGGCGCTCTTGTGTACTTTGTGCTTCCAAACGCAGACTGGTGTGCCGGCCTATGTCTACCACCACCCAGAGTGCGATCGGGCCTGACTGATAGGTCGGTCATCTCGCATCCATTGGGCTCTCACATGTCATGCGGTCGACTGTTTGCTTCGCACAGTCGCACACATTATCGGTTTGCTGGTGCAGACGTCAAGTGACCACGCCAGGTCAGAACTCGCGAGTTCTCCCAGATTGAGCTCTTTGCCGCGCCGCGTGACGAGCTGCACGGCAATGTACCGATCCTGGGAACTGGTTCATTTATTTCTTTTAAGATACCCGCATATCAATTTGCAATTCGAGGCTGGCATGGAGGTTGGAAGCAGAACGGGAATAGTCAATCCGTTTCTTGTGGGGTAGCGAATGCTTGTTTCTCACGCTAAGATCCACTAGCTTTGTTAACCTGACATCCGTGAAGGCCCATCACAATCAATCCTCCCGGTGTGACACCTCTGCCTTGCGACGCCCGATTGCATATGAAAACTTTCCCTGAAGATGCATCCGTACATCGTTATTGCGACATCGAGGACTGACGGTGTTCTGACTCATCTACGTACGGATGGACTTCGACCATGGATGCGTGCTTTCCGCGACCTGCGCGCTTTGTGCGGATTGCCACCAGTGACGCGCCTTTTGTGCGATTCACCACCCAACGGCTAACTCACTAGAATATTCGATCCTGCTTTCGTGGTTCCTACTTAACAATCGGACACCTGTCGCTCCTCTCAATTTACTTTGCCCACTCGCTTCCCTAACCGTAGATTAAACTCGCCCGGTTGTGCCTGGCAATTTAATCCACCCCACGTACCACTTACTCTCCACGGCTCAGAACGGCTGCACATCGGAAAATCCGGATATCACATATTGTACCGTCTTGCGGATCAATATGTCGCTCACGCGTCCGAGGAAGAATGCTGGCAAATTGCCACAGTCGCTTGAGGCCGCCACCGTTACGACCACAATCTTTATATCCAACCTACATTGCTCCTCGTGCATCGAAGGCATCCGAGAGTCCTTGAGCGCGCTTGACCCGGCGCCCGAATTCATATCGCACTCTATTGTTTCGCATTCCGTTGTCTTGCGCCACACCACCGCCCTTGCCTTGGAGGACATTGCGGGATCGGTAGATGCTGCTGGCTTTGAAATCCACAGTATCTTCCAAGACAATAGGACCGTCTTTGCTCCGGTCGAGGTGCGCCGTTTCCAAGGTCGCAGCGCCGAGTGGGAGTCCAGCCTGGAACACGCCGTTGCGAAGTGGTTCCAGTCGCGCCCCACTGACGAGCCCTCACGAATCGATATGCACAAAAGGGACAAGCATGTTGAGCAGTGTACGCAGTGCAAGGCAGAAGATGGGGGAGTGCATCTGGACATCCATAGCTGCGAAGAGACCGTTTCGCTCGAACTCGACAAGGAGCCTGCCGTTACCGCGGACGGCATCAGCCTCGATATCGCCTCTTGCGATGGCGCCAAATCTCCCACATCGGAAACCTTCGTCTCGATCGACCCAGCCACCACCGCTGCCGTTTACAAGGCTACAATAGGCATCACGGGAATGACATGTAGTTCCTGCGTAAGCAGTATCACGCATGCTGTGCAGCAGTTGCCCTGGGTCACGTCGATCAACATCAACCTTCTCACCAACAGCGGTACTGTCGTGTTTCACGGAAAAGACAGGGTCGCTGAGGTCATTGAAGCTATCGAGGATGCCGGTTTCGACGCCACGCTCGAGAATCTCGACGAACCGCAACCAGACAAGTGGCTGGCAACGTATGCCATAGGTGGCATGACCTGTAGTTCATGCGTTGGGGACGTTTCCAGAGTTCTCGAAGCACACAGCTGGATCGAAAGGGTGGATGTCAACCTGGTAACCAATAGCGCTAGCGTTGTTTTCTCGGGCAGGGAACATTTACCGGAGATCAAGGAGACGATTGAAGATGCTGGGAAGACTGCGACGCTCAACAGCATCGCACCGGAAGCCGCAGTGCAAGAGACCTCGACCGAGCGGCAGGTGGCAATTCATGTGAATGGCATGTACTGTCGACACTGTCCCGAAAACATTGTTCAAGAGCTGAGCGAAAAGTTTGGAGAGCGATACTCCCTCCAACTCGACAACGCAAACTTCTCGGAGAAGCAGCCCATCATCAGCATTAAATATACCCCGGATCCGCCCAACTTCACCTTGCGAGACGTGTTTCAAACGATCATGGGCCTAAATCCGAACTTCCGACCATCCGTTTATCATCCACCAACACTTGAGGAGCGCGCTCGAGACATGCACGCGCAAGAACGAAGACGGATACTGTTCCGTTTAGTGCTTTCTGTCATCATCGCTGTTCCTACCTTTATACTCGGCATCGTCTTCATGAGTCTCGTCAAAGACACGAACCCGATCCGCCGTTACGTCATGGAGCCAATGTGGTCAGGAAATGCTACTAGGCTCAACTGGGCTCTGTTCATTCTTGCTACTCCAGTCTTCTTTATGGCAGCTGACACATTTCATCGTCGTGCCTTAAAAGAGCTCAATGCCTTGTGGCGGCCTGGTAGCCGCACCCCGTTTCTGCATCGCTTCTTGCGCTTTGGCAGCATGAACATGCTCATCTCGCTCGGTACCACTATTGCGTACTTCGCCTCTATTGTAGAGCTGGCTTTGGCCGCTTCCAAGAAAACCAAGGGCTCTATGAATGACTCATACTTCGACGCCGTGGTCTTTCTGACAATGTTCTTGCTTATTGGTCGGTTCCTGGAAGCGTACAGCAAAGCGAAGACAGGCGACGCCGTCACATCGCTAGGCAAACTCAGGCCTGAGGAAGCAATCCTAATCGACGCGCAGAAGGGTGATATCAAAGTTGCGTCTGACCTGCTTGAGGTTGGAGATGTTGTTCGCGTCCACCATGGAACTTCGCCCCCTTTCGACGGCGTTGTCCTCGAAGGCAACACCACATTCGACGAGTCTAGTCTTACTGGAGAGTCTAAGCCTGTTAAGAAGGAAATGGGTGACACGGTCTACTCGGGAACTGTGAACAAAGGTTCACCTGTCAAGATTCAAATCAATACGATTGCCGGAACGTCAATGCTAGACCAGATCATCAACGCCGTCCGAGAAGGTCAAACGCGTCGCGCACCAGTCGAACGGGTTGCCGACACGATTACCGGCCATTTTGTTCCTTTCGTGGTGCTAGTGGCTATCATGACATGGGTGATCTGGCTGATCCTGGGTGTGACTGGCGTGATCCCGAAAGATTGGAAGAACGAGGGTTCGGGCGGTTGGGCCCTTTGGTCTTTACGGTTCGCAATCGCAGTTTTTGTCATTGCGTGCCCCTGTGGTATCGGTCTTGCGGCACCGACTGCACTGTTTGTCGGCGGAGGTCTTGCTGCAAAGCACGGCATTCTCGTCAAAGGCGGTGGTGAAGCGTTTCAGGAAGCCAGCTCTCTCGACTGCATCGTGTTTGACAAGACAGGTACGCTTACGCAAGGTGGTGATCCATCTGTGACCGACCACAAGTTCTCTGGAACCCAGGAGCAGTCCGTCATCCTCGGTATCGTCAAAGCGCTTGAGGAGAACAGCAACCATCCCATTGCCCGAGCTTTGGTGGAATTTAGCAGGAATGATGTTATCAAGACTTCCGAAGCTGTCAATGTTGATGAAGTACCTGGAAAGGGACTGAAGGGAACATTCAAGATCGCGGATCAGGAGGTGACCGCTATTATCGGAAACGAAACTTTCATGGCGGACCATCACGTGGAGATTTCGGCAGATGATGCTTCGACGTTACAATCATGGAAGATGCGAGGCAAGTCCGTCGCTTTGGTCGCATTGCTTGTGCATTCGCCGGCGCAGGCTAGTGAGGATGCCCAACCAACACCCTCGGCATCTTCCTCGACCTCAGAGCCAGTGTCTTCTGTCACCACGGAGGTCTTGCCAGCGCCTCAAGGAAACTGGGAACTCGCATCTATCTTCGCCATCGCCGATGCGCTCCGGCCTGAGGCCATCAACGTTATCGCTCAGCTCAAGAAGCGAGGTATTGATGTATGGATGCTCTCCGGCGACAATCCTACTACTGCCAACGCCATCGGCCAACAAGTCGGCATTCCTACCTCCAATATCATCGCCGGCGTACTCCCAGACCAGAAAGCCGAAAAGATTAAGTATCTCCAACAGACGCTTACTAAATCACGCAAATCGACCCTCTTCCGCCTCCCTAGCTTCTCCTCCAACAAGTCCAAAACCAAGCGCGCCACCATCGCCATGGTAGGTGATGGCATCAACGACGCCCCTGCCCTCTCTACAGCTGACCTGTCCATCGCCATCGGCTCAGGCTCCGACATCGCCCTCTCGTCCTCCTCCTTCATCCTCATCAACTCGCATCTCGGCGCCCTACTCACGCTCCTCGACCTCTCGCGCGTGGTTTTCCGCCGCGTTTACTTCAACTTTGGATGGGCACTTGTTTACAATATCATCGCTATGCCTATCGCGGCGGGCGTTTTATATCCGATTACCACGGGCACCGCGAAGATGACGATGCATCATAATGGCGTTGCTATGGAGGGGGGAATGGGTATGGGGGAGAGCGGGGTTAAGCATATTAGGTTGGATCCGGTTTGGGCGAGTTTGGCGATGGCGTTGAGTAGTGTTAGTGTGGTTTGTAGTAGTTTGTTGCTGAGGAGTCGGGTGCCAGGGTTGGGGTTTAGGGTGGGGACGGTGGAGGAGGGAGGTGTAGGTGGGGAGGATGTGGGGCGTGAGAAGGAAGAGGTTTGATGATGAACGAGGTTGCTGGACGTGGTTTCTTGGTCAGAAGAGTAGGAAAGAAACCTAACGGGTTATTTCAGACGTTGTTCCGTATAAACAATGGTCACCAAGCTGTTTTGATCACAGCCATTCTCGTTTAGTCTGTGTAGAGCAAAGTTGACTAATACCACTCGCATAACGCTATTGTCGTAGTTTGAAAAATTCCCAATTACGGCAGGGCACGAAGTACTAGTAGTAGTCGGGTGTATGTGTTCGTAGAGTCATGTCACCATAAGATTAGGATATATGAGCGAGCAACGGCGGTGAAGTGTTGGGCTCTGGGAGGATTAGTTGGCTATAGACATTGCTACTGGAAACCTAGCCTGAAGGGATACAGTAGCGCAAGGCAAGTGAAAAGGAGTTCAGGGGTGACTGGCAATACTCCTGAGGCCATGTCTGATCCGAGGTTTAGGCAAACAGCCTGCGTCTGAAGTACGATGGCAACGTACAAAGTCATCCCAATAGATGTGGATGTTTGGGCCTACCAACGAACACATAACCTCGAGTAATTTCGTTCGTTTCATCCTCGATGTGTCCTGCATCTTTGGATTCGTCGCAGTCAAAAGTGCGTCCTTTGAGGACGCCGATAACGAGTGGTTGGAGAGCTAATCACGGATAGACAGCCAACAATGTCGAGACCAACTTGGAGTTCTTGAAGCGTCTGGAAAAGGTCGTGTATAGTAAGCTTCGTTTTAAGGTGGACTTTAATTTCCTTAGATTCATACATCCGTTCGGGAGACTGTTGATATAAGGCAGACTTGTATCTGGATAGTCTTCGAAGTATCGAGCTCTAGGGCGCCTGGATCACGCTCGTGGAGTAGGTTACCATTTGGGGTTGGAAGCAATTCCGCTTACACAGTAAGCAGCGTCAATGCTTGGGTGTTGAGCGTGAGGTAAGAGCGCATGTATAAGTCAACCCGCTCCTGTACTTCTTGCTCTAAGGGCAAGTGTACGTTCTTGTTTTGGAGGTGTCGGTCGGATGTCAGGTGCAAAGATGACCCACCACCACTCAGAGTGTGCTTACATAAGATTGATGCACAGACTGCTTTCAACGCTCCATTGTTGATCTTCCAACACCTACTTCTAGATACAGTCATATTTTTCCCATCAACTCTTCACTAGTTGCGGTACTTCCCTCATGTTGTTTTCTCCAGTCTGCAGCCACTGCAATCGCTATTTGCCTCTGTATCCTTTACGCGCAATCAGGTCCTGATCACGACCACTCACGACCGTTCGGAACGTTTCTACAAGCGACGTCCAGGCCTCATTCCGACCCCGATCACGCAATTGACGCGTCCGAGGTAACCGATATACAATTGAAGCCCACCCGAAAAAGGAAGCCATTTCGCCATTCGGATGATGGCTCGGTTTCAAGACTTGAGCGTGGATTTGCTTTACGTCATCGTATCCCATCTCCATTCCGACAACAGTCTTCTGCGGGACGTTGCTCTCTCATGCCGCCTGTTTCGGGACGTGTCTCAGCGCTTTATTGTCCGCGATGCAATCGTCTCCTACAGCCCGAAGTTTTCTCGATCCAAGCTTTTCTTGCGCACCCTAGAAGAGCGACCCGATCTCACAGCTCACGTCCATCGCTTGGAACTTGTTCTGCTGCGTGAAGATGTCCATTTGCCGGAGGAAGCGAACACTGTTAAACGCATCTGCCGTCTACTCACCAACCTACGCGAATTCATGTACTCGTCGACGGACTACAAAATCTGGCATTACGAATTACCATTTCCACTGACATGGAAGTCCGAGCACGTGCATGATCAAGTGCGACGGATTGATTGGAATCACAACATGACGATCGAGACACTTTACAAGTGCATGGAACTTCCTCGAATTGCCAGTATCTACTGTCGCGAATTGCACGCGATGGGATCCACGACATCCGACATACCCGGTCTGCCGGCGGGCTCCTCTTCTGTCACAGAGCTTCGAATAGGTTCTGCCTTAGGACTACCGCTCGAAGAGTTCCGGCTCATGCTTCGGTCGCCTCGCTGTCTGCAAAAGCTGACCTTCGAATTTCATGACAAGACCAGTACCGGCATTGAAGCGGCCCGTATGAGCTGGCTTCTGGAGCCTGTGCAAACTACTCTTCAAGACCTCAAAATCTCCTCCCCATTTGGCTCCCGGGGAGCTAATGCAGCACATTCTCTGGCGGACTTCTCCGCTTTCGCTGCGTTGCACAAACTTCAAATCCCGTTGAGATACCTCATCGGAATAGGTACTGGAGAAGTACCGTGTCCCAGTACCATATTGCCTCCTTGGTTACGCGAGCTCACAATTGCGTTCGTTTCCAACGATAGCGACCAGTCGTTCGACGATTCCAAAACATCATGGAACATACGGGCGCTGACTAGCTGGCTCAAGAACTTGCAGATGCAACTTGAGCAGTCAAAAGACTTGACTCAGGTCATTCTCGAGGAGACGGATTCAAATTTTTACCATGGTGACCTAAATAGGGACCATGCCCACGACATCATCAAAGACGTCTCAGGGACATTAGATGATAGCAGAATTGGGACGTTCACGCTTTCTTGCCGGTCCCGAATGGTGTTCAGATCCTTACGGTGAGTTCAGCGGCCGAAGTCTACTTTTCGAGAGCAAAGCGTACGAAAGCACCGAATGACCTGCTCGGTCTCCCACCTAGCTCATAATTACCGCCATGCACCGAGTCTCGAAAACATGGGTGGCATGCGAAGTCTTGTCTGAGGAAGTAATACTAGGCCCAATCAAGCTGACTACGCGGCACCTGGTACGAAACCTTAGCATTGCCCCCGTACCGGTTTCCACACACCAAAACCGAGTCCAGAGCCAAGTACAAACCAGCGCGGGAAATAGGACTACTACAATCGACGGTTCTAAAGACAAAGGTCTTTCATCGATACGAGGGCATCTTCACATGGCATTTTCGCTATTTGGAGCAAGAGCCAGCACGCAAACATGTTGAGCTTCACACTATACATTGAAATCCTAACCTGACAAGCCAACAACTATCATCCCTTCCCGAAAATCTCCCAAATTACCTGCACCTCCCACACTCATCTTCGGATACGCCTGCAACCAGATCGCCTCCAGTACCGAACCTGATAAAGACACATACATCACGAATCCTAGTATTCCCTATGAATGGGTGAGACTCCCGATTGCCGGGAGGGAGTATCGAATCGGGTCGAGAACTTGCATGCTGGGCTGGGGCCTGGAACAGGTAAGTCGAGGACGTTGATGGGCGGCGTCTGCGGGAACACAATGATGGTATTTATCATGGGTGCTGGTTTGTTAGGGTGGTGTTCTGTATTGGCCGCTGCTAAAGGGTCGGTGGAAAAGAATCACCAGAGATGAACTCGGTTGATGGAGTAGAATGAGTTTGCCGGTTAACTCGATCAACCTTAGTTGAAGGATAGTTTTCCTGTCATGGCACGTTCAATGTCATCCATGTGTTGTGGAAATGCGTCTCTTTGTATCATCCGTTCAGCTGTTGAATAGTGTTCTAAACACAGCTCTCTACAGTCCTCACTCAAGCCCATACCAACGCCAATCGATATTATCCACCATAGCCTTGCCACCCCATCATATCCCCTCACATCCTTCAGCCCAAGAGGCGCCATACCATCCAAGAAAACTCCCAACTCCCAACTCCCAACTCCCAACTCCCAACATAACGTCGTAATCCCCAATGCTCATAATCTGCCACCGACACAGTGCATTCAAACACTTCTTACTCGTCTGCTGCACTATTCTCTGATCTCCGCGCTCTATACGCGTTCTCTCCAGCGCGCTCGTGGCGCCGAATGCGCGCATATTGGCAAGGGAAGGATGGCGCAGTACGTGTGGTCGCATAGTTTGAACACGAAGACGAATTTGCTGATCCTTTTGATGACTTCGCCTGATGAGCAGGGAGGTATTTGGAACCATTTCGAGATACGGGATGCGGAGACTGTGGTGCGTGTTTTCGACTCCTCAGAGTGGAACCATGCCCAGGTGTACACGTGAGCACCGGGCCATCCTAAGACAAGCCCCTTCACCGCACAAACTCCGCCCTACCCACAAAGGTTCCAACATCCTCTCGATTCATCACCTCACCACACTCAGGACACGTACAATGATCCCAACCCCTCGTCTCAACACAGGTCTCAACCCACTGCTGAATACACTCATTACACGTCCGTGTCGTATGGATGCATTTACTCGTGATACGGCGAGAAGGGAAGGTAGATGGGTGCTCAGTCTCTCTGCAAATAGTGCAAGTGATAAGACGGGAGAGACATTCCTTTTGTGCTGCGAGCGTGGGTTCGTTCGAGCCGTCGAGGGGTGGTGTGGGAAGTGCTTTTGGGGTTGGTGCGGCAACGGCCTTTGAACTTGAAGCAAAGGGCTGTTGCATCTGTGGTGGCGATGACGGTGGCGTAAGGAGCGACAAATTCTCCAGCCTAGGCAGCTCGGCAGAGTTTTTCGTTCCGAGATCTGGCGTGGGTATAGGTGTCGACGTTGCTCGTTCGACTTGCATATCCATCTCCACAGGGCTTCGCAGAATGTCGTACCCCAGTCTATACATCTTCGGCACGTAGCCGACCTCGTCTTCCCATCTCTGCAGATTATCCTCTGTGAGATCGATTTTGCTTTTCTTCTTGCCATCCGCTTTCTTCCCACTGAGATTCTCTTCTTCCGTCTTTGATCGGCGTTTCGCAAAGTGTAGGAGAGATATGGGAAGGGATGACCACCTGGCCTTCTTCGGTCTTGCTCGTGAATTCTTGAGTTGCTCCTCTGTTTGTGTTCTCTTGAGTTGTTCTTCTACTTGCGCCCTTGCTGCGACTATTCCGTCAAATACATTGCGTCCGTGATTCGCGACTGGCGAAGCGGGTGTAGGCGGCTCAGCCTGATACCGCAAATGTAGCGGATCCCGCTCCATCTCTTCGCCAGGTACGGGGTTCGGTGCAATCGGGCGCGAAAAGTTGGGGTACGTGTTCGCTCTTAATCCCCGAGATCTCGACGAGGCTATCTTGTTGTGAGGTCGATTGTGAAATTGGAGATTGGAGGAGGCGAATGAGAGAGGGCGGGGACGCGAGCCACCCGTCCGGCGATATGGAGGGAGATCGATTAGGTCGGCGAGTTCGGCATCTAAGTCGATGGGTGACACAGCGGAGAGTCGAGATGGCGATATTCGCGGAGCTTCATTATGTGGCGCCGACGAGTGAGGCTGGGTTACCAGTTGCTCTGGTTCCTGCTCGAGTGCGATGTCGATCCAACCACGCGTAGTGGATTGCGTATCTTTCCGCTGACACCGCCCTGTATCCATCCTCCACTCATCATGCTCATCCACCCTCACTGAAGACCTGACATCCCGCTCCGCCTTTGCTAGCATATCCTCTAGATTTCCTTGATACGATTCGCCTCCGCTTATGCTCGCCCTCCAGCTTCTCCTGTCCCTCGGCAAATCCGTTACTATTCCCAGTGTCCGCTTCGCCTTGGTCGCATCTCGGATGGGTTGCATATCCATAGTCGCACTTCGGGGCCTAGGAACTTCCGTCACAAGCCCTAACATCTTTTGCGCCTTCTTCGAGTCCCTCACTGGCATCAATGGTGGTCTCGGGAAGAGGAATGGCATCTGTATGGATTCGTCTCGTAGCGGATCATCGTGCTGAACGCGGTGCATTGCGACGGCGGCCATATTCCGTTCGTGCCAACGCCTCGACCTTTCGAAATGCAAAAAAACCGTTAGGATGAAATGGAAGAAATGAAAGGGAACTAGACGGTGCGAAGGAGAGATGATATGACGTGGGACAGGCAGCCGATCAATAGATTATACAGCCTCGCACCCCTGCACCCACTGCATACGACGATACCGATAAAGGCACGAGCAGACCCGAAGATGGCATCTCACAAACCCACATAAGGCCACGACAACCGCTTAGATCCGCATCCGAGCGTTTCAGGAGTGTGCGCCCACCTTGCACGACTTTTCACTTCGTATGCGCCTCGATAATCCGTTCTCCGGGAACGCCATGCGGAGGCTTAGATGCTAGGATGGAGGACTCGGCCATTAGCGCAGCGCCCCGCACCCACCAAAAGCTGAGCACCCAAAATAGCACAGCCGCATAACCGACTCGATTTTGCCTTCGCCTTACCACATGTGGAATCTACGCAGCATAGTGTCTTACTTTAGTCACGCTACCGTGGTTACACGTCTGTGCGTTTGAGCCATGAGATCGCTAACGCCTTGTGGTGGAGGAGGAATCGCAACAATACCCTCGTACGCAAACCGGACAATGCGACGAGCCGCCGTTAGACTCCCGGAGGATTGTCGCTTTGCTCTCGCGCCAAGTCACGTTGAATATAGAACAGAACATAGCGTCGGGGATATACACCAAACCAGCGCGCTCAAGTGCTTACAGGACCGAGGTGTGCTGTGGAGGCGCACGGTGTGGAGTTCGGGATTGAAAGCTTTGCAACCCACTCAGCCCAGCGATAGATCCTGACGGGCACTCACCGCTATTTTTGATCACGGAACAGTGACTATGAGAACAGACGAGACGACCTCACATATCCTAGATGGAATCAGCGCCCAGTGGGGTGTATTATCGAACTGTGTTTTTACCAAACTAAGGTGAGCCTCCCTTGCTTCCTATCCGGCTCCGAATTGAAGACCGGGTATACACTCCTAGACTCCGATGTAAACTCCAAGTGACAACTCCTTCCCGTGCGACTGTGATGTACATAAGGGGGCTCGCGGCCCGTTGGTCTAACAGGGTGAGGAAGCTTACCGTAAGCTCAGTCGTCGCTTCCCTCGCTACGCCATCACCTCCCATCTGCCGAACAAATGGCGTAAGAGTGGCGGTAGCTCATCGGTGAAACAAAGTGAACGCCTGCCATGGGCTCGACAAACACTCCCTGCGATTTCATATCCTCCACGGCCGTCAGTCCAGCGAAATGCTCAACATCGACTACTAAATCCTGCCCACAATACCACATCCTCCATTCGTCCAATGAACAACGCAAAAATGGGTTGGCAGCCCAAGAAAATCCAATGGCGAATGGGAGTCTTACCATAACCCTCATTCAGATGAAGATGTCCAACTCGTGCCTCCTGAGATTCTCGTCCTCGAACTGCGGATACGCAGGAACCATTGCATCTGCAGACTGCACATACGCATCGTTGTAGATGCGCCAGTACGGCGTCCGGACCTTGCGAGCGGGATGGAAGAGACCAGCCAAGATGTAGTTCATGACAAGCGGGGTGCCGACGGCGTTCCGAATACCATCAATGGCTTCGACGACGCGATCGATGACGTGCGGGCTCGTCTCGAACAAATTTGGCCAAAGCAAATTGAGCAGATGGAGCATAGCATCCTCGCAGTCGAGACCCACGCAGCCGAGCGCAACATGCTTGACGACTGACGCAGCGGTCTGACGATGAACCTGGTCCCGATCGATAAGGGCGTCCTCCAAAAGCGGCGTGACAGCGTAGACATAGTCCCGCGACATCTCGCCGATGTACTCGAACATGAAGGAAAGCGACTTGAGCACTCCATTTTGCACGTTCAGCTCCGGTACGCGGTATTCGTTCATGAGGGCTGGAAGAACGGTGAACGGTGCGCACGTCTCGGCAACAATACCGATAGCGACGGAGGTACAGACACGAGACTGGCGCTCCTGCACGCGAAGGTTGCCGAGAAGAGTAGCCAAGACATCCTGGGGCCCAATGGCTTTGGCGATGTAACCGAAAGTGTTGTTGGCTGCTCGCCGGATACCCTTCTTATGGGCTTTCAGCATGTCCAATAGCTCAAAGCAAATGCGCATCCATTCTCGCGGGTTGACGTAATCTGCTCCTCGATCTGCTATACGGCCAACAAGATCGATGGTGTTCTCTTGCACCTTCTCGTGTCGATTGCGAAGAATGGGTGTAAGTCGGGGCAGGAGGTCCTTGATAGGAGGTTGCATCGCAGCGAGACCGACGACTGTGACGATGGCTCGAAGAGCACCCAGTATAGAACCCAGCACCTCAGGGTACTCCTCGCCGAGGTATTCGTATAACGCTTGAGCAAGCTTGATCAATTGTGGATCCTCGTCACACTTCTGCATCACGAAGGTGATGCGTGAGATCAAGTCAGCGGCCTGTTGACGCACGGAAGCAGATTTGTTGTTCAAACGAGCGAGGACTGTGGCCACGATCTGTGGTAGATACGTCTTCATCCGCTCGCCGAGAGCATTTACAACAGTGGCGAACCCATCAATAACGATCGGGTCTTCAACGGTCTGGTCTTGGAAAGCGACAAGTATACCATCGATAAGTTGCTCTTCTAGGCGTGAATCGACATCTGCAGCTCCGAGTGTGCTGACGACTTTGTCGATGGTCTCCATAGTCATCTTGCGGTAGGCCTCGTTTTCGTCTTTCAGGTTGTTAACAATGCGGCCAACGATTTCGGCGACACCGGCTTTTTGAGCTATGTCGACTGTGGTGCTGACCACCTGTTGATAGTTCCGCTTGTCCAAAGCCATCCGACGGACCCAGAAGTGCTTGAAGAACTCTGGCAGAACGTTGTCTTTCAGGTAGACCGGGGTAACGCCTGCTGTGCCGGCGCACTGGGAAACAACCTTGAGAACGACCTTTTTCATTTCCTCGTCGGGGGACTGAAACTCGCGAATGACAATCTCCATGACTTGGCCGGTATAGTAGTTGGAGTACTCTTCGTCCATAAGCGGAATGATGTATCCAACAGCCTTCAAAAAGGATGCCAGGGACTTGCCACGCTGACGTCGAGCTCCAGTCCAGAGCGGGTTGAGAATGTCGTCGAAGGATTCGATACCGTATGGAGACGCAGCCTCGGCAAGAGCGGCGAGCGCAAGTGCAGTGACCATGCGCACCTTTGGCTGCTCATCGTTCAGACTCTCGCCGATGCACTCCACAAGGCCCTTCAAATGCGGGAGGATAGCGCAGCCCATGAGGATGGGAATTTGTTGCACAATCTTGACACCAGTGTGGCGTGCGTGCCATGACTTCTTGCTCCTACACACTGCTCGAAGGAAGGGAAGGAGAGCTGGTATACCTAGTGCCGATGCAACCACAGCGAATGCTCGAGCAGTGGTGTTTCGTACGTATTCGTCCTGGTGGTCGAGATCGGGACGCATCGTACTAATCATGTGGGCGAGACCAGCAGCCTTGGCGAGATTGGAAATGATCTCTCGACCTTCGACGCGAGCGTAGTAGTCCTGGTCGATCAGGAGAGGCTCAATGACAACCAAGATCTTGTGGACATATGGCCGGACAAGATCGTCAAGCTTGTACAGAACGCGATCGATGACCTTGACGAGCAAATGGCGCTCCTGATCTTCCAGTGTGCGCTCCATCAACAAAGGGAGGATCTGATTGAAAAGCGCACCAGGACCAAACTGACGAGCATTATCGGTGAGCTGTCGTAACGCAGTCTTGCGCATAGGCGGTGTGCCGTTCTTGACTTTTAGGAGTAGTCGCATGATCTTTCGCTCCTTGAGCTCCTCAACGGTCATCTCGGTTTCGTCGGAACCATCGGTAAGCTTTCCGAAGTACTTCATGTCTTCATTCTTAAAGAACTGTAGGTCACCAACACCGGGTATCTCAGTCGGCAGCTGCTTGCCCATCATCGCCAAGCTGTTGTCTTGTTCGGGAACTAAATAGCCTTGATATCCAGTGGGAAGAGCGGGCACTCCTACCGGTCGACGAACTGGCTCATAACCCGGTGGAGGATCGAGAATCTTGTAGCCCTCCGACGGGAGCATCAAATCGAGTTGCTCGTCAGACAGAGGCGCATTTCGGGCTGAGATGTCGGTGCCAAAGGCAAAGCTCGCGGGGGCGGGGGTCCGGGCGCCGTTGGCAACTGGGGCGGGCGTTGCGCTGGACGACGGGATAACCGTTGTGTCCCAGCGCGACTTCGTGGGCTCTGCCGCGGCGGGCGCGACAGCTGTCTCTGCGGCGGGCACGGTTGCTCCCTCATCGGGTTCCGGTGAGGTAGCCCACCGCGATCTTCTCTTCTTGACAGCAGGTACCACCGGTACATCGTCCATCTTCTCGTCCTCGATCTCTGCAGGTTTCGTGTCCTCCGCATCGTCAACGGCGCCCCACCGACGCCGCTTGCGCTTGTTGTCCATTGGCGGTGTCTTGTCGCCAGCAACTGGAGTCGCGCCACCGTTGTCATCGCTGACATCCTTGAGTGTAGGCTTGTGATCGAGAACCTCGTTCCCGTTCTTCTCCCGCTCCTCTATGAGACGTTGGACACGAGCTTCGTCCCTCTCAAGCTCGCGCCGCTTCATAGACTCCTTATAAGACTCGCCGTCGGTACGTTCGGGTGACATGTCACGGTCGAATCGGCGTCGCTGGTAGTCGGTCTCACGGTTCTGAATCTGCGCCTGTTGCTCACGGCTCTGCAACATGTCGTCCTCGGCGGTGTCGCCATGCGCGAACTCGTTCAGCATGTCCTTGGACGCTGTGTACTGTCCAACTAGGCGGCGGCCGTTGATTTCGCCACCTTCGTCCATATCCTCGTCCTCGTTGGCGGCGATAGACATGTTGTAACCGGCATACTTGTCGACTCCGTTGCTACCGTCATATAGATCCTTGTCGAACGCCTCCGAGAGTGACTGCTTGCTGGAGGTGTTTGCGCCGGCAGAGCCGTTGGCGGCTGCCTTGTTCCCTGCGCGCGAGCCGGCCATTGTGCAGCAGGTGTGGCGATGGATTTGCGGTTGTTTGCCGTCGAACTGAGGGGAGTCGAGGGTGAGTAAAGTTTAACATGCGACGCGCAGCTGCACGTGCCACCCACGGAACAACGTTGGTCCGCGTAGCAAGAGGCAACAGCGCGGCAGCTTTTTAAACTTAGAGTCAACTTCGATCTAATTCATGGCAGCACATGTAGAAGAAGAAATTGTTTGATAAGCAAGAACAACGTCACGATATCCTGCAGGCCGCGGGAGGACTTGAATCGATCAAGTTTGATAGGTATCGTTGAACAACAACTGTTTGCATACACACATAGCACATAGTAAGTCAAGTAATACTATATGTCGGTAGCTTAGATGGATACGTCCTTACTGCTGCTTGCCAATACGCATGATCCCAAACCAACATTGAACGTTGTGGAAGTTGAACCCATCCGAGTCACAATGATGGGAAACACCCGAGACCCCGCAATCTCCGACCCATCACCGACCATCAATTCCGAGCTCCAACTTTCCCCACCCCATCGTCTACTCACAACACCACGATCAACAACAAATCTACGCGCCTTCTCTAGCACCCAAAGTCTCAACAATCCCAATTGTCCCGCATAGAGCACACAATGACCGACCCGTCCCCCATCTCCGCGCCTCCAATCACAGACCCAGAGCTTACGTCCATATCCACGCCTGCTCCCATACAAAACGGCACGCCAACGACAAATGTAGATGTAGAGATGATAGACTCGCAACCCATAAAGACTGAAGTACGCTCGTCCATCTCTTACAAACCTAAACAGCTGCTCACCCTCCTAGCCGATACCACAACCCGCACCTCCTACACCCGTCGCCGCACCCACACCGACGCGCAATTCACCACACCCCAGTAGCGGCCCGCAACAAGCGCCTACACATCCGAACCCACACGGAAGCCCGACGAGGGTATATCTAAACCAGAATGTCACACCGCATTTGCTGGAGGCGATGAAGCATCTTGCTACAGCTGAGTGAGTACTGTCATGATATGGACGGAACGATCTGTATCAAGGTTAACGATGAGCAGGCCGGAGAAGCCATTAAAATGGCTGAGCGAATACCTGGCGCAAAAGAGTGCGGAAATTGAAGGATGACAGATGGCGACAGAGAAGCGACTATGAACAACGAGTCATGGTACGATGTATCTAGTGCATAACAGTGGATGGACGTGAAACAAAGAACTGAGTGCATGGGCGGCGTTCATAAAATTTGGAAGGGGTTAAGGCGCGTCAAGGCACGGTAGATACCCTGATATGGCGAGCAATACAGTACATTTGCAATGCACGAGTTCAATCGTAAGTGATGAGGGTCACGATTGATGGAAAATAATAGATATGATGCTTTCATTCATTTCAGATCATGTCCTTCTCGAAGTGGGTATATGACCCATAAAGCATCCATGCATCCGTGAACTCCAATCGAGTATTTTCTTCACACCATCCATATCAACCACACACGCTTATGCGACAAGGGTGGAGGCGGTGGCGCTCTCGTACCTCCAGGTAGGGGGAAGGACACCGACGGTCTTGTAGTAGCGGGAGAGGCGGTGAATACGGGACTCGATGAGAATGAGGCGGCTACCCAGGTCAGCACAAATTCCAAACCAAGCTTTCGTGATACATACAACTTGCTGTCCTTGTCCTTGCGGTTGGTCATCAAGTGCTTGCGGACGGCAACAGCCTTCTTGATGAGCATGTAGAGATCCTCAGGGATCTCAGGAGCAAGACCTAATGGCTCTCTGTCAGCATTGAACCAACAGAGGCAAATTTATATAGCGCGACAGACGCCCAAGGGCAGAGCTGCTGTTGACATGCGCTTCAACCTGGACAGGCAATCATACCGTGGGACTTGAGGATACGGAGGATCTTGTTTCCGGTAACGACCTTGACCTGCGCGACACCGTGGGAGTCACGAAGGACCTCACCAATCCTATAGACCGTCAGTATTCCGATGCGACCGTCGCGCAGCTGAATCCTTACTGCGAGGGAGTGGCGCCCTTCTTCGCGAGCTTGCCGATCTGCTCGACGACCTGCTCGGGCGTGATCTTGAGCCACGCCGGAGGGGTACGCGAGTACGGGATGGCCGAGGCCGATATACCCTTTCCGTTGCTGTGAAGACGACCCATTGTGCTGGTTGGCGACGACGGTGGTGGATGTCGAAAGGCGGCTGGAGATTGGAGTCGAGAAGTTCGTGGTCGGCAGCGCTTCCTGTGTGCGAGATTTCGCTTACAATGCACGGGCCTCGGTCTTGGCGGAACAGGCGCATAAAAATTTCGGCGAACGTCGACCTTCTGTTCCTCACCTCGCAGCTCGATGAGAAAAAGCACAAGCGACAGTGAACGTCTTCACCTCTGGACTCAATGAGATGAGCCAGGAGACGCTGTGATATTGACGGAGACCCCGAACAGCTTTAAGGGCCGCTCTTACTGATGCAAATGGTACGTTCGACCCTTACACCCCCAATCCGATGCAATGATGAACATTTCCAATTACTTTATTTTCTGGTACCTCTACTGTCAGCCATATTATTGGCGATGATCTCAACGGACTGCTGAATACTGCTCAACCCCAATTCTTCTGTCGCTAAGAGTCGATCGGCCCTTACTGACCTATCCTAGGTGCTACGTATTATGTTGTCTGCACAGATTTCCGAGGCTGCTGGTGCGACTTGGCCATGTGGCTGCACTGCTCGGAAGGTACAGTCGACGGGAAGGGTATTGGGACCTGGTCGCGCCCGAAGGCGCAGGATCAACCGGGCGTCTATAGAAAGCAGTCAAACTGCGATAGCTATTCTGTCGGATAGTTCAATCACACTTCAATCAACTTGCGTCTTACACCTCCACACGTGCTCCAACGCATTCCCAACTTTGCACACTACGTCACATATACACTTCGTCCATGCGCCCGCGCTTTTCCTTCATGCTCTACCAACTATCTAGCCTCGTGGCTCTTCTCCCATACCTATCTCTTGGTAAGACGTCGGCGCAGCTCTGCAGTGGTACATCCACACTCTCCGACGATGGCAACTGGTACTGCTCTCAAGTCACGGCCATCACGTACAAGAACATCAGTCAGCCTGGAGAGTACAACCGGACTACACGCGTCAACCCGAAGACTGGACTATGCGAACATGAGCCCGTAGCTTACTCGGGGGTCAGCCAACTGACGCCATTGATTGGAGAAGTAGCTGCGCTTGAGTCGATCGAGGTCTATGAGACTGCTAACAAAGCTGAAAGCTCTCGATGCATCTGCGCGGTCCGATGAACGTCTCCCAGCTCGCTGTGTACAAGTTACCAGACATTTCCATCTCGAAGCGCAGTACGTAGCTTGGGGTTCAACTGCGTAGTAGACCGAAGACAGCGCCGCTTCTGGTCTAAGACAACAGGCACTGACAGCCCTCTTGAAGAGCTCTGCTGACTTTGTACCCCAACACTCAGGTAATAACAAGAACCAAGGTAACGAGCAGGGAAAGAAGCCGTCATCGCATCAAGTTGAAGACACAGCTCAGTCTAAGAAGACGGGTGGGTCTTCCGTGCTCGAGAAGCGCTGGTTCTGCAAATCCACTCCTACGGTCACCATCACTGCCCACGTCCCAGCTAGCACATGTGCCGTCAGCCAACTATCAAGCATCGCTCCACCTCAGCCGCCAGTACCTGCGCCTTTCCTTCCTCCCCCAGCACCGCCTGCTCCCGCGCCCGCCGTCCCACCTCCGCCTCCGGCAGCACCACCTGCATTGTCGGCACAACCTGCGTTGACCACCACCGTTCACGATACCACCACGGTCTGCCCGAAGAGCCCTACGACCGATGTAAATAGCCTAGGGAGCGCATTTCCAACCTACTCCACGTCTTACGACTCGTCATGTTCTTGTCAGTCAACACTGCAGACCAAGGTCTCAAACATCACTGTTGCGCTTCCATCGACATCGCCTTGTCTAAACGATGCTTCTGGAGGGATGTGGACAACCCAAGGCCTGCCTAGAAAACGCAACGACCAAGAACCTTCAGAAAACTCTACCTACACACCAGCTAACACACCAATTCCGCAGCCGTTGCATACCTCTGGAGATGTCAAAAAGGCGGTACCTGCAACGTGGGATCGGGTAGCATACTATACATCGGCTGCACCTGCGGCAGCGACGGGGTTTGCTTTCCTTGCCAATCTTGGGGATCCCCAGAAGTCTGGCACCTTTGACTAGTATGCTATCTCACACGAGACTATGTACATAGCTTAGCTGATGTCTGGACAGTTCTTTCGGAAACTCTTTGAGCTACGTGGTTGGCGATGGCAGCAAAGTTGCATCACAAGATACACCCTTCAGCGGCGCGCTCGAGACTTCAGAGCGAGAAATTGCCGTCTTCACAGACAAGACATGTGATAGTGATTGCGAGTATTCGAGGCCCGAAGCTACTGCACACTGTAGGCCCCACGTTATTGTTCCTCGATATGGCGCTCACTAACTAGTTTTAGATGGCTGGGATGGCCCATCGAAAGCCTTCTTCATTGAGTTCCAAATGGACCACTACGACAACTACGGCAACGACCAAGGCATGCTCAGCGACGCACCGGCATGGTGGTTTCTCAACGCCGCAATCCCCCGCGTCCTGCAATACGGCAACGATCGCAAGAACATTCCTTGCTCGTGCTGGTCAACCGGCTGTGGCGAGTTCGACGCCTTCGAAATCCTCGGTCGGGGCGAAACGAGGGCCAAGTCAACGATACACAGGCAGGGAAATCTTGAAGGCGGAGATTCCAACTACTTCCTCCGGCCGGTGGGCAGAATGCTGAAGTTTGCGGTCGTCTTCTACAATTGGAACATCACGGCGCGGGTGTTGGATGATGGGTTCGATTTCTCGGAGGGGGTGACGGCGCAGCAAATAGAGGATATCTTAAGGTACGATCCTAGGGACAGCTCTCATTCGTTGTTTGCGATTGGAGACTGAGGATGGCTCGGCTGGTTTGTAGGACTTTCGGCTGGGGTGTTTAGAAGTGAGCGTGTTGGGTATACTTATACTGGGTGCGATTTGTGTTCGTTTTAGCGCATAGCAGCAGCTTTTAGCATGATATTGACACGTGCTTGTCTTCTCTCGTCGTCGCCATTGAGGTGGTTGTTAGCATCGAGCTTCATGAAATGTGAGTAGACACGAGGGTGCCGGGATGGTTTTCCCCTTCTGGATGTCGTGCATGGCTGGGTGGCGAAAGCTGGCAAACGACACACGACACGAAGTCAAGCCATGACAAGATCATTTTTCAGAGATGTCGTGTAATATCAGGACTCATGTACGGCTTGCGCAGTCAAGCTGTCTTCACGCAGCCTTACATCGGGCGGCGAAGGCCGGGGTCGTGCAACATGACTCGGCATGAGCGAGCGCAGGCTTGTGATTTCCGTTGGCGGCGAAAAGAAACCGAGGTCGACGGTCGCGAACTCGGACTGTGCACGCCCGCCCAGCTCCGATAGCGAAGAAGGCCTTCATTGCCTCACAGCCGCACGACTTGCTCTTCACACGCCCAAGACACCCCCCACTCACTTCGCAGCCCTACGAGTTACTGCGCGCGGCATTTGTTTGTCTGCTGCGGAACCGCGCCCTCGCCCTAACGAATCCGGCTAACCCCGCAAACTCGCAACGCAACGGCATCTGCCAGCCACTTGACGTCGCTCGCCATCCGAACTTTGACCCTGCGCATCGACGGCAACCACGCTCCCTGATGACGGTGCGGTGAGTTCGCATAAGCACAAATAGAGAGCAGATGGCTACACCCTCGCCGCCGAAGCCTTGGGAGCGGAGCGGAGGAGCGACAAGTGCCTCGGTTGGTAAGTTTGTCGCTGCGACGTCAGCAAAAGGCAACATGTTTAACCACTCCATAGGCCTCACGGGCACATCGACAGCACCAAACGCGATGTCATCAGCTACATCTTCGTCAAATCCACCGCCACTACCAGAAATACCAAATGCGCTCAACTCAGTCGCCAATCGTAATGCGACCAACTACTCGACCATGAACTCGAACCGATATGGAGGAGGATATGGGGGAGGCATGGGAGGAGGTATGGGAGGGGGTATGAACAGCTACTCGTCACCGTATTCGAGAATGGGCGGCGGCTACGGATCATCGATGTACGGCGGAGGCATGGGCGGCATGTATGGAGGCATGGGCGGCATGGGCGGCGGTATGGGCGGTATGGGTATGGGTATGGGTGGTATGGGCATGGGAATGGGAGGCATGTACGGCGGGATGGGTGGCATGCCCGGCGACCAAAACAACATGAGCCTCACCCAGTCGTTCAGTCAAAGCACCCAAACGACCTTCCAGCTCATCGAGAGCATAGTCGGCGCATTCGGCGGGTTTGCACAGATGCTTGAGAGCACATACATGGCGACGCACTCATCGTTCTTTGGTACGTTTGCCAAACACACAAATGCGGTACAGTTCTAACCGAGATCTCACAGCAATGGTATCAGTCGCCGAGCAGTTCGGGAACCTCCGACAAACGCTAGGCTCTGTTCTCGGCATCTTCACGATAATGAGATGGATACGGACCGCCATGGCGAAACTCACAGGTCGGCCTCTGCCTGCAGCAGCAGGAGATCTCACGCCTGCTAGTTTTGCCGCATTCAACGGTCGCGCTCCTGACGGATCACCGGCCGCCGCCAAACCCTCTAAGAAGCCTTTCATCATGTTCATGCTGGCTGTATTTGGGCTGCCGTATCTCATGGGAAAGCTTATTAAGACGCTTGCACGATCACAAGAAGAGGAAGAGAAGCGGAGAATGGCGGAGAACCCGCAGGCATATGGAGAGCCTGTCGACCCCAACAAACTTGAATTCTGCCGCGTGCTATACGACTTTTCGCCTGACAACAACGGCGCGGTGCAGGGTCTGGATCTAGCTGTGAAGAAAGGCGACATGGTGGCCGTGTTGAGCAAATCAGACCCCATGGGCAACGCTTCAGAGTGGTGGAGATGTCGATCGCGTGACGGCAGGATGGGCTACCTACCCGGCGTATATCTCGAGACGATTCAACGCAAGCCAGCCCAAATCACAGCGGGGAGCCCATCAGGGTCTCGCGCACAAACAATGACGAGCAGTGCGGCAGCGAGCGCGATGGGTAGCCGGACGGCGACCATGACAACCCCGCCCGCCACGAAAGGACCGAAGATAGACGGGAAGGCGGGCGACATGGGCGTCGAGAGCTTCCAGAAGGGTGCATTTTATTCATAGATCCGGTTCAGCGAACGTGTTTTCTTATATTTACGTTATTATTATTCTCCTCGTTAGCTTGGGTCTACGGAATCTTTGGCCTATGTTCGGTTTGGATCGGGCTCGATCAGGTTCTGGGTCTTCTCATGTATAGTTTTAGGTGGGCAAAAATCTTCTGCTAGGCGTGGGATTAGCTTCTTCAGTGTGGGTAATCGATCGACTTCACGTCTACGAAATAAATGTATTCAGGATCTCACTTCAAAGCAAAGCCTGTTCGTGAAAGTAATCAAGACACTTGCCTCAGTGAACGGACCTGCGCCGCTTTCACGGAATTGGAAGGCGTCATCTTTGCGAATACTGAGCAACGACCCGAAGTGCCCTCCAGCAGCTATCACGTGTGAAGGCGGAGCTACCGCATACAACCTTCAGAGCTCAGCCAAGCAACAATCCACTCCACCCTAACGGTGCATAGACGTTTGCAAATGAAACGCGCGAGGAACAATCCTCCTCCCTACAACATTGTTTTGTAGAGAACAGCTTTTCCATCCAGCCACGAACAACCAACAGCTGCCCCGCTTACCGCCGCAAGCATATATACACCGTCGCAACCTTACTACCCCTACGATAGTCGCTGCAGAAGACAAGAGCATACACAGCGGCGCTAAGGAGCGCTTTTGGGCTGCAGTTTCGAAGCTCAACGTAGAGAAGAGGAAGGCCCAGCAAGATGTTCGCTTCCAAGAGGCTCGCGAAGGTATGGTTCCCAGGCCTCCACGGTTGCTTCGAGAGGTCGCGAAGGCTAACGAGCATTAGGAGCTGCAAAAGGTACGCCGAGCGAAAGTTTACGGTCATGCGCACTCGAACAGAGGCTGACGTCACATAGCTACAAGGAAAGCTCCCACCCGGCATAACGCTGGTCAAAGCAGAGGATTTGAAAGAATGGATCATGGACATCCGGGTGGTAGACGACAACCCGCTATATGCGGGCGAGGTATATCGGCTGAAGTTCGTCTTCAGTCAGAGCTATCCCATCGAAGTAAGCCGTTCGCCCTTATCTTGTCCCCACCACAGCCCATCCTCTCCCATCCGTCTCCATCACAACTCCTCTCCGCGCTTGCTAACGCACCTTTCCCAGGCCCCCGAGGTAGTCTTTGTCCGCACCGAGTCACACCCCATCCCCTGGCACCCGCACGTGTACTCCAACGGCATCATCTGCCTCGACCTGCTCGATCGCCAGGGCTGGTCGCCCGTCCACAACGTGGAATCCGTTTGCGTCAGCCTGCAGTCTATGCTCACCAGCAACACGAAGAAGGAGCGGCCAGAGGGGGATGATAACTTTGTGAGGACGAATAGGGCGAGGCCGAGGGATATCAATTTTGTGTTTCATGATAATCAGGTTTGAGGGTGCTGGTCGTATACACGAGACATTGTACGGATGCGGGGTGTGAGGTCGGGCTAAGAGCACCACGTGGTTCTCATGACATTATGGCATTGCATCAATGGGTTGGGAATAGGAGTTATGATACATGATATTGTTTTGATAGGCCTGGGAAGTTGATGCGGCGGTATCGCTCTCTCTCGAGTCAGGGGACCACGAGTAGACTCGTGTGCTATTAGGGGGCCTTATAGCCATATTGCCACTGCTTCCCCGGTGTTCGATGTATTTGCTTGGGTGCGAATTTTTGAAATGTACCACGGATAACGATTCTAACAATGGCTCGTATTCCTCATGTGGAGCAGTCCTCATAAAGACAGAACAGCTGTCACCTGTCAAATGACATGCAGAGGCCACTAAAGACTCTATATTGGTATGTAGAAACTCATCTATCCGTCAGCGATGAGCATAACCGCGGCAAGAGCAGTTCAACGAAAGTTATCGATTAGCGGCGCCAAGAGCAAAATCTTGGCGCTCAAATTCGTTAGCCTGGTTTGCAGCGTAAAAAAGTCGTCCCTCCACCGCCTTCGCACCACATCCACTCCACCCCACTCCCTCTCATACAAACCACAAAATCCTCATCATGAGCGAAGAAGTCTACGAGGGTGCCATTGGCATCGATCTTGGTGCGCACAACCCCTCGGCGGCCGCCCACTCGAATTTTGCTAACCCACACCGCTAGGCACGACCTATTCGTGTGTCGCCAATTACGAGGGCACCAATGTCGAAATCAGTATGTCTTGCGCTTCAATAGTACTCAGGCGGCCGGAGTCTAACGCTTGCGCGCAGTCGCCAACGAGCAGGGTAGCTTCACCACTCCCTCCTTCGTCTCGTTCACGAGCGAGGAGCGCCTGATTGGTGAGGCCGCGAAGAACCAGGCCGCTATGAACCCGGAGAACACCATCTTCGACATCAAGTGAGTCTTTCGAGTGCCCAACGGAAGTCCAAAGCTGATATCTCCAGGCGCTTGATTGGTCGCCGTTTTGAGGATGATACCGTCACCAAGGATATCAAGTCGTGGCCATTCAAGGTTACCGACCAGGGCGGCAGCCCCATGGTCCAGGTCCAGTACTTGGGCGAGACCAAGACGTTCTCCCCCCAGGAGATCTCCGCCATGGTCCTCGGCAAGGTGAGACTTGCCTGAAAAGCCGCGGCAAAAATTTGCAAGCGCTGACCAAACCGCAGATGAAAGAGGTCGCTGAGGTCAAGCTCGGCATGAAGGTTGAGAAGGCCGTCATCACCGTCCCGGCCTACTTCAACGACAACCAGCGTCAAGCCACCAAGGATGCTGGTGCCATCGCCGGTCTCAACGTCCTCCGTATCATCAACGAGCCCACTGCCGCGGCTATCGCTTACGGTCTCGGATCCGGAAAGTCGGAGAAGGAGAGGAATGTGCTCATCTACGACTTGGGTGGTGGCACTTTCGATGTGTCTCTACTGCACATCCAGGGTGGTGTCTTCACCGTGAAGGCCACCGCTGGTGACACTCACTTGGGTGGTCAGGATTTCGATACCAACCTGCTCGACCACTTCAAGAAGGAATTCACGCGCAAGACCAAGAAGGAGTACGTAACCCGGGGGTACAAACTGCGTCGTAAACTTAAGACAACGCGGTCCCTAGTCAGACAATACCCACTGACAACCTTCTCGATGAGCTTTGCTGACTCGTACTCCAACTTTTAGTATCTCTGGTGATGCTCGTGCTCTCCGTCGTCTCCGGACTGCCTGCGAGCGCGCCAAGCGAACGCTCTCCAACGCTACCCAGACCACCGTCGAAATCGACTCGCTGTTCGACGGCGAGGACTTCAACGCCAACATCACCCGTGCTCGTTTCGAGGACTTGAACGCTAAGGCTTTCAACGGCACTCTGGACCCTGTTGCGCAGGTGATGAAGGATGCCAACCTTGGCAAGGACAAGGTTGACGAGATTGTGCTCGTTGGTGGCTCCACCCGTATCCCCAGGATACAGAAGCTCCTCAGCGACTTCTTCAACGGAAAGAAGCTCGAGAAGAGCATCAACCCCGATGAGGCTGTTGCCTACGGTGCCGCCGTCCAGGCCGGTATCCTGTCTGGCAAGGCCACTTCTGCCGACACCGCCGACCTCCTCCTCCTCGATGTCGTTCCCCTTTCTCTGGGTGTTGCCATGGAGGGCAACATCTTCGCTCCCGTTGTTCCCCGTGGCCAAACTGTGCCTACCATTAAGAAGATATGCCGGCCCCTGACACCCCTGTGGATGAGCTTTGCTGACTTCCCATCACAGGACTTTCACCACTGTAGCGGACCAACAGCAGACTGTCCAGTTCCCCGTATTCCAGGGCGAGCGTGTCAACTGCGAAGACAACACCTCTCTCGGTGAATTTACTCTTGCTCCCATTCCTCCCATGAAGGCTGGTGACGCTGTCCTCGAGGTCGTCTTCGAGGTCGATGTCAACGGTATCCTCAAGGTCACCGCCACTGAGAAGACCTCCGGCCGCAGCGCCAACATCACCATCTCCAACGCCGTTGGCAAGCTCTCATCCACTGAGATCGAGAGCATGATTGACGGTAAGCATTTCGAACGTGCAACCATCATTATTCAGGCACTGATATGTTCTAGACGCCGCCAAGTTCAAGACCAGCGACGAGGCTTTCAGCAAGAAGTTTGAGTCCAGGCAACAGCTCGAGTCGTACATCTCCCGCGTTGAGGAGATGGTTTCCGACCCCACTACGGCTATGAGGCTCAAGCGTGGCCAGAAGGAGAAGATCGAGTCTGCTCTCAGCGACGCCATGGCCCAGCTTGAGGTTGAGGATGCCCCTGCCGATGACCTGAAGAAGAAGGAGCTCGCCCTGAAGCGCACTGTCACTAAGGCTTTCGCCACCCGCTAAATGTCTTTAATAATACATTTTGGAGGAGAATGACAGCAGGCGTAGTATACCCAAGCTGCGTGTTGCGGACGAGATGCTGAAGGAGGGAGACTTTCTTGCGGCATTTTGATAGATCTGGTGTTCGCGCGATTCCTCCTTTCCGTGCCTTCCTCACACACACCTCTTTTCCCTTACGGTTTTCTCTCGGCACATGGATGTGGAAAAGTATTGTGTATTCGGTACCTCATACCTCTGACCTGACGACTGCGACTGACTGATGTGACGGCCGAAGGAGTCTTGCTCCTTGTCTTGCGAATTAGCCCAATGAGGGGTGGTAGATAGCTGGAGCGAAATGGGAAATTGAAATTCTTATGATTGACTCTGCTTGTTCTTTCATGAGTGATGTGGTGCAACTATGTTGTATCACAATGATGGTAGGAGGTTGGGGTACGGAATTGGGAAAGCACATCGAGAGTGGTCTTAGTATGTATTGTTCTGTGTTTCAACCCCTCGCTGTCTCATACATACGGGAAGTCGCCCAAGTACATTTGGTTCTCATGGATTTCGCATATGCTCGATATCTCTTTCTGCTTGCTGGCTACACTATACATGACTCCCTGGCTAGTTGTTACCCGTCATCTCGGCTGCCTCGATGCCCACCGAGTCATGCTTAGATTCTAATTTTATTATGACCGAAACGCGAAGTCGATGAGCTTATAAGCAAGAGGAATCAGCCATAAATGTCTATCCTAGCGGACATTGTAACTCCCCCAAATTGAGGCTTTCTTATTTTGGCAATTCCAATTGGGGACGATGGTTTCAAATTTAGCTCTGAGCCAGAGAGAAGTCTTGCTATATAATGACAAGGTGCGGACGGTGTAAAGCTCGTCCAGAGGGGCGTCGATGCGTACCGTTGTGCCCTCGGCCTGTGATTCTCTAGCTATTACGACGCGTTCTCTACCTCTGAATTGGAAAATGTGTCACTTTGACAGCGAGAAAGAGATGAGTCGAACAGAGCTTGCTTTCACATCGTTGCTACTCACCTCTTACTTTCTTTCTCCCTAAGAAGACTGCTTCGAATAGCCTTGGCCGGCTCGCCACGACCAGTTCTTCAGTAAGCCTGACCCGAGGTTGAGATGCAAAGTCAGCTCACAGTCTGCAAAGCTCATCCAGAGGAGTCTCGGCACATAATGTATTATATCAGGACCTCCACTATCTTGAGAATGCAACGCTTTCCGTAACCCTGGCTTAGGCAATACCCGCACTCAAGTTTTTGCTACAACCGTCTCCTCTTCACCAACCTGCTTCTCATTCTCCAACCTAACAATCCTCTTGTTATTCTTCATTCCCAGATCCACACTCTTGGTCAAAAACGCCGCCGCAATAGCCGCCGCACCGAAACCCAGCGCACTCAAATATGTCGTGCGATATGCCTGTACATACGCCTGCTTGACCGCCATTTGTGTTGCTGCTACGACTTCCGCAGTGATGCCCGGGACGGCGGCGTACGCGGCGGCTGTATTGGCTGCGGCGGCTTTCATGAGTGCGGGCATGGCGGAGAAGTCGGGGGCAGCGGAAGTGACTTCGCCTGGTAGGGACTTCGCGAAGGTATTGTTGTTTATGGCACTGTAGATTGCGGTAGCGACGGAACCGCCTAGGAGGCGGAAGGAGCCGGCTAGACCTACGGCGCAGCCGCTGAGGGTTGTTAGTATGGTCTCTATAGCTTGATGGGATGAAAGCGTAAGCTCAGGGACAGGGTTGGTAAAGCGCATCTGAAGCATAACGTCTTACTGCCTAGGCCCTCCCGATGCCTTGCTTTTACGACATACTTTGCACACCAGCCTCAAGGGTAAGAAAGAATGGTGTACTCACATATCATCCTTGAACTCCTCACCCAGTCCCAAACTAATCATAGCAAAGGCCAATAACTGCGGCAAACTAATACTAATACTAAGGAACGGTACTGTAGCGATGGCTTGGATTCTGCTGTCGACGCCGAGTGTGGCGAGCGAACCTATGAGCGCTGTTTCCATGACCATAAGGGCGACCATCTGCCAGCGCTCGTGGCCGAGGCGCGGGCAGATGAAGGCAAGGATCAGGCCGGCGGAGATGGAGCCGAGCGGAATGAGTTCGGCGTAGAGGCCTTGGATTATTTTGTTGGGGCCGGTGTAGAGGAGTTGGGATTGCCGAGGCCAAATTACGTTTAGGGAGTCTGTTTGGAGGGCGTGGGTCAGCTTTTTCCTTCATTTGTAGAGGTATGAGAGGGAGGAGACGATGGACAATGGGCGAGGGGGGAGTGGAGTAAACTCACAGTACAACATCCCTCCAACAAAGCAAATAACATAAATCATAGTAACCTCCCTCCACTTCCTAAAAATCTTTGGCGGCATGATCGGCAGCGGCAAATCCGCATACGCCTCATAAAACCCGAGTGCAACAAGACACAACACGCCGACAACCATGGGCCCGATAACGTGCGCGTCGTTCCATGCGTATTGGCGACCACCGTAGTTGATGCCTAATAAGAAGAGCACGCAGCCGGCGATGAAGAGGAAGAGCCCGATGTAATCGATTTCTTTTATGAGTTGGCGTTTGGTCTTGCCGTCGTGTTTGTGCTTTGTGGAGAAGGTAGGCGGGTAGTAGGTAAAGAAGAGTACGATGGCGAAGAAGCCATGGAAGGCGCACACTAAAGACCATCATTAGCAACCTTAACATGTCCTAACATGCTTGTGGAATTCGTGCAAAAGAAGGTAACCCACTGTACCAGTAAGCCCCCCTCCACCCCAGCGATGTATTGGCGATGAAAGAATACGCCACAATGGGACCAGACTGAGCAATAATTCCCATAACGTCGAATACGCCTACAGCCCACATCCTGTACTTGTTCGGCACGATTTCCTGGCAGGCGGCGTAGCCCATTTCCTGGAAGCCGGAACCGAGGCCGAAGAGCACGCCGGACACGATCATTTGGCTGATGGATTGGGCGGTTGCGCCGACGATGGTGCCGACAAAACTTATAAGGGCACCAGTTATCATGAAGTAGCGGCGGCCAAAGATATCTGGGGATGTGTGAGTTGGAGTGGGGGGCTGTTGGGGGTAAGGGACTGCGTACCTGAGAGCCGTCCGCTGACGGAGATTAGGAAGGAGGCGCACAAGGTCTGGACAATTTAGTCACCGGAGCCGTAGTGGCGGAGAAGACGGAGTGGATGTGTGGAAGTGAGACATACCCACGATACTGTAATCCACGTAAAGTTTGGATCCGGCCCCAAATCGGCATTGATATAACTCAACGTTGTCGACGGGATAAGGAGCGTGAGTACATAGGCATTGTACTGCGAAGCCAAAGCCTAGACGAATCGTCAGCTCCACTTCCTACAACCTTTTTACCAGAAGAGTCTCTTCTCGGGATCAACCGTACAATGAAAGCGAGAATAGTCTGCGTATTCATCCTCGGCTCCATCTCAGCAGCGTCATACCCAGCATCGCCCGAGCCAGACATGTTCTCAATCTGCACCGCCTGCGCAGCCTCTTTCTCCGCCATGATGTCGACCTCGTCGCGCGTGGAGCCCGTCATTGAAGTCAAGAAGCCGTGTTTCTATGCGTGGGCCAGTTATCCGGATGCGGGAATACGTAAAAGTTGAATCAAGTGGTACTGTGGACCCCTGAAGATCCGTGGTCACTACACCTCGACCATCGCAGACATATATATACCCCCTCATCCAATATTCCCAAGCAATCGCATACTCTAAGCCCCTTCGCAGGACCAAGTCGGGTAACGAGCTCCACCTTAGGGGGTCCTTCCCCACACTGCATCTCGTTACCTTGCAGGAGGAACCCTGTATCTGACCGTTCGGAAGATAGAGAAATCTGGGGTTGGGGTCGTGGTGGCGTCCGGGGTAGTAGTGTAGCTAGACCGGGGGTGATTGGGTCGGAAGAAGCCGATCCGGAAGTTGATTTCCTGCGTCTGGGCGATGAGCCGGGAAATGAATCAGTAAACATGTTGATTTCGTGATATTCAGTGGACTAGATGATTTTACCAGCTGAGCGCGGTGAACTAGTTGTCTAACGCAACCCGCGGGACGGGGGACGCGGAGGCGTTGACCAGTCGGACCCTTTGGCACACTTGGACTGACCTCTGAAGCCTGCTTCAGGGTACGAAGGTTACAAACCTCGTCCAGAGTGGTGTCGGTATCTGTAATCTTACATCAGAGGGCGTGTTGACTTGAAGATTGCGAGGCATTCCATGGACCTGGATCACGGCTGAGATGTATAGAGTCGACATTGCTTACAGCAACGCTCCGCCAAGAAGAATTGCCTAACAGATCGTAAATTCCTATCACACGGGGCCGTCCTAGTGCAACATTCGCTTCCACATCGATGGGGCCGGAGTTGCTCAGGAAGATCAATTTCCGTATCGTGCGAGGGCTGGGCAGATGCCAGCAACTTTACCGAGCTGGATATGCTAGACTGAGTGAGGCGCATCGCCCGCGGAGCGGAAGCCCTGCGATAATTCGTTGCCAATGACCTGAGTGAGCATGTTGGCGGTTTGTTAGAGTTTGGACTTGATCATCGTCGCGACGTCGTGAGTCGGACTTGCAGGGAACAATTGTAGTGACCTGTTCAATGAATGGGTATGTACGCTAACCGCTTCAAGCTCCTGCATATATCGATGCGTTATCCCAATAACATGAAGTTGGGAAGGACGTTGCAGGAGGCTGGGGAAGCGTCGCCAGTAGCCTTACCACTTCAGCTATGCCTTGAACCGCCCCGCCTCAATCGCGCTCTCCACCAGACTTCCACCCCGAACTATATTCGTCGAGCAAATGACAATTCTACTACCTCTCCCTTCACCACCAACCTCCTTCAACTTGTTCCCAATAAATCTCAACGCGGCAATCTCCGCCCTTGTCACGCCTCCCAAGTAGAATACCACAATCGTCTTTGCGGCATCGTTGTGACTACCATTCAGCATCTGCCTTGCCTTGAGCGCTTTCTCATCACCCGCCTGTCGCTCGTCGAATGTGGCACCCTTGACATACTTGCTCGCATCATCGAATATACGCAGACCTTGGGCAAGCGGGTTCGCCTGCGCTGCCGCGCGGGGATCAGAGGGTGGCTTGATGATCTTGGCGAGCGTTTGCTTTTGGATGATGGACTGGACCAAACGGACTGAAAGCGGCGCATAACCGGAAAACGTGTAGGAGATATCGTTTGGCTCCGTCTCGTTGACCTCGTCGTCCCAAAGCCGGAGTGACTTTCTGAGCGGCGTGTAATTGGTGACTGTGCCTGGCTTTGCAGCAGGTGTAGCTCCAAGACCTGAGCCGCCACGGGGCTGCAATAAATTCATCTTTTCGAGCGACGACAGGGTAAGGATATGCTGGGGTCCGTAGGCCTGGACCACGGCACGCTTGAACATTTCCAAGTCTTTATGGCGCATTCCGGCGTTTGTCGTGCTCTCGAGGCAAAGGAGACGTAGTATGGTTCGGAGGGGGATATCTCGGTTGATGAGCTCTGTAATAGTTTCATGTTGCGTGGTAGGGTCTAATCCCGACATGATATTTTGTTGGACCTCGAGCGACCGCGTGAAGATGTCGGTATGTGTGAACTTAATGATCTCTTCTGCAAGCGAAGTATGCAACTTGAGACTAGCCCCCTCAGCTTGGTAGCTAGGTAGCTTGGCGACAAAGTCACGAAGCTCAGAAGTCGTCTTCGCTGCGAGCTGATTGCGTTCGGTGCTGCTTTGTAGACGCCTCGCGGCCTTGTTCAGCAAATTTCCCACGATAGCAAAGTTTGCGTCTCCCAAAGTGGAATACAGCTGGTCCTTGGGTTCGATGAGGACTTTGCGCTTCAAGCTGGTGGATGCCGACCCGGTCTGTCCAGGCTGTGATGCTGCCCCACCAACAATAGACGCATCGACCTCTGTCTGGTTCGCGGCGATGTTAAAGACTTCGTCAATGAGCCCCTCATAAGTCAATTGGGTGAGGAGCACTGTAGGGAAGTCGACCTCTCGATCTATGATGATGAGGCTATCGATCGTGGAGCTCGGTGTCAAGCCCAGAAAGGATGGCCCAGTACTACGGGGAGTCTCGCTTGCGGTCACTTCGGTACGCATTCGAACGAGCAGATCAGCCAGGCGTTTCCCGTTGTCGCCTTTTCCGATGATTCGTGGGAAGAGCCCGTATTTCTGCTGCTGAAGCATGAGGGCCTTGGCCGAGAGAAATATTGACGTTGGATCTTTCCGCTTCGGATCATCAGTACTAGAAGGGATCGCAGATATGACTTCCATACCAGGTAGAGGTCCTCCACAGCATCGTCAAGCTCTAGCGACAATACGTCATCGGCAAGCGGGACGAAAAAAAGCGGCCATTCGCTCACGCTGGCCTCTCCAAGCACACCGGCTTCTTCCAGCAGCTGGTCAGAGACCAAGGTGCGCCGGGGTACCCAGAAGATGGAGAACTCATGCTCGATCTGGCTTTCTCGGCGTATCCGTTTGATTTGATCTAAGGTTGAATGTTAGCCCATGATGATTAGAAAGACCGCTTATAGAGTAGAAGAGAATCCTCATGTATAACCACGAGCATGGTTTTGATGTAGGGATCAAGACTGACTAGGCAGAGTAGGTTCTATCTGCACAGCCTCTTTAATGATCCCAAAGGCGCCGGAGTCCTGCGATCATGAAGGTAGAAGATCATATCAACTTACTGGCAACAGCCGTTACTGTCGTCGCCTTCTCGCCTCGAACGAGGAACACGACATTCCGCTGCGACGAGTCGACATTGTCGTTCTCTAGAAAGAACGGCTTGTCAACCCCATACTCTTGCAGCGTTGAAAACTTGACCAAGAGATTCAGAGTCCCCGCAAGCGTCTTTTCGAGGACAAGGTTTTTCTTTCCCCTTACCTATTCGTAGAGTTAGTGCAAATAGAAGAACACGATGACCATATTACCTTACACCCTCGAGCAAAAGGAGCAGGTCTCGCCGAGCCTTCTCAGTGATCTCCGAAGCATTGAACGGGATTATTGGCGCCATATTACGGAGATTAAGGGGTACGGGGATTGGTGAGATGCGGAGGCATATTGTTGTGATGTTGCTGCCTCGATACGCGGATGCTTGCGAGGTTGGATGCTTGCGAGGTTCTAGGTCAAAGCGTGCGGCGGCAGGGAGCTAAGAGGCACGTGCACCAGAAGCTTAGTCATACAAAACACTCTGCAAGTGGGAGCGCACGTTACATACATACATACAGGAAATAGCAGCTCATTACGTAGAAACCAAACAATGTACATATTCTATCATAATCTATAATGTGCTGGGTATATGACTACCTTCTCAAAAACAAAATTAAACATGCACGCACAATCATCAACTCATAACTTGAAAATACAGATTACGCCGTAAACTGTAGGACAGCGCGCCTCGTTTGGAGGAAATCGGTACAGAGATCCTCTTGAAAGAGCTGTGCCGAATGCGTGCACCGAACTTAGGATTGCCTAAGGCTGGAGTACACGATGCGTCTCAAAAGTGAGACACCGGGCGGATGTAGTGTGGGCACTATGTGCTGAGTTCCCTCTGGAAGAGGTTTGCAGACGACTACTGTGTACCATGACTAGCTCTTAGGACGCATCTTGTACCTCTAGATTGGGGTCCATATCGTACAATGTTCCCTGCGCAGACTTAATTCGCACCCAACGCTTGAAGAGCAAGCCTAAGCTCCTTGACGGCGGTGTTGACATCTTCAAAATTTAGCGCCGAAATGGCCCACTTCGCATGCTTGGTAGCAACCATTTGCGATTCTTCGTCAGTCTTGAAGGGACCTTGGTACAAGGCTTGTGGTGCGGCATTTAGCATTTGCTGATATTGTTGAGGTTGTGCGTTATATTGAGCTTTCGTGTGTTGGACTGGTTGCGTAGGCTGTGGAGAATTTTGGTAGTGCTGCTGCGGCGCAGGCTGAAATACGGGTGGTGGCGGTGAAGTATAAGTTGGTGGTTGAGGCGGAGGCTGGTACGTGTTCTGCGAGGGTGTTGACTGCTGGGGAGGTTGAAATGGCGGAGGCGATGCCGTAGTTTGGTAGAAATTTTGTGGAGTAGGGGGCTGAGGTGCCTGTGGTAATTGCGAGTCTGTAGGCAGGGATGACTGGGCGAATGCATCGGCCATGGGCTCGTCGTCTATCGAGGTTGCAGTTGGGAGACTAGGTGCTGCGGTGTCCGCCGTGAAAGTTGGTACATTGACCCTCGGAAAGTATCCTCCACCCACCGAAGCTACAGAGCCATTGCGGGACGTGGATGGCTGTGAGATAGGGGAGACATCTCGGTGTGAGCCATAACCGGTGGGTGCTGAGGGGAAGTCGGGCGGTGGGGACACTTTGGGCGCCGAATAGGTGGGCGACGGCAGTGCTTCAGTATTGGGCCCTGTTTCTACGTAGGCTTGGTACGGATTCTGTGTGGGTGGCACGGGCGCGCCTTGATTGATAGTCTGGACATCTGGGTCGTTCGGGTCGAGGGCGGAGGGCGAGGCTGTCTGCGGCGGCGAATCGTGGACGGGATTGGTAAGGTTGGGATCCTCGCCGGCCTGGATAGCTTTGAGAATGCGTACGGCATGATACTTTGCAAACTTGTGCTTCGACTTGATCTCGGGCTCAGCGTCCTTTTTCCAAATCGCCAGCATCTCGAGGAATGTAGCAGCAGCGAGGAGCGTGTCGGCCGTGTTTCTCGTCGCTGCATCTGCCGTCATCTCCCTCTCGCCCTTCGCGAATGTTTGCAGGGCAAACTGTTCGCAGTATGCGGAGGCGGCCACCTCGTCCAGCAGCGCGTCCTCGTTTGGGTTGTCGGCCTTGGTCTGCTCAAGCTGCTCCATCAGATCGGTGGTATAGGTGGTGCATTCTGCGTCGGCCGAGTGG
>Ga0247803_1000184_pt1 | contig 37060 bp, 28 predicted proteins | sample UWRJL014104B1_FD_180928 | JGI IMG/M metagenome (GOLD analysis project Ga0247803, IMG submission 180928) | Plant litter microbial communities from Arlington Agricultural Research Station in Wisconsin, United States - UWRJ-L014-104B-1 | ecosystem: Environmental > Terrestrial > Plant litter >... | reverse complement strand
CTTCTGCATACGGTCAGGAAGTATATTTTCAGACGATCAAAGAATTATTAAAACCAACGCCGGAAAAGACAGGAGCTACAATTAAACTGCCAGCACCAATTGATAAATTTTCTTATGAAAAGGCGGGCTATCATTCAATTGAAGAAGCTAAAAAGTTAAAAGGTTTTAAATTGGATCCGGAATGGAAACCCGTTTCAAAAGTTTCAACAAGAGCAGGATTTGTGAATGTGCCCATGCTGGTAACTGAAAATGCCAATTCGTCTTTTGAATTTGATTTTAAAGGTCGGGGAGTGGGAATCGCGATTATTTCAGGTCCTGATGCAGGCAAAATCTCTTATTCAATTGATGGAGAAAAGGTGCAAACGCTGGATTTGTTCACACGATGGAGCACTCAGTTGCATTTACCGTGGTACCTGATGTTAAACGATGAACTGTCTTCCGGCAAACACACTTTGAAATTGAATGTCATTTCAGATAAAAATGAAGAGAGTGTTGGAAACGCGTGTAGGGTGGTTTATTTTTTGGTTAATGAATAGTTTGTTGTTACTAATGATTTCATTTGAGGTAAACAAATTGAAGTAATTATGAGACAACTGCTGAATCAAGAACCAATGCTGAGATTTCAAGTTTTTTTGGAATAATCGTTTACATGTATTTTAAGGATCACCTGCCACCATATTTTCATGCAGAGTACAATGGTGAGGAAGCACAGTTTTCTATTGAAACAGGAAATATAATTGTCGGCGATCTTCCCAGAAAGCAGACGAGGCTTATTCAGGCGTGGGTTGAGTTGCACAGGGAAGATTTATTCAAAAATTATTAGGAATCTCAAATGGATAAGGGGCAATTAATAAAAATAAAACCACTGCAATAATGAATCCAAGAGTTAAAGAAATTACGTCGATCAATCCTTTCTTTATCCACGCTTTGTGGAGCAATAACGAGGTACGTAAAATAGATTTTGGCAAATTTCTTTCAGACTACTTCCAAAAATCTGTTTTAGTGCAATAAAATCACTTCAACGTCTGCGTTGTATAAGTACTTTCAAAAATCTTATCCGCATTGGCAGCTTCAAAACCATCCCGGCGATGCTTTCTAGTAATCTGGTTTTCAGGTAAATTTTTGAATTCTGGTAAAACTTTCCGTTCTGCAAATTCTACATAAGAACCTGATATTTTCAAACCTTCTCCACCTGCGAATTCCGCTTCGATCATCTGAGCAACCGTTGCGCTTTGTAGCAAACCTCCATCCGGACTGATCTTTATTTTTCCACCCGAAGTATTGAGTTTAATACCATTTTTCTCTAAAAACACGTTAAATTCTGCAACTGTATTGTAGTCATCGGGCAGATTATGCACGCTGATTGTGAAGTGATTGAGATAATAACGGTTGTAAATGACCCAGGCAGCATATTCACTTTCTTTTAATAGCGTTTGATAGTCTGAAACGGTGGGCGTTCTCCATAGAGGGCGGTGAAGGAATGCATCCACTTCCAGGCCATTATCCAGATCAAGGCCGTCAACCGGATCGGTTGTAACTTCGTTGGTATAACTGTAAATGATTCCCTGGCTTTCTTCTGATAAATCACCAACACGCAATTCACTTACAAAAATGCGTGGATCTGTTTCCCTGGGCGGACTATACCACCATGCATCCAGTTTTTTACCTTCAAAATAATAATGATCTTTTTTTTCATATCCGTAATGAAGAAATATCTTTTCAAAAGACTGAATTCCCAACTGTGGGACGCCCATCGTTCTAAAAGCAATATGATCGTTTTCTATTGCTGTTGCGTCTTTGACTATCTTTTCTTTCACCATTGCATCGATAATCGTTTTCACGTCCTGGACACGTTCAGAATATCGACGCATCAGTCCGCCTAAAACCGTATCAAGTGTTTCCGATTTTTTTGATGAAGCAAGGTCCATTTGATGCACTTTAAAGTAATAAAATAGTTAGCTTGAATGAATTAAGAATAGTGGGTTAGTTTCTGTTAAATAACTGATAACCTGAACGAAGCAGTAGCAATGTTTTCTAAACGGATAGAAATGGCTCTATGTTCTCCTTTTATGGTTATCAATATAAAAAGAATTCATTCAAAATTGGCAAAATGAGGTTTGAACATTGATTTATTCAAAAAAATGTTTGAGCAAACAATCATTTATCCTCAAATTTGTTTTATAAATATAGCAAGAATAATTATCATCAACAGGATGCGCTTCTAATCATGAAAAAACGACTTTTCTTTTTATCGGGAACGATGTTTGCCATTGGCATAATGGTATTTTCCTGCTATCAAAAGAACGGGGCTATCAAAAGTAAATCTGATGAGGTCATTAGTTATAATTTTAACGTAAGGCCAATTTTGTCGGATAAGTGTTTTGCCTGCCATGGGCCGGATGCTAAAAAGCGGGAAGCAGGTTTAAGGCTCGACATGGCCGAAAGTGCTTATGCAAAACTAAAAGACGGCAAAGGTGTTGCGATTTTTCCGGGCAATCCTGAAAAATCCGAGCTATATAAAAGGATTACCTCCATTAATCCTGAATATCAGATGCCAACGCCCGAATCTCATTTAGGGTTATTAAGCGAGGCAGAGATCAGCACGGTGAAAAAATGGATTGAACAGGGAGGGAAATATGAAAAACACTGGGCGTTTTCTGCTCCAGTACTACCTGAACTGCCTGAAATAGACAAGCAAGACTGGCCGAAAAATGAGATTGACCATTTTGTTCTCAGGAAAATGGAAAATGCTGGCCTCTCTCCAAACGAAGAAGCAGATAAAAGCCACTTGCTGAAAAGAGTTGCGCTGGATTTAACCGGATTGCCTCCGACTCTGGAACTCCAGAATAAATTTGAAGCAGATAAAAGTGAAAAGGCGTATGAAAAAATTGTTGAGGAATTGATCAGCCAGAAAACGTACGGGGAGAAAATGGCTGTGTACTGGCTTGATATAGCCCGATATGCAGATTCATACGGTTATCAGGACGATGAAGTAAGAACGCAATGGCCCTGGCGGGATTGGTTGATCAATTCGTTCAACAAAAATATGCCTTACGACCAGTTTCTAACCTGGCAAATTGCCGGCGATATGTTGCCCAATGCTAGCAAAGAACAGATTCTGGCGACCGCTTTTTTTCGAAATCATAAGTATACCGAAGAAGGCGGCGTGATTCCGGAGGAGTATCGGATTGAATATAATATTGACAAAACAAAAACTTTCAGTACCGGCGTTCTGGGTCTTACCGTAGAATGTGCGCAATGCCACGACCATAAGTACGACCCAATCTCTCAGGAAGATTACTACCGGCTTTTTGCTTTTTTTAATAATTCCAGGGAAGTCGGTTATGAAGGTGACGTTTCGCAGTCAAAGCCGGCCAAAAATCCGATGATGACGATTACGGACGAGGAAGCAAAAACTTTATTGTCGTTCATAAACCGGCCTGACACAAGCCGGCTGATCGTATCCGTGCTGGGAGATCGCGATACTTTGCGGGTTACCCACATTTTAAACAGAGGGGTTTATGATGCACCCGGAAGAACCGTAACCGCATCCGGACTTCCTGCTGTCATGAAATTTGATACAACCAAGCTGCCGCAAAACCGGTTGGGACTGGCCAATTGGACCACCAATAAAAAGAATCCATTGACTGCCAGGGTTTTTGTCAATCAGGTCTGGCAGGAATTCTTTGGCCGTGGAATTGTAAAAAGTACCGGCGACTTTGGTATGCAGGGAGAACTGCCAACAAATCCGGCATTGCTGGACTGGCTTGCAGTTGATTTTATGGATCATGGCTGGAATATCAAACGGCTTGTAAAACAGATTGTTACCTCAGCCACGTACAGGCAATCGGCCAAAATAACGGATGAAAAGTTAAAATCAGATCCTGATAATATTTACTTGTCGCGGGGGCCAAGATACCGGTTGCCGGCAGAATTTGTGCGTGATATGGTTTTGTCGACCAGTGGGCTATTAAATCCTAAAATCGGCGGTCCGAGCGTGAAACCCTATCAACCAAAAGGTCTGTGGGAATCCGCAACTTCCGGTCGCGGTTCGTTGAGAAGTTACCAGCAGGATCGTGGAGAAGCATTGTATAGAAGAGGTATGTACACGTTTATCAAATTGACCGTTCCGCCGCCGTCCATGATCATTTTCGACGCAAGTAACCGGGATCATTGTGAAATTAAGCGCTCCAAAACCAATACACCTTTGCAGGCTTTAGTGATGCTCAATGATCCGACTGTACTTGAGGCATCCCGCGTTCTGGCTGAAAGACTGACATTAAAGTCAATGGATACGGAAGCAAAAATCAGGGAATCATTCCAACGGATTGTTTGCAGGAAACCAACAGAAAAAGAGATAAAATTGCTGACAGAATACTATGAAGACGAAGCCAGAGTTTTTTCAAAAGATAAAAAACAGGCTCATAAAATACTAAACGTAGGCGAATTTCCGCACGAAGCGAAGGTGAATGAAGATCAGGCAGCAGCACTAATGCGGGTGATCAACACGCTTTACAATATGGAAGAAACGATTACGAAAAGCTGAAAAGGTTAAATTCAAATTGACCGCGACAGGTGCAATAGTTTACGCAACGGACGCAAGAGGTAAAATAAAGACTATTTCTATTGCATTCATTGCGATTTTCCCATTGCGTCTATTGCGGTTAGCATAAATCTCAAAAATGGAAAAACAGGTTTTTGATTTTGGAATAAATACAACCCGCAGGCATTTCCTGTCCAAGCTTAGTTTAGGCTTAGGAAGTGCTGCGTTGGGGTCATTGCTGATTCCTGATATATTTAAAGGCAACGGTGGTGACAACGATATGAACGATCTGGTGGCTGGTTTGCCGCATTTTGCTCCCAAGGCAAAGCGCGTTATCTACCTTTTTCAAAATGGTGCGCCTTCACAGCTGGATCTTTTTGATTACAAACCGATGCTGAACAAAATGCATGGTGAGGATTTACCCGAATCCATTCGTGGTGGCCAGCGGCTGACGGGTATGACTGCCAATCAGGCAAAATTCCCTTTGGCGGGTTCTGTTTTTAATTTTAAACAATATGGGAAATCCGGAGCGTGGATGAGCGAGCTGCTCCCTCACATGGCCAGCATTGCCGATGATCTTTGTATTATAAAAACTTTAAATACCGAAGCCATTAACCATGATCCGGCTTTGACATTTTTTCAAACCGGCGCGCAGGTTGGAAACCGTCCCAGTATGGGAGCCTGGCTGAGTTATGGCTTGGGAAGTGAAAACCAAAATTTACCTGGATTCTGCGTTTTACTCTCTCGTGGAAAAGGCAATGGACAAGGGGTTTATTCTAAATTATGGACCAATGGCTTTCTGGATTCTGTTCATCAGGGCGTGCAATTCAGCAGCGGAGAAAACCCGGTTTTATACCTGAATGATCCAGAAGGAATGGACAGGAACCAGCGTCGGAAAATGCTGGATAAGCTGTCAGAATTGAACCAGGGCACTTTTGAAGACTTTGGTGATCCTGAAATTACTGCCAAAGTGAAACAATATGAAATGGCTTTCAGGATGCAGACAGCTGTACCTGAAATTACCGATATGAGCAAAGAGCCGGAATCCATCGTGAAAATGTATGGACCGGAATGTCTGGTGCCGGGTACTTATGCTGCAAATTGTCTTTTGGCAAGAAAGCTTTCTGAACAGGGCGTAAGATTTATTCAGCTTTACCACCAGGGTTGGGACAGTCACGGCGGTTTGCCAAACGAAATAAAAGGACAATGCATGGATGTGGATCAGGCATCTGCTGCATTGATCACAGACCTCAAGCAACGCGGTTTGCTGGATGAAACGCTGGTAATCTGGGGTGGAGAATTTGGCAGGACAAATTACTGTCAGGGAACATTAACGAAAGACAATTATGGCCGTGACCATCATCCAAGGGCATTTACAGTCTGGATGGCCGGAGGAGGAATCAAACCTGGAATTGTATATGGCGAAACGGACGAATTTGGATACAACATCGTAAAAGATCCGGTTCATGTGCACGACTTCCATGCAACGATACTGAACCAGTTAGGATTGGATCATGAAAAGCTGATTTTTAAAAATCAGGGACGCCGCTATCGTCTTACTGACGTTGCCGGAAAATTGGTAAAAGGTATTATAGCGTAAATGGATTCGACTTTAAAACCCTCACGACATTTGTTTTCTGACTGGAAAAAGCTGGTATATAATCTGACCTTTTTCCTGAATGGATTGCTACTATTTTTACTTCTCTTTGAAGATCGCTTCGTCGTCCCGTTTTGGATGCAGGCAGTCGGCAGAATGCATCCGCTGGTTTTGCATTTTCCACTGGTCGTGCTCATGCTTTATGCTTTTTGGACGCTGATTGTTGAAAAACGGGAATCCTCTAGATGGAATGCTGATTTAGCTGAAACCTTACTTTTAATCGGAACTTTCACAGCTGTAATTGCGGCATTTTCCGGTTTCGTTTTGTCAAAGGAAGAAGGTTATGAAGCTCAAACTTTGTTTTGGCACAAATGGCTTGGGATAGGAATTTCAGTTGCCAGTATCGTCTGGTATAGTCTGCGCCAATATTTGGCGCCATGGAAAATTTTTTCAAAACTGGCTGCATTTTCGTTATTAATGCTCCTTTTGATTGGCGGACATTTGGGCGGAAATCTCACGCATGGCGAGGATTTTCTAATTTCACCCATTCAAAGTTCTGGTGAACCTGAAAACAAAGTTCCGATAGAGCAGGCAAAAGTCTATGATGATCTGGTGCAGCCGGTACTTCAGCAAAAGTGTTATTCCTGTCATAATGAAGAAAAATCGAAGGGCAATCTTCAGATGCAGACCAAAGCATTACTGGCAAAAGGCGGGAAAAGCGGCGTGCTTTGGGACACAACCAGAGCTGATTTGGGTTTGTTGCTAAACAGGGTCCATTTGTCGCTGGATGATAAAAAACACATGCCGCCAAGAGGAAAAGTGCAGCTTACGGATGAGGAAATTGTTTTATTGGCTGAATGGATTAAGGCTGGTTCGAGGTTTGACCAGATGGTCAGTTCGCTTTCTCCTCAAAGCGCAGTTTATACTTACGCACAAAATATTTTGGGAGGAGGCCGCACAGAAGAACAATACGATTTCAGCGCGGCAGATGCTGACAAAATCCAGGAGCTGAATTCGACATACAGACTGATAAAACCGCTTTCAGCAGAATCACCGGCTTTGTTTGTGAATTTTTACAACCGCGCCAATTTTAAATCAGAAGACGTCAGCGCGTTGCTTCCATTGAAAGGACAGATCGTTTCAATGGATTTGAGTAAAATGCCTGTGAAAGACGAGGATCTGAAAATACTTGGACAATTTCCCGAGCTGCGGAAACTCATTTTAAATTTTACAGATATTAAAGGAGGTGCATTGGGAGAATTGAAAAAACTTACCAAACTAAGAGAATTGTCTTTAAGCGGGACGACCGTAAATTTAAGTCAGGTCAAAAAATTGGAAGAAATTCCTTCCTTAAAAAAGGTATATGTATGGAGCACCGGAATTTCATCGGAAGAACTTGCTCAGCTGAAAAAGGAAAAAAAGATCAGTTTTGAAACTGGTTTCAGAAGCGATACGCTGATCCTTCCATTAAATCCGCCGATTATTGAAAATGAGGATCAAATTATTTCCGGGAATGCGGCAATCAGGTTGAAGCATCAGATTCCTGGGACGACGATTCGCTATACGATGGATGGTTCAGAGCCGGACAGTTCAAATTCTCTGGTTTATACAAAACCGATTTCTATCGGCAAGAATACCAAAATTAAAGCAAAAGCATACAAAACCGGCTGGTATGGCAGTAAAGAGACGGGCAAATATTTTTTCAAATCGACATATCACATTGATAGCGTCAGGCTCATTTTAGCCCCGGATCAGAAATATCCTGCACAGCGTGATGCTACGATTGCAAACGGGATTAAAAGTGATAATTCGTCTTCAAGTGGTAAATGGCTCGGTTACAGGGATCAGGATTTTCAGGCTTATCTGCTTTTCAAAAAACCTGTAAAAGCGCAGAACGTAACGCTGAGTATGCTCAGGAATGTAGGCGGATTTATTTTTCCTCCGGTTCGTGTAGAAGTTTGGGGTGGAAAAGACGAGAAAAACCTGAAACTGTTAAAGGTAATCACACCTCAGATGCCTGACGAAAAAACAGGAAATGTTGAAAATCTTTCCATTGAAGCAGATTTTCAGCCTCAGGAATTGAGCTGTATCAAACTGATTGCTAAACCGCTGGCCAAACTTCCGGCATGGCACAAAGGTAAAGGCGAAAAAGCGTGGGTATTTGTGGATGAGGTTTTTGTGAATTGAGGAAAAGACAATGCCACGGATGGGCCAATTGCACTAATCTTATTGAAATTAGAGATATTGTTTTTCAATTCTTTAAAAAACAATATCTCTAATTTCGATTATTAGTTAAAATGAAAATGAGCGTAAAATAAGTCCGCCAACAATTGCTCCTAAAATTGGTGCCAAAACCGGAATCCATCCATAACGCCAGTCTGAGGAACCTTTGTTTGGAATTGGTAAAATGGAATAAGCAAGCCTGGGACCCAGATCACGGACCGGATTGATTGCATAACCCGTTGTACCTCCAAGGGAAAGTCCGATGCTCCAGACCAGCATCCCCACCAGGTACGGTGCGATTCCCGGAGAGATACCGCCTTTGTCAGGGTCAGAGCTTCCTGCGTAACCAATGGCAACTACACCAACAATCAGTAAAACGGTGGCCATAAATTCGCTGAGGAAATTTGGGCCGGTTGAGCGTATAGCAGGATCAGTGGCAAAACAAGCCAGCTTGGAACCCGGATCTTCCGTGGCTTTCCAATGAGGTAAATATTGCAGCCATACCAATATAGAGCCAAGAAAAGCACCGATTAATTGAGCCAGGAGGTAAGATGGTACCATAGTGTAATCGTTTCTCAAAACGGCAAATGCCACAGTAACAGCCGGATTCAAATGAGCCGCGGCACTTCCAAAAGCATTGGCCGTAAATATGCCAATCATGACTGCAAATCCCCATCCGGCGGTAATGACGATCCAGCCACTGCTTTCGCCTTTGGTTTTTTTTAGTACCACATTGGCCACAACACCATTGCCTAAAAGTATAAGTACCATGGTACCAATTAATTCACCAAGAAAAGGAGATTGTTGCATGCAGCTAGCGTTCAGGTTTATGGGGCGAATATGCGAATAGTTTTAAAATTTCTATCACTAATACCAAAAAGAATATTTCATATGAGATATACCAGTTTTCGACGCCGAATTCTACTAACTTTGTCTGATAATCTATTTTTTTGTATTGAAAATCATGTCTTTAAATCAACTTACGGCTATTTCACCAGTCGATGGCCGTTATTACAAACAAGTTTCTGAACTTTCGGCGTATTTCTCTGAGTATGCATTGATCTACTACCGCGTTTATGTGGAAATCGAATATTTCATTGCGCTTTGCGAAATTCCATTGCCTCAGTTGTCGGAGTTTGACAAGAAGAAATATGCTTCCTTACGCAAGATATATGAGGACTTTTCGGAACAGGACGCTTTGCATATAAAGGAAATCGAAAAGGTTACCAACCACGATGTCAAAGCAGTTGAATATTTTATCAAAGAACAATTTGAAAAACTGGAAATTGAATCCTTTCAGGAATTTATTCATTTCGGCCTTACTTCTCAGGATATTAACAACACTGCCATTCCTTTGTCGCTGAAAGATGCGCTGGAACGCCAGATCAAGCCGTTGTTCCGTCAGGTTCTTTTTGTTTTGAAAAGAATGTCCATTGAATGGAAAAATGTGCCAATGCTTGCTTTTACGCATGGACAGCCTGCGTCACCTACACGCGTTGGGAAAGAATTTCTTGTTTTTGTTGAAAGACTGGAAAGGCAATTGGAAATGCTTGATAAAATACCGCATTCGGGTAAATTCGGTGGCGCAACGGGTAACTTCAATGCGCACCATGTGGCTTATCCGAAATTGGACTGGATGGCATTTGCCAACCGTTTTGTAGAAGGTTTGGGATTAAAAAGAAGTAAGCACACCACACAAATCGAGCATTACGACAATCTTGCCGCCACTTTTGACTGTTTGAAAAGGCTAAATACAATCCTGACCGATTTGAACCGTGATATGTGGACTTACATTTCAATGGGTTATTTCAAACAAAAAATTAAGGCGGGAGAAGTTGGATCATCGGCCATGCCGCATAAAGTGAATCCGATTGATTTTGAAAACTCGGAAGGAAATCTGGGACTTGCGTCTGCATTGTTTGAGCATTTTGCTTCAAAACTTCCGGTTTCACGTATGCAAAGAGATTTGACCGATTCAACTGTTTTAAGAAATATCGGCGTTCCGCTTGCTCATCAGTCCATTGCGCTTAATTCTTTGATAAAAGGTTTAGGAAAACTGGAATTGAACGGTGAATCGTTGAAAGGTGAACTGGAAGATAACTGGGCCGTTATTTCTGAGGCAATACAAACCATTTTAAGACGGGAAGGTTATCCAAAACCATATGAAGCGTTGAAAGAATTGACCCGCACCAACGAAAAAATTACCCACGATTCCATATCCAGATTTATAGAAACACTGGACGTATCGGAAGCAATCCGTGAAGAACTTCGTGGAATTACCCCGTTTAATTATCTGGGAGTTGTTGAGGATACACATTGATATTAAGTTAGACTTGCCAAGTTTCTAAACGGAGACGTCTAGTCTTGGCAAGTCTAAAGTCCTTCACCTCATCCACACTTCGAACTTCCGCAATCTTTACAAGTCAGACAACCTTCCTGATACATCAGATTGGTCGAACTACAATTCTGGCACATCTGTTTTTTTACTTCCGTTCCATCCGGTACATAACGTTTTAGCGCACGGGCTACACCGTTTTTCCAGGTATTGATCGATTCGTCCAATTGCAGACTGCTGATCAGGTCAACCACTTTTACAATCGGCATTCCGTGGCGTAATGTACTGGAAATCAGTTTAGCATAGTTCCAGTATTCAGGATTGAATTTGTGTGACAAGCCTTCAATGGTTGTTTTATAGCCACGCGTATTTTTATATTGGAAATCATAACGTGAACTTCCATCAGCTTCCCTGTTTTTAATAATCAGGCCTTCATTGACCCATCTTGGAATTAAAATACCATCTTCATCATCTGCAAAACCAGTGAAAATTTCATAGGGCTGTCCATCAATAATGCCGATGAACGCAATCCATTTGTCTTTTTTGTTTTGAAAACGAACCACATCAGCCTCCAGAATCTGCGGCCTGATGGTTGGGAACGGCGTATTTACGCCGGCTTTGGATTCCTCTTTCTTTTCATCGTTGGAAATCAAAACGCCTGAACGTGAGCCATCACGGTAAACGGTCACACCTTTGCAACCCGCCTTCCATGCTTCCAGATAACATTCGCCAACCAGCTCCTCAGTTACATCATTGGGCATATTGATGGTTACGCTGATCGAATGATCAACCCATTTCTGAATTGCTCCCTGCATTTTTACCTTGTTGAGATAATTTACATCGTTGGATGTCGCTTTGTAATAAGGTGATTTTTTAACCATCTCGTCCAGATCTTTCTGAGCATAATTGATGGTTGTGTCGAATCCATTTACTTCCATCCATTGTTTAAAACGATGGTGAAAAACAACGTATTCTTCCCATGAATCGCCTACTTCATCCACAAAATCAACCCTGGCGTCTTTATCGTTCGGGTTCACTTTTCTCCTTCTTTTATAAACGGGCATAAAAACCGGCTCAATTCCTGAACTTGTCTGCGACATCAGGCTGGTCGTTCCGGTTGGGGCAATGGTCAGCAACGCAATATTTCTTCTGCCATATTCCAGCATTTCGTAATAAAGCTGCGCGTCCGCTTCTTTCAGACGTAAAATGAAAGGGTTATTTTTTTCCCTTTCTGAATCGAAAATTGAAAAAGCACCTCTTTCTTTTGCAGTTTGTACGGAACCACGGTAAGCTTCCAGAGCTACGGTTTTATGAATTTCAACCGCAAATTCAGATCCTTCGTCACTTCCGTAACGTAAACCCAGCGCAGCAAGCATGTCACCTTCGGCGGTAATGCCAATTCCTGTTCTTCTGCCTTCGCGCGCTTTGGTCTGGATATTCAGCCATAAATTACGTTCGGTCCGTTTTATTTCATCATCCTCAGGATCTTCATCAATTTTTTGCAGGATCGCATCAATCTTTTCAAGTTCCAGATCGATGATATCGTCCATCATCCGTTGTGCAGCGGCAATGTGTTTTTTGAACAACTTCCAGTTGAATGCAGCTTCCGCAGTGAATGGATTCTCTACGTAAGAAAAAAGGTTGATTGCAAGCAAACGGCAGGAATCGTAAGGGCACAATGGAATTTCACCGCAAGGATTGGTGGAAACCGTTTTATAGCCAAGATCTGCGTAACAATCCGGCACAGATTCGCGGATAATGGTATCCCAGAACAAAATCCCTGGTTCTGCGGAGCGCCACGCATTGTGCACAATTTTTTTCCAAAGTGCATTGGCATTAATTTCCTGGCGATGAGAAGGCGTAGCGCTATTTATCGGATATTGCTGAACATAGGGAATCCCGGATTCTACTGCCCGCATAAAATCATCGTCGATACGAACAGAAACATTTGCTCCGGTTACTTTTCCTGATTCCAGTTTTGCATCAATAAAATCTTCTGAATCCGGATGTTTAATGGCTACCGAAAGCATAAGTGCACCACGGCGACCGTCCTGTGCCACTTCCCGGGTAGAATTGGAATAGCGTTCCATGAAAGGAACAATTCCGGTGGAGGTAAGCGCAGAATTTTTTACGGGAGACCCTTTTGGACGAATATGAGATAAATCATGTCCAACGCCGCCACGACGCTTCATCAACTGAACCTGTTCCTGATCCACTTTCATGATTCCGCCGTAGGAATCGGACGCATCTCCGTTGCCGATTACAAAGCAATTGGATAGTGAAGCAATTTGAAAAGGATTGCCAATGCCCGTCATCGGGCTTCCCTGGGGAATGATGTATTTAAAATCTTTAATCAAATCAAAAACCTCATCTTCACTCAGCGGGTTTGGATAACGGACTTCTATGCGGGCAATTTCTTTGGCGATCCGGCGATGCATATCGTTTGGCGTTGCCTCGTAAATAGCACCGTAAGAATCTTTCAGAGCATATTTATTAACCCAGACGCGGGCAGCAAGATCATCTCCCTTAAAGTATTGAAGTGAAGCCTGATATGCCTCATCACTTGTGTATGTTTGCTCTGTTTGTGAAGATTTTATGGTTTCCATATATGTGATTTCTTATGCAATTTCTAAATTTACTCGGGGAGTAAATTTAACAGTTTATTAACTCAGATGTATTTTTATTTTAAAAAAGTTTTCAAAATATTTTGCTAATAAATTGAAAATGAGTTGATTGAGCAAATGGTTGTCATAAAATGTTTACAAAAACTTGTGACAATATTTTTCGACGAAATTATTTATGATACGTCACAACGTATTAAAATTTAGGCAAAAAGAAAAAAAGAAACCATGCCGGTTTCCTTTTTGCAAAATACATTTCAACAGTTTCACCCTTAGCCTGTTCACCTATTTGGTTTCAGATTTCGCTTTCAAATATTTATCTAAAAATTCCAAAGTCTTTTTAGAAGTAGTGATCTGATTTTCTTTTTTTACAAAACCGTGGCCTTCATCCGGATAAACTACATATTCAACCGGAACGCCGTTTTTCTTCACACCGGCAACAATTTCATCGCTTTCCACTTTCAAAACCCGAACGTCATTAGCTCCCTGGAAAACGATCAGTGGCTTTTTGATCTTTTGGTAATTAAACAAAGGAGAAATACTTTTTAAACGAACACTGTCGGCCGTAGAAGGATCTCCCAGTTCATCATAAAGCGCTTTTCTGGCTGCTTCCCAATATGGCGGAATACTTCTGAGCGTCCTGAGCCAGTTTGCAACGCCAAATAAATCAACTCCAACTTTGAATTCATCCGGCTTAAATGCAAGAGCCGCCAAAACCATGCAGCCTCCATAACTTCCGCCATAAATTCCAATGGCACTGCTGTCAATATAGTTTTGTTCCGCCAGCCATTTTTTACCCCACACACAATCATTCAAGTCACCATTGCTGTGATCTTTGTTGTCCATTTTGTAAAAACCTTTTCCATAACCGCTGCTTCCACGATTGTTTACCGCCAAAACAGCATACCCATGATTTACGAGATACTGAATGGAATTGCTGAAACCAACGCGGCTCTGCCCGCCCGGACCACCGTGAACCCATACCAAAGCAGCTGCCTTGTTATCCTTGCCCGCTTGCAATGGTTTGTAATATATCGCTGGAATTTCCTTTCCATCAAAAGATTTGAATCTTACGACTTCCGCCTTCACCAGATCATTCTGATCAATCGCTTTGTTCAGTGTAGAGGTCAGTTGTTTCAATTCCTTCTTCTCCACATTGTAGGCATACAAATTGGTCGGACTGGTGCTGCTTCCGACGGTCAACAGCAGGTTTTTTTCGGTATTTGAGATAACCACATTTAATACATCTGCATCCTTGATTTCAGGAAAATTAACTTCTTTCCCGCTTGCATGATCGAATAACAACACCTTGTTTTTTCCGTCTTCATTGATAAAAATCGTGTGGTACTTTTCATTTTCACTCAAATTCATATTTACCACATCCCATTTGTCCTCGAAAAATTTCTCTCCTTTTCCTGTTTTGATATTGTATTTGGTAATGTAGCTGAATTCACTTCCATCGCTCGTGGCATAATACATGATGGTGTCGTTTTTCTCAAAAGCAAGCGGGAACCAGGTTGCTTCATGATCATTGCTGAGACGTTTGGTTGTTTTGGTAGTGCGGTCGTAGAGGTACAAATCGTTTTTGTCAGCCGTAATTTCTTTCGTCAGGGCGACATATCGCTCACTTTTACTCACGCCCGAAGGGGTATATCCTTCTTTATTTTCGTAAAGTAGTGTTGGTTTCCAGGATGATGTTTCGAGTTTCCAGATATCAAAATACTTTGGATCACGCTTATTGCTGCTCACATACATTGCCTTTTTATCGTCACTCCATCCCGCAAAACTATTCGCGCTCTTGGGCCAGGGCGTCAGATCTTTGGCCACGGAATCGGTTTTACTTTTTAGATAAAGATGTGCATTCTCATCGCCACCCTGATCAGCGGAATAAAGATAATTTTCACTTTTAGGCAGATAATCAATTGCAAAAAAAGATTCTTTTTTGGAGGAAGTAAGTGCTCTGGAAGTCGTATCTGCAACATTCAGCTCATACACGTTGAAAATCCCGGAGGAATTATTGCTGACCAATACCTTGGATTCGTCTGTACTGAAACCCGCTCCTGAGACCGACAAGTTATCGGCCAGCTGCTCGATGGTATATTGTTTTGGCGTTCTCGGTTTATCCTGTTCATCCTTTTTACCGCATGAACTTAAAAGTCCGGCCGCAATGGACAGGATCATCACTGACTTTAACTGCATCGTTTTCGAGTTTTAGTGAAAGATTTATAAGAGGTAAAGGGATGAAGTACAAATACTTACTAATGAAAATAACCGATTTTGATTAAGCGGTTGTATTAGGCTTTTTAGTTTCGTTTTGTGAACGAGGGTAAGAAAGTTCAAAATTTACTCTCGTTTGGTTAACGAGGGTAAGAATTACACTCGTTTTTTAGGGAGCGAAGAATGCTTTTTCTTTGAAAGTTTGCCACGAATGCACGAATAGCCACGAACACGAGGCCACTTTGAAGATTCTTTCGCTGTGGATCAGCTAATTTCTCTCACCATTGGTGAGAGTTTTGGAAAGTCTCTGTATGTCTCGAAAAACTGTTTCATCCTCCATATATTTTTGTCGGAGAAGCCTTTTATTTCGGGTTCGTTTTGCCGAATGTGTTTTGCTAATTCAGTTACCACGGAATCGCCCCATTCAGCTTGTTCAATCTTTTTGTATATATATTCCCCAATATTCCAGTAAAGGTTGATCAATTCAGCATTTACGGCTCTGATTGCATTCGTGCGGGAATGTTTGTTAATTATAATCACTAGTTCATATGTATGTTTTATCTACAAAAATTGAATTAGATTTGCCGGGAAGGACTGTTTCTTTCAAGTATTGCCATTGTTTTGCACTTTTGAAAAGAAATTCTTGAATGTCACTTTCAGGGAGATGCTACGCCCTACTTTTACATATGACTGCTGGCCAGCGACTATTATTCAGATAACGTTTCAAACAATACATATCTGTCTAAATGATTTGGTTGTACTGCTAAATAAAACGTTCTTTCGAAATTTTCTAATCTGAAATTAGCAGTGTTTTTAGTTTTGTTAATATAATTGAATAATACTTCCACGAAATCATGTCCGTTTAAATTATATCTAATATCACTGTCTATTTTTTCTTCTATTACTTGGAGGAAATGTTCGATTTCCTCGGCTCTGTCTGAAATATTATTTGATTTTATAAATATATTAAGATAGTTGGTGAAGTTGAAATCACAGACACCTGTTTTCTTATTTACAGGAGTATTGCTTTCTATTTTTGGTTTTGTAAAATTGAAACTGAAATGCTTATTTATCAATCGTAATTTGAATATGCCATATAAAACATTTCCAATTTGATTAATGACAAAATCTGTTTCTATTGGATAATTTCTTATTCCAAAACTAAGAAGCTTGTCTATGTGTTCTTTACAATAAAAGTAAGATTCTAGGCAGCTAAAATCGGTGTAAAGTAAAAATTCATTTTGTTCAATATTATTCAATAAACCATCGAAATCTCGGTCGACAATACATTTTACCCTAGTTGTGATTTTGTTTTCCGACAAAATTCGTGACAAAGCAATTAATTTGTCTTTATTGGAATAAAGGTTTAAATCTTTATATTTTTCTTTAATAGAGGAAAAATTCACATCGTCAATCTCAATTACAGACTTATTTTTTCTTTTATAATCCAAATAGTTATCAATAATAAACTTATCTGTTGGCCCTTCAACATATAGATCAAGCATATTTCCTTCAAGGATATAAATTGCTATTAGCTCTTCCAATTCTCTTTTGTGTTCAAGCATTGTCAGATTCTAATTTTGTTATACTGTTCTTATATGCAGACAATACCTCAAATGAATGCGTTGCTAAAATGAATTGAATATTTTTTTCTGCACTAAAATCTAGTAGTGTCTTAATTAGCTTTCTTTGCCACTTAATATTTAATGAAATTTCTGGCTCGTCAATTATGAAAATTGTAGCATCATCAGCAGATGTAATTGTGTTTATTAAGAGTAGAAGTAATTGTTTTTCTCCACTTGATAACCAATTGAATTCAATTGGTTCGTTGTCAATGGTTTGAGATAAAGTGAAACCTTTTGATAAATGATATTTAACAATTTTATTAGTGAAATATCCGTTTACTGTCTGTAAAAATAAATTTATCGTCCTCACTACATATTCAAGAGCGCTTAGTTTTGCATTAACGCTTTCAAGAAATGGAGAGATGACTGTACTTAAGAATTTTATTTGTTCGTCTGTTCTGGCTTTTTTGATTGAAGTACGAATACCTTTTGTATCTAATTCCTCTATTAATCCCATTGAAGCATATATTGGTATTTTATTTTCTAATACATCTAATTCTTTTAGAATTGATTCTTTATCTTTTAGCCTTGATTCAGTCTCCGACAATGTTATATAATTTTTTATAATGTCAGAAAAAATTACCTGAGAATTTTTTTCTCCCATTCTAGATCCTGTAATGATTCTATTGCGAATCCAATCTATCAATCTTTCAATTGTTGGTTCAAGTGATATTCTCTTTTCATTCATTATTTTTTTAATCGCTATTCTTTCATAGTTTTTTGAAAAAATTAGGTCAGAATCATTTAGCATTAAATCCCTTTCATCAGAATCGTTATTGTTTGAGGTAAGACTATTTAATATTTTTCTGTCATCAGAAAGATAGAAAGTTGTAATGTTAAGTTGCCTTATGAATTCAAGCATTTCTTGGTAAAGAAAGTCTTCTTTACTGCCTGGTTCTATTGATATTCTGTTATCTGCTGTTGCTTTTAATTGAATATATTTAATTCTTTTTCCTTTTTTAGCAATGTAAAATTCATAAGAACCAATACAAGCTTTATCTCTTTGAGCTCCAATTTCAATACCATTTTGGAAAATGACAGAAAATTTTTGAAATTTTGTCTCAGCAATTCTTGTCTTATATCCACTCTTGTCTCTGGTAGAAAGAAGATAGAAGAAAAGCTTTAAAATTGTGGTTTTACCTGAACCATTATCTCCATAAACAATCATTAATTTTTTAATGTCTGAGTTGGTGTTTTTTGGTAAGGTATAATCGTACAAGCCAAATAGTTTTTCAACTTGAATCTTTGATACACTCACTGTTAGATTGTCTATTTTAGTCATTTTCTATCTTATTATATTCTCTTTTAAAGATTACCGTCATTGATGCAATACAAAGTTCCGTTCTGCTTAATTGTATGTATTTGAATTTTTCTAATTTTATTTATTTCTTTTGATGTTCCCTTTCACCCCTCCGACAACTCCCTGGACCTAACCTGCGCCGCAATAATCCCATCCATCAAAGTTTCATCCAAATTCCCCGCTTCAAATTGCCGCAACGCCGCCTCCGTTGTTCCGCCTTTTGAGGCAACGGCTTTGATTAGTTCGTCCAGTGATTTATCTGCTGTGTTAATTAGGTGAAAGGAACCCAGCATGGTTTGTTTAACCAGTAAGGCTGCAACGGATTCTTCGAAACCCATTTTTTTACCGGCTTCGATCATCGCTTTTACTACGTAGAAAAAATAAGCAGGGCCGCTTCCGCTAAGGGCTGTAACGGCATTAAGCTGCTCCTCATCTTCCAAAAACACAGAACGGCCTGTTGCGTTGATTAGGTTCTCTACTTTTCTGAGCTGGTTCATTTCCACTTCCGGAGATGCAGAATAAGCGGTGATGCCCATTCCCAGCATGGCCGGCGTATTTGGCATGGCGCGTATGACGGCTTTGTGGTTTAATGCATTTTGAATAATCTGAATCGTAATCCCTGCCATAATAGAGAGCACAACCTGTTTTTCGGTGATTACCTCACGCAGCGATTCGGAAACAGACAGGAAATCCTGTGGTTTTACCGAAAGGATGATCAGATCATATTCGCTGATTTGCGGGCTGATTACTCCGGTGATTACGCCGGGCTGAAAACTGCTCAGTTTTTCGGTGCGGTCTTCGCTTTTTTCAACAAGCAGGAAATCTTCTTTTTTGACAAGATCAAATTTTAGGAATGCGCGGGCAAAAGCCATGCCCATATTGCCGCAGCCGATTATTGCAATTTTCATTGGAAAGTGGTAGATTGTTTGTTCAGGTAATAAGCGAATTACGCAACTTTTGAGCAAATAATTCTTTACAATAAGGTATTAGCTGAATTTATATGGAATGAATTATTTTGGCCGCATGTTTTGGAGTATATCCTTCCCGCTTCGGTTTATTGATTGAACAATGCTACCTTTAAGTTTTGATTACTAAAACAATATTTTGCCAGAATGAATTATTGTAAGGATATATTTTGAAAAATAACTATAATACATTTTTTTAGGCTCAGGGATTTTCCGGACTGCCAAATTATTTAAGATTATTGTAATACTCCAATTATGGCTATAAAAGTTGCTATTTCACACAAGACCAAGTACAAATTTGACAGGAGTGTTTCGCTTTCACCGCATATTTTCAGGCTTCGCCCTGCCCCACATTCACGAACTGCAATAGAAGGATATTCATTTAAAATCAAGCCTGAAAACCATTTTATCAACTGGCAGCAGGATCCGTTCGGTAATTATCAGGCAAGGGTTGTTTTTCCTGAAAAAGCAACTGAATTGAGCATTGAAGTGGAGGTAATTGCCAAATTGCAGGTGATCAATCCGTTTGATTTTTTTGTTGAAGAATATGCCGAACATTTTCCTTTTCAATATGAGCAAAGTCTGAACAAGGAGCTTGGTCCATACCTGGAACCAAGGGAATCGGGTCCAAAGCTGATGCAATGGATCGAGGAAAATAAGCCTGAAAAAGGGACTAAGATAGTAGACTTCCTGGTTCATGTTAATCAGCGGGTTTTCAATTCTATCGGTTACAATATACGGATGGAAGCCGGTGTGCAGACTTGCGAAGATACGCTGACAACCCGAAGCGGCTCATGCCGTGATTCGGCCTGGATGCTTGTTCAGTTTTTAAGGCATTTGGGAATTGCTGCACGGTTTGTTTCCGGTTATCTGGTTCAGCTTACCTCTGACATCAAATCATTGGACGGTCCATCCGGTCCCGAAGAAGATTTTACCGATCTTCACGCCTGGGCTGAGGCCTATGTTCCTGGTGCAGGCTGGATTGGGCTGGATGCAACATCCGGACTTTTGGCTGGTGAAGGACATATTCCGCTTTGCTGTACACCTGATTACGCGAGTGCGGCACCGGTTTCAGGAGCAACGGACATTTGCGAAGTAACTTTTGAATTTGACAACAGCGTTTTCCGTATACATGAAGACCCGCGCGTAACCAAGCCTTACACGGAAGAGCAATGGGCCAATGTGATGCAGGTTGGTCACGACGTAGAAAAAGATTTGCAGGAAGGAGACGTTCGTCTGACGATGGGCGGGGAGCCGACTTTCATTTCAATTGATGATTTTGAATCCCCTGAATGGAACACGGCAGCAGATGGGCCTTTAAAAAGGCAACTTGCTTATGACCTGGCGCTTCGTTTAAAAAATCGTTTTGCACATGGCGGGTTGCTGCATTTTGGTCAGGGTAAATGGTATCCGGGCGAACCTTTCCCACGTTGGCAATATGCGCTTTACTGGAGAAATGATGGCGTTCCGATGTGGCAGAACGATGATCTTGTTGCCAAGGAAGGGCAAACGAAATATACCTTCAAAGATGCCGAGCTGTTCACGACTGAACTGACAAAATATTTAGGCATTGATACCAATAATATTACACCGGCTTACGAAGACCCTATTTACTGGGCGATGGAAGAAGGCAAATTGCCCGTCAACATTGATCCTTTAAAGGTAAATCTGAAAGATTCTATTGAAAGACGGACTTTGGCCAAATTACTGGAAAAGGGTTTGAACAATCCGGCAGGGTATGTTTTGCCGGTAAAATGGAATGAAAAGGGGAAACACTGGTCGAGTACGGCCTGGGTATTCAAGCGCGACAATTGCTTTTTGATACCCGGAAATTCGGCAATCGGTTTCCGTTTGCCATTGAAATCGCTTCCGGAAGTTGCAAAGGAAAGACGTGAACAACCCATTGAACGGAGTCCGTTTGAAGATTTGCCGGCTTTAGGAAATTTCAGGCCAGCGGTTGAAGCCAGATATGGCTCTGTTGCTCCTGCTTATCAGCCTCCGTTAAATGTGGTGATTGAGGAAGAAGAGGATGAGGATAAAAAAGTAAAAAAAGAAAAAGAACCGGAAGATAAGCTGCTTTTTGAAGTGCCGATTATTAAAACGGCTTTGTGTGTCGAAGAGCGTGACGGTATCATTTATGTGTATCTTCCGCCAACCGATTATCTTGAACATTACCTGGATTTGATGGCTTCCATCGAAGCTACTGCGGAAAAACTGCAGATGCCGGTTCGCATTGAAGGTTACGCCGCACCGTCGGATCATCGGGTTCAAAAATTGATCGTTACGCCGGATCCTGGTGTAATCGAAGTAAATATTCATCCTGCAAAAAACTGGCAGGAACTGGTGGATAACATCAGTGCGCTTTACGAGGAGGCATTTTTCTCTCGTTTGGGTACGGATAAATTTATGGTGGATGGCCGCCATACGGGCACAGGTGGCGGGAACCATGTTACGATCGGAGGTTCCAAACCTGCGGATAGTCCGATTCTTCGCCGTCCTGATTTGCTTCGCAGCCTGATTACTTACTGGCAGCATCACCCCGCGCTGAGCTATTTGTTTGCCGGCCCGTTTATAGGCCCTACAAGCCAGGCGCCGCGTATAGATGAGGGGCGTGATGAACGTTTGTATGAAGTAGAAATTGCTTTTGACCAGATTCCTGACGATAAGGAAGTGCCGTTCTGGATGGTTGACAGGATTTTTAGAAACCTGCTGGTGGATATTACCGGAAATACGCACCGTTCAGAATTCTGCATGGATAAATTGTATTCGCCGGATTCAGCCACAGGAATGCTTGGTATTCTCGAATTCAGGGCCTTTGATATGCCGCCTCACAAGCACATGAACCTGGTGCAAACGCTATTGGTCCGGGCGTTGATTGCCAAATTCTGGAAGGAACCTTACAAGCATAAACTGATCCGTTGGGGAACAGAATTGCATGACCGCTTTTTGCTGCCGCATTTCGCTTATCTGGATATGGTGGATGTGGTAAATGATCTGAAAGATTCGGGCTATAACTTCGATATTTCCTGGTTTGACCCATTCTTTGAATTCCGTTTTCCACATTATGGCGGCATTACGGTTGACAATATTCAGCTGGATTTACGTCTTGGCATTGAACCCTGGCACGTCTTGGGAGAAGAATTATCCAATTCCGGAACCGCCCGTTTTGTTGATTCCTCATTGGAAAGATTACAGGTGAAAATAAGCGGATTCGTTGAAGGAAGGCATATTTTGGTATGTAACGGCTGTCGCGTACCACTGCGGAGTTCCGGCATTAAAGGTGAGTATGTTTCAGGAATTCGTTACAAAGCCTGGAACCCGCCGTCCGCATTGCACCCGACGATCGGAGCGGATGCGCCTTTGGTTTTTGACATTGTGGATACATGGAATAACCGTATATTGGGCGGCTGTACTTATTTCGTTTCGCATCCTGGCGGTCGCAGTTTTGACACTTATCCTGTAAATAGTTTCGAAGCAGAATCAAGGAAAATCAGTTTGTTCCAGGGATTTGGACATACGCCTTCTGCCAAACAGGAAGTGCCCATTCTGGAAAAAAATACAGGAAGTGTATCAAGGTTTGTGGCAGAAACGAAAAAAGAAATGAAGGCAGATGCGCCCATAGAATTAATCAATCCCGAATATCCTAACACGCTGGATTTGAGGAAATACTGGCATGCAAAACCGCATTGATCATAACCTGACTCTAAATATTTAAATTGAACTATGCTTACCGAGGCTTCAGTGAATCTTTTACAATCGTATCAAAACGGACTGACTTCCTACGATGAGGTCCTGGATGTAAACGGACGCGTGAAACCGCATTGGAAGGCGTTATTTTCCACACTGGAAAAGCTGGGTATCAGTGAGCTGAAAAGCCGGAATCTGGAAATTATTAGTAAACTTCGTGAAAACGGGGTTACTTATAATGTCTACGAAACTCCGGATGGATTAAACCGTCCATGGCAGCTTGATCCGATTCCATATTTGATCGAACAAAAGGAATGGAACCTGATTGCAAAAGGGTTGCAGCAGAGGGCTTTGCTTTTGGATTTAATTCTCCGGGATATTTACGGTCCCAGGAATTTGGTCAAAGATGCGGTGATACCGGCCGAATTGGTTTTTGACAATACCGGTTTTTGCAGGCCGTGCATTGATATCAGGCTTCCTGCAAGTAAGCAGCTCATGCTTTATGCAGCAGATATGGCACGCGGTCCCGACGGGCAAATGTGGATTCTGGATAACCGGACACAGGCTCCTTCCGGCTCGGGTTACACCCTGGAAAACAGGATTGTCATGAGCAAGCTGCTGCCGGAATTAGCTGATGGCATGTACGTAAGCAAATTGTCTCCCTATTTCAACAGCCTTCAGAATACCGTTTTAAAATTATCAGATAGAAGCAAAGACGCGCCGAACATTGTATATCTGACCCCGGGGCCCAATAATGAAGCTTATTTTGAGCATGCTTACCTGGCTTCCTATCTGGGTTATACACTTGCTCAGGGAGATGATCTTTTGGTAAGAAATGGTTGCGTCTGGTTAAAATCTATTGATGGATTACAGAAAGTGGATGTCATTATCCGAAGGATTGACGACGACTGGTGTGATCCGCTTGAACTGCGTGAAGATTCCAGGCTCGGGGTTCCCGGACTTTTGCAGGCTATCCGAATGGGCAATGTGCAGGTGCTGAATCCTCCGGGGATCAGTGTTCTGGAAAATCATGCTTTTCTGGCGTTCATGGATAATATCTGTCAGTATTTCCTTGGAGAAAAACTGATCATGCCGTCTGTTGCAACCTGGTGGTGCGGCCATGCCAAAGAACTCAATTACGTAATTGCGCATCTGGATGAATTGATCATCAAAAAGGCAAACCGCAAGTCACGGTTTCGCTCCATATATGGAAGACTGCTCACACGTACGCAAAAGGAAGAACTGGTGCATATGATTACCCGGCATCCGCATGAATACATTGCGCAGCAGGAAGTGAGCCTGTCCACCACACCGTCATTTGTTGATGGAAATATAGAACCCAGATACGCTGCGTTGCGTGCATTTCTGGTGGCGGATGAAAACGGATATCACGTCATGCAGGGCGGACTTACGCGTAGTTCTCCCGTAAAAGACCGTTTTGTTGTTTCAAATCAATATGGCGGTTTGTCAAAAGATACCTGGATCGTTTCGGACAAAACCGAAGATGTTCAGGAAAAAATAGTTTTGACTGCTCCTGCATCGGTTAACAAACATATTTCACTTCCCAGCCGCAGCGCTGAAAATTTGTTTTGGGTCGGCCGCTATTGTGAGCGTACGATGGGCGTGATCAAGTTCATGAACATTACGATCAATGTGCTGAACCTGGACAGGAATTTTGGAGGTTTGGCAAAACAGGAGCACATCAAAATATTATTGCAGTCGCTTACCCATCTTTCATCCACGTACCCGGGTTTTATTGATGAGGAAGATTTGCTCAAAGATCCTTACGACGAGATTATCGATCTTGTTGCCAATCACAACAGGCCCGGAACCATTGCTGCCGATATCGGTTCGTTTTTGAATTCGGTCAATGCGGTTCGCAATCAGTGGGATCTGGAAATATGGCGTATTGTGGATCTGATCGATCATGGATACCGCGACATTAAAAATGCCTCGTCCATGAACAGCAATAATATCCAGAAAACCCTTGACGGACTTTATAACAACATGTTCATGTTTTTGGGAGTAATTTCAGAAAGCATGCCAAGGGACAACAGTTATTTGCTGCTGGAAACAGGAAAACTCATTGAGCGGATTCTTTCGCGTGTCAGTGTGATACAATCTAATTTCGGAGTAGGTAACGGATTAAATGTGGAGAATGAACTTATTGAAGCCACATTGATCAACCATCACATGTTGGTGAATTACAGGCAGATTTACAAATCACACCTCAATGTGGAAGCTATGCTCGACATGGTTTTGCTTGAAAAAACATTGCCTTTTTCACTGGTTTATATGCTGGATGAGTTGAAAAAGAATTTGGGAAAATTACCTGCAACAACGCGTGGCGAAAGGTTGAACGAAGCTCAGAAATTTGTTTTGGAAGCCTCGACTCTTGTAAAACTGGCTAATATTTCAGATTTGAGCAAGTGTAACAAGGAGTTGGAAAGGGAGGATCTTTTTCATCTTTTATCGGAAATCTCGAGGTTGATCTCGTCCGTTTCGTTAACGCTGACCAACATGTATTTCAGCCACACCATGATGCAGCATTCATTTTTTAATCCTGTGGACAGCGATAAAGATGAAATATAAACTGACCCATAAAACCGAATATAAGTATGCGGAAGCGGTAAATAACTATCACAGTTTATTGTGCCTCACGCCGAGGACCTTGCCCAAGCAATTGTGCCAGGATTTTACAATAACTGTCTATCCGGAGCCGTCTCAAATCGTTGAAAGGGTGGATTTTTATGGAAATACCACGCATTATTTTTCGCTTCATTCTCCGCACAAAAAGCTTACCGTTCTTACGACGAGCATTGTTGAATGTTTGACAGAAACCACCGGGACGCCACCTATTCTTTCGGCAGTAACATGTAAGGAAGCGCGTAGGCTTTTCACTGAAGACCGTTCCCTGAAAATTTCATTGCTGGAATATATTTTGCCGAGTCCGCTGGTGAAGTGGGATAAGGAAATTCAGTTTTTTGCACAGGATTGCTTTCAGGATACTGTTCCTTTGTACGAATGTGTCAGGCTGCTTTGCCGAAAGATTTTTACAGAATTTAAGTTTGTCCCGGATTTTAGTACGGTCAACACGCCCATTAAAGAAGTTTTGGCAGCAAAAAAAGGCGTTTGTCAGGATTTTTCACATCTGGCAATTGCTTGCATCAGAAGCTTTGGTTTTGCCGCGCGTTATGTAAGCGGATATCTTGAAACTTTACCACCTCCTGGTAAATCAAAATTACAGGGCTCGGATGCTTCACATGCCTGGATTTCGGTTTTTATACCCGATTATGGCTGGTGCGACTTTGATCCGACGAACAACGTTGTTCCTGGTGAACGGCATATTATCACAGCATGGGGCCGGGATTACAGCGACGTGCCACCGTTGAAAGGAATCATATTTAGTTACGGCAAGCATGCGCTTGATGTAGAAGTTGACGTAATTCCGTTAAATTAAATCGTTAAACCTGATATCTCTTTCACTTTTAACAGAATGGTTGTTTGAAACAATTTGAGAATTGGCCTTGATTCTCTAATTTTACCCGATCATTTGGAAACCAGTAAAGAATCTTATTTTGATGTAACCTCTGGAGGTAAGTTTATAATGAAAATATTGACTTATCGCAGGGTTCCGTCTCAGAATTAAATAATCATAAATTACGGATGAAAGAATTAGCATTTAGAGATGCCATTCGCGACGCCATGTCGGAAGAGATGCGCCTGGACAAAAGTATATTCCTGATGGGCGAGGAAGTTGCGGAATACAATGGTGCCTATAAAGCCAGTCAGGGAATGCTGGACGAATTTGGACCGGATCGCGTTATTGATACACCCATTGCTGAACTTGGATTTGCGGGTATTGCAGTTGGTGCTGCCGGCAACGGACTGAGGCCAATTGTTGAATTCATGACATTCAACTTTTCTTTGGTAGCTATTGACCAGATCATCAACAGTGCTGCCAAAATACTTTCTATGTCTGCCGGCCAATATGGCTGTCCAATCGTTTTTCGCGGACCAACTGGTAACGCGGGCCAATTGGGAGCACAGCATTCACAAAACTTCGAAAACTGGTTTGCCAATACGCCTGGTTTGAAAGTAGTTGTTCCTTCTAATCCATACGATGCGAAAGGACTTTTGAAAGCATCTATCCGTGATAACAACCCGGTTATTTTCATGGAATCAGAAGTGATGTATGGAGATAAAATGATGGTTCCTGAGGAAGAATACATTATTCCTTTGGGAAAAGCGGATGTGAAACGTCAGGGAAAAGATGTTACCATTGTATCTTTTGGTAAAATGATTCCACGCGTTGTAATGCCGGCTGTTTTGCAATTGGAAAAAGAAGGAATTGATGTAGAAGTGGTTGATTTGAGAACGGTTCGTCCAATCGATTATCCTGCAATCATCGAGTCTGTAAAGAAGACAAACCGTTGTGTTGTGGTCGAAGAAGCCTGGCCATTGGCTTCGATTTCCACCGAAATTACTTATCACATCCAGCGTCACGCCTTTGATTTCATGGATTCACCGGTAATCCGTGTTACAAACCGGGATGTGCCTCTTCCTTATGCTCCTACCCTGATCGAAGAAATTCTTCCAAGTGTGAAGCGTGTGGTTGAGGCGGTTAAGGCTGTGATGTACAAATAAATTTTTAAGATATATTGACAAAGCCATTTCCTGTAACCGGTTGTGGCTTTGTTGGTTATTGGTGTTTATGGTTGATAATCTACGGAAATTATAGACTTTGTAATTTCAATCTTCACCAGAAAACACCCTTGTTGAGATTTATTGTTTCCGAAATAGAGATAATACTATTATTTTTGTGCTTTGAAACGCTTCCCTCACAAGATTCAAACAAATCAACTTAGGTTATGCAAGAAGAAAAAACCAGATATTCATCGGAGGAATTAAAGGAGTTTGAAGAACTCATTCGTGGGAAACTAGATGCGACAATGAGTGAACTTAACTACATCAAAGGAGGTCTTAGCAAAAAGAACGACAGCGGCACGGACAATACAGCAAGCACAGCAAAATCAATTGAAGATGGAGCAGATGCAAGTGAGCGTGAAAATTTGAGCCAGTTGGCAGCACGTTTACAGAAGTATTCAATCCAGCTTGAAAATGCCCTTGTACGTATTAAAAACGGAACTTATGGTGTTTGTGTAGATACGGGCAAGCTTATTCCAAAAGAGCGCCTGCGCATTGTACCTCATACACAACAAACGATTGAAGCAAAATTAAGGAGAGCAGCGAGCTGATAAAATCTCTTATTTTGAAGAAGGACAGTCGCATTAATCCAAAGTGTCTGTCTTTTTTTATGCCTTTATTTTAGAACTAAAACGTTTTCCAAAAACGTCAAAAATATCTGAATATGAAACGATATGTTTTTTTAAGTCTTGCTTTGTTTATTTTTGGGTGCAGGTCAGCACAATTATCTGACAAGAGCTACACTTCTAAAAGCATTGTTATTCATCAGGTAAAAGAACACGTTTACCAGCATATCACTTATCTGCAAACAGAAAGTTTTGGAAAAGTGGCATGTAACGGAATGGTCGTTTTTGACGGAAATGAAGCCATTGTTTTTGATACGCCGATTGGTGATTCTACATCTGCTGAACTGATCAATTGGGTTAAGGATAGCCTGGGTTGTAAGATAGTAGCAGTCATTCCTACCCATTTTCATGAAGACTGCCTCGGCGGGCTGAAAGAATTTCACAAACATGGAATTCCTTCTTACGCCTCAAATAAGACCATAAACTCTGCAAAATCGAACAATTATCCTGTTCCGCAAAATGGTTTTGATAATTTGCGTGAATTCAAGGTTGGCAGTAAAAAGGTGATTGCGGAATTTCATGGGGAAGGCCATACAAGAGACAACATCACCGGATATTTTCCTGCTGAGAAAGTAGTGTTCGGCGGCTGCCTGATCAAGGAAATAGATGCAGAAAAAGGTTATCTGGGAGATGCTAACGTAAGTGCCTGGTCTGAAACCGTGACTAAATTAAAAAATAAATACACTGAAACTGAGGTTGTAATTCCGGGGCACGGCAAAATTGGCGGTCCGGCTTTATTTGATTACACAATAAAGTTGTTTGAGCAAAAATAAAAAAGCAGCGACTGGGGAAATTATATTTTTTCTTCCTCAGTCCCCAAAACTTCCCTTAAAACTTCCATCAGACCTTCGGATGGTTCCTGACCTTTGTTTTTACTTTTAAAATATTCTCCGAATAATTTTTCAATACTTAAAGAAAGGTCAATTCCTGAAACCTGATCAGTTTCACTGATTCTCTTAATTTGCGGGATAATCTGGATTATTCCGGGATGTGCATCTGTCAACCGCTTTTTGTCAGCGGCTTCCAGATAATTATCGGAAACAATGGTCAGTTCTATCAGATCATTTGCGTTTTCGTGAAGCCATGAAATCGCTTCGTCAATATGGCTGAATTTTCCTCTTCTTAACTTTTTACCTTTCGTTAGCTCAATCGGACGATAATTGTCCAGTTTTCCTGCTTCTGCGTCGAGTAAAACCACATATTTGGTCTGATTCGCTTCCGAGAAACTATATGCCAGCGGGCTGCTTGAATATACAACCGGCGGATTAATATCTATGCGGTGATAGCGATGCAAATGGCCAAGTGCCACATAATGAACTTGTTTGGGAAAATTTTCGGAATAAATGGCTTGCGCTCCGCCTATATGTAAAATTGGGCGTTCTTCGTCTGGCTCCTCCTCCGGATTGGGATCACCTTTTTTCATTACATACAAATGCGTAACCAATAAATTGAACCCTTTGTCGTCCAGATATTTATCGGCAATTTCTATCCAGTGTTTTTCCAGGTGTTCTCGCAAAGCGTCTTCTAAATCTTCTGTTCCCAAAAAGGTTCTAAGGCGTTGCTCATTGGCGTAGGGCGTGTGAATGATACGGAGCGGAAATTCACTTTTTGGAAGGCTTATCTCAATAAAACCTTTATCCGAATGAATGATTTCTACCTGTTCCTGTGTACAAAATTTATGTACTTCGGTATTTGGAAAACCAACAAAAATGATTCCGCACACCCTTGCCAAAGCGTCGGGAACCTGTATTCGTTCAGGTGAATCGTGGTTTCCTGCAATGGCAATGACTGCACGGCTGCCATTGGCAGAAAGCCGGTGCAAAGTGGAATAGAGCAATTCCGTCGCCTCGGAAGAGGGGTTGAAATTGTCAAAAAGATCTCCTGCCACGACCACCGCATCCACTTCTTCCTGCTCTGCTATTTCACAAATTTCTGCCAGCACAAGCCGTTGCTCTTCCAGCCTGGAATAATTGTCCAGCTTTTTCCCGATATGCCAGTCTGCCGTGTGAAGGATTTTCATGAGGTGTGATTAATTTAGCGAAAATAACATTTGATCTTTTAAGATTTGAGATATTCTAAAATTAGATATTGCCTTCGCAGCGAAATTGCTTTTTCTATAAACCGGAATCAGAAGTTATTCTGTTCAATGGCTTTTGTCGTTTACCTGGTTGCTTTTGCCGGTTGTGCGAAATCCGGAAAAGAATCTGATCAGGGTGGAATTGCTATTTCTTTTGACGATCATTTTATAAATGAATGGTATGCATTAAGACCTTTATTTCAGAAATATCATGCGAAAGTTACGTTTTTCATTACCTGTGGCGACAGCCTGACTCGGGACGAAATTGTAAAATTAAAGCAGCTTCAAAAAGATGGTCACGAAATTGGCTTTCATGGAACGGTCCATGGAAAATCAACGGAATTAATCACAGCATTTGGTCCGGAAAAATATGCAGACATCGAGCTCAACAAGGGGATTAAATATATGTCAAACGCTGGCTTTGATCCAACTTCTTACGCACACCCGGGTGGAAATCATAATGATCAGGTTGATTCAGTATTGTTTGCAAATGGTTTTAAAATACTGCGGGATGTGGCTATTTCAAGACGAATTTTGTACGGGTTTCCGGTTTACACGTTGGCTCCAAAATTCATGAACTGGATTTTTTACCCTTTTGACAAAACACAAAACGTAGACGCTTTGCTGATAGACCAGGATTCGGGATTAACCGGAGAAGAAATGGAGGCTGCGATTCAGAAAGCAAAGGAAACACATGCCGCATTAATGATTTTCGGTCATAAACCTTTGTACGCCAAGCCGGTAAATGGAGAATACGGGTTCAATGTCTCATTTCTGGAAACGATTTTGAAAGAAGCCAACAGGCAAAATTTGAAATATTATACTATGACCGAACTGGTCAACCTGTAATTATTACCTTCCAAATTTCCTGTCCTTAAATGCAAGCAAGGGCTTTTCAAAATAAAAGAACGACAGCGAAGCCACCAATATCGAACAGATCAAAGTCAGGATATAAATCAGGATTTGATAGCCGATTCCCGTAAGCTGAGGAGCATATTTTCCAAGAAGGTTGATCAGAAATACAATTACAAAGACATGATACATGTAAAGTCCGTACGAGATTTTACCCACATGATTCATGAAAGGATTTTCCAGACTGATGATGGAATTCGGGTTGCTGGATACATTTAAGACAAATATCCCAAAGAACAGAGCGTAAACTTCCAGAAAACCCGTAAAGTGAAATCCTGAGAAAAATAGAATTGCCAGCACTGCATAAGTAATGATCTGGGTGTCTTTCCGAAAGACAAAATCAAGGATTTTTGTTTTTTCATTGTAAACCAGCCACGCACAAAATCCTCCCAAAGCCATGGTCTGTATACGGAACTGACCTAAAAATGTGGTGATAATCGCATTCTCAGCTTCCTTGGTCACGTCTAAAAAGTACAGTCCGATAAACAAAAGAAAGGCTGTAATGGCCAGGAACAATAATATGATTCCAATTCTTCTTTTTGGATACTTGATCAGCCAGGGCCACAGGTAGTAAAACTGCTCTTCCACCCCAATGGACCAGGATTGGGCACACCAGTACGGCAGATCATATAAAACAAAAGCAAAATTGGGAAGCACCAGAAACATCAGTGTCAGGCGTTCTGCCACATGTGTGCTCAGTCTTTCATTGGTTCCTGCAAAATTCAGCAATTCGATGTGGGGGAAGACAAAAAAGGAAAGAATAATAACGGGAAAGTAGATTGGCCAAATCCGGAATATCCGTCGCAGATAGAATTTTTTGGTGTCCACATCACCAAATTTTCCTCTTTCTTCCAGAAGAAGATAAGTGATTAAAAAACCGCTCAATACAAAAAACAATCCGACTCCAAGCCTTCCTGCGTGCTGTATGATGGATATTTCGTAAATATTAGCAACGCCGAATGCATGTTTGGCTTGCTCTAAATGATGAAAAATTACCAACAATGCTGCTATACAACGAATGCCATTCAGGTTGGGGAAGTAACGCTTTTGTCTCACTTATCTGACTCCGTAATTATTTCGTTGCTTCAAACCAGGTCATCCATTTACCCTGTACTTTCATAACCTGTTCTATCAGATCACGTACTGCTCCATAACCTCCGTTTTTTGGTGAAATATAGTCGGCAATGGCAAGGATTTCTTCAACGGAATCGGCCGGGCAAGCGCCTATTACGTTGGTGAGCATGACTTCGTAATCCGGTAGATCGTCGCCCATAAATACGATTTCATCTTCTGTAAGATTTGCTTCTGCCAGATATTTCCTGAATATAGGAAGTTTGCCATCCGGCGTGGTACCGATAAAAATATCTTTAACACCCAGATATTCAAGTCTTTTACGAACGCCTACCTGATTCTGAGCCGATAAAATCGCAACACGATATCCCATTTTTATGGCACGGTTAATTCCATAACCGTCTTTAACGTTAAAAATACGAGGCTGTTCTCCGCTTTCAAGTGCAATAACGCTGCCGTCCGTCATGACACCGTCTATATCAAAAATAAATGTAGTAATTCGCTTAAAGCGTTCGTTTATAGAAGAATCCATGAATTTTTGGATGTTGTGAATGGTGCAAAGATAGTCGAACTTTTTTCCTGACGAAGTTTAACCTTCATTTTGCGATATGGCGATTGCGGATTTTGTCTGTCATCATGCGGTAAATGTCGACCCATTCCGGATTGATTTCCTGTAAATATTCAAGATGACGCGCCGTTGTGGCCCAGTCACCGCGCCGGGCAGGTCCCGTCTGTCCAGAAGCCGGATCGTCGGATTGAAATGCTTTGTCAATGGTAGTCTGTATTAGTGGTTTGAGCAGATCAAAATTCAACTGTTCCCGCGAAAGCAGATCATGCGCAATACCAAAAAGATGATTGGTGAAATTGTTTACAAAAACTGCGGAAACGTGTAAAATAAACCGCTCATCAGAGTCCATTCTGGTGACATTGTCGCTGATACTTTGTGCAAGGGCAATGAGCTTGTTTTCAATCAGTTCACTTTTGGATTCAATACAAAGAGGAAGTTCCTTGTAATCAATTGGAAAGCCTTTTGTAAATGTTTGGAGCGGATAAAATATGCCGGTATGAACATAAACGTCACTATATATTTCAATCAGACTTTGGAACTCCGCCAAAGATCTTGTGCCTGACGTGTGCACTACAATTACATTTTCAGGAAAAACTATCCGCTGAATGACCTGATCAAGCGCATCATCAGAAACCGCAATAACGATCACGTCTGCTTCACTTTCAGAAAAATTAAGATCAGGCTGAATATTGGAATCGTACAGCTCGGATGCTAACTGTCGCGCATTTTGCGGATCGCGGCTGTAAACTTCACAAATCCAGTGACCCGCATCTTCCATTGCTTGTGCAAGATGCCAGGCTACGTTTCCTGATCCTACAAAAGAGATTTTCATAAAAAGATTTCTATGTGGTGAGTTCTTATGCAATATTAATCATCCCCGACTAATTTACTAATGGCGCTGTTTGGGCAGCGGAGGTAATTCCCGAAGGCAATTCAAGAATGCGGATATTGCGAAAATGTATTTCAGCACCTTCCGCCTCCAGACATATGTATCCTTTCTTGCGTTCTGACGCCCGCAGTCCGTTTACAAACTTGCCGTTTACCGATAGTTTTACAGTTCCATCCACACAGACCACCACATATTTATTCCATTCTCCTTTCCCCCTGCACCTTTTTTCCAGCGACTTGCTTCTGTTGCCTCTGGGGTTGTCAGGAATTGCCGTCATGCCCATGGTTGGAAATAATTCGCCGTGTACGTATGCATCGGTTTCATTGTGCTGCCTGGCCCAGTCCAGTTCAAGCATCTGCACTTCTATTGCTTTTGTAAGCGGATCTTTTTCCTGAGGAGTTCCTTCGCTCCAGACGAAAACTCCGGAATTACCACCCGCTTCCATATGTTTCCATTCAATTTCCAGAACAAAATTTTCATACTGGCGGTCGGTTCTCATGACGCCTATCGGCTTTCCTGAACTGATCAGGATTTTATTTTTAACTTTCCATGTTTCCTTGGAAGTGTTCACGTCAACCCATCCATCCAGATTTTTGCCATTAAAAAGTGGCCTGAAAGAAAGTGCTTCGAAACCCTGGGCCCGGGAAACATGACAATTGGCAATTAAAGAAACCAATAATAACCAGGAGCAAAAATATTGAAGGGTAATGGATAAACGACTCATGTTATAACGGTGATTTAGGAAAGATCAAATTATTTCAGACTAATTTGCATATTTGCAATATCGCAAATCTTGATGTTCCTGATATTATGTTCGGACAAATAGATTGGATAATTGTAAATTTCGTAAGCAAACACACTCTATTTCAATGAAATTTCCACATTTTTTCCTGATAGCTATGTTATCAGGAATCTTAACAGGATACGGGCAAAGCCAGCCACAGGTTACTGCTGGGTTCGATATTGGCAGCGGATTCAACAAAAATTCCATAGCTCCATCCATTTTATACCATGAAGAATTAGGTCTTAACAGATTATCATGGCTGAGACTGGCCCTGGGAATCAGAGGATGGGGTTATCATGCCGGTGCTACAAATTTATACGCACAAAATAAGTCCGCTGACAGGGATACACTGCTTTACAGGAATGTTTCTGCGGACGGAGTTAGCTTCGCAATAGGCATTGATGTTAAAATATGGAAAATAGATTTAGGAGTCAACACCGATCTGGCCGGACTAAGCTATGGTTCCAAGAGAAGCGGATATTATTCTAAAAACACCGCAATTCCGGGCGAAGGAGCGGCATATTATAATGATTGGGTTGCAACTTCTCCAAATATAGTAAATGTATTCCCGCTTGCTTTTTCAGGAAATAGTGGTCAGTCAGAGATATACGCCAGGATTTGGCTCACCAGAAAATGGGGTTTGAAAATCGGGTATTCTTACCATAGAGTAGCTTATGTAACTAAAAATAATGAGGATAAACGGGTGTATCTTGATCACGGACAACGCCGTTTTTCTAATACTTATGGAATGCCGTACGCAGCAATTGCGCTTCCTTTATTTTAGGCTCAGGAAATATCAGAAAGAGAGTCTTTTTTTCTTCCAGATTATCAGTGCAAGGTGTTTTCATAAAACGCTGTCAGCGTTGTACTTACAAGTGTATTTATGAAATTTTAGAAACATACTTGTAATTCAAATTCAGAAACTCTATATTTGCACTCCCATTTTGCGATGGGACTGTCTAGTTACAGTGTAATATATTGAAAATCAATTAAATCTTTTGTTAATCGTGGATACGTTAAGCTACAAAACCATCTCGGCGAACAAAAACACAGTAAACAAGGAGTGGGTTGTTGTGGATGCTAAAGATGCAATTCTTGGTCGTTTGGCCAGTGAGGTTGCAAAAATGATCAGAGGCAAACACAAAACAAGCTACACTCCTCATGTGGACTGTGGTGATAATGTTATCATTATCAACGCCGATAAAATTAAGTTGACAGGGAAAAAGATGACTGACAAAGTTTATGTTCGTCATACTGGCTACCCGGGAGGTCAACGTTTTCAAACTCCCCGTGAGTTGCTCGAAAAACACCCTGAGCGTGTAATCGAGAAAGCCGTAAGAGGTATGCTTCCAAAAAACCGTTTGGGACGTCGTTTATTTACAAACCTGTTTGTTTACGCTGCCGGAGAACATCCACACAGCGCTCAGCAACCTAAAGAAATCCAGTTGTAATTCATGGAAGTTATCAACACAATAGGTAGAAGAAAAACAGCTGTGGCTCGTATTTATATGACGCCAGGCAGTGGAGAGATCAAAGTAAACGGCCGTGATTACAAGGAGTACTTTCCTTTTGAAGTACACCAGATCGTTCTTCAGCAGCCTTTTGTTACCATCAGTGGTGCAAATGGTTATGATATTAAGGTCAATGTAAGAGGTGGTGGTGTTACAGGGCAGGCGGAAGCAATCCGTATGGCTGTTGCACGTGCACTGGTTGAATACAACGGAGAATTCCGTGGAGCACTTAAAAAAGAAGGATTTCTTACCCGTGACCCTCGTATGGTTGAACGTAAGAAATACGGTCGCGCTAAGGCTCGTAGAAAATTCCAGTTCTCGAAACGTTAATCAAAGTTTTGAGTCAACAGTTTTTAGTTCACAGTTGTTGTACTGTAAACATTTTACTGAAAACTCAGCACTTGGAAAGTCCAGACAGTACTTATCGTGCCCGATGTGCTGTGCTGCGTAAACAAAATTTTAAAAATATTATAACTCAATTTGGCAATGGCACAAATAGAATATAAAGAACTATTGGATGCAGGTGTTCACTTTGGTCACCTTACCCGCAAGTGGGATCCACGTATGGCTCCATACATCTTCATGGAGAAGAACGGGATTCACATCATTGACCTGAACAAAACGCTTAGCTGCGTTGAATCAGCTGAGGCTGCTTTGAAGCAAATCGTTCGTTCAGGACGTAAGATCATGTTTGTTGCTACCAAAAAACAAGCGCAGGAAATCGTAACGGAAGAGGCAAAACGCCTTAAAATGCCTTACGTAACCGATCGTTGGTTGGGTGGTATGCTTACAAACTTTGGCA
>Ga0247803_1000183_pt1 | contig 37173 bp, 28 predicted proteins | sample UWRJL014104B1_FD_180928 | JGI IMG/M metagenome (GOLD analysis project Ga0247803, IMG submission 180928) | Plant litter microbial communities from Arlington Agricultural Research Station in Wisconsin, United States - UWRJ-L014-104B-1 | ecosystem: Environmental > Terrestrial > Plant litter >... | reverse complement strand
CGCCTGGAAGTGGTACCGCTCCGACGGGGACGATGTGTTCGTGGATCACGCGGCGTTTGCCGAGAAGAATGCGCGCAGCATCCGCTTCATCGTGACGCTGCTCGGCCGAACCGCACAGCGGGCCGGCAACTTCGGCTGCTTCGGCCTGCACGAGTGGGCCATGGTCTACCAGCAGGGTGAACACCGCCACGAATCCCCGCTGCGGCTCAGCCAGGGCGACACCGACGCCGTGGTGGAAACCCACCGGATCGCTTGCACGCACTTCGATGCGTTCCGCTTCTTCACCCCCGCCGCCGTCGGCCTCAACGCCGAACAGGCGCACCCGGTGCTGCCGAGCCGGGAGAACCAGCCGCAGCTCGAGCAGCCCGGCTGCCTGCACGCGGGCATGGACGTCTACAAGTGGGCCATCAAGCTGGGTCCGCTGGTTCCCGGGGAGTTGCTGCTGGACTGCTTCGACCTCGCCCGCGACATCCGGGAGCTCGACATGCAGGCATCCCCGTACGATCTCGGCGCGTGGGGCTACACCCCGGTGGCCATCGAAACCCCGGCAGGCAAGGCCGAATACGTGCGACGTCAGCGCGGATTCACCGAGCGGAGCAACATCCTGCGAGCCCGGGTGATCGCCGCGGTCGACCTACCGCCGGACTCAGCGACCCGGGTGTAGTTTCCCCCGTAGCTCGCCGCCCGGAGCCCGCCGACGGAGGGCCGAGGGAAGGAGTGCCGATGGAGCGCTCGCTCGGGCTCAGTTCGGCGGAGGCGGCCCGCCGGCTCGCGACCGACGGAGCGAACGTGTTGCCCCGCCTGGCGCGTCCGTCGGCGCTGCGGGCCCTGGTGCGACAGTTCACCCACCTGCTCGCCCTGTTGCTGTGGGCGGCGGCCGCGCTGGCTTTGCTGGCCGGCACCCCCGCCCTGGCCGTGGCGATTGTCGTGGTGATCGTGCTCAACGCCCTCTTTGCGTTCTGGCAGGAGCACCGCGCGGACCGTTCGGCGGAACGCCTGCGCGACCTGTTGCCCACCGAGACCCGGGTGCGCCGGGACGGCGTGCAGCGCACCGTCGATGCCGCCGAGCTGGTGCGGGGCGACATCGTGCTCCTGCGTCTGGGCGATCGCATCGCGGCCGACATGGCGCTGCTGGATGCGCACGCGCTCACGGTGGACGAATCGATGGTGACCGGGGAGAGCGAGGCCGTGCCGCACGAGGCCGGGCAGCCCCTGCGCGCAGGCACCTTCGTGGTGCAGGGCGATGCCGAAGCCGAGGTGACCGCCACCGGAGACCAGACCACCCTCGCCGCCATCAACACGCTGGCACGGTCGGCGACCCGCCCGGCCAGTCCCCTGACCCGGCAGCTGGGCCGCGTGGTGCGCGTGGTCGCCGTGATCGCCGTGGCCACGGGCCTGGGCCTGGGCCTGGCGGGCCTCGGCATCGGACTACGGCCGGCCGAGGCGTTCCTGTTCGGCGTCGGCGTGGCCGTGGCCCTGGTGCCGGAGGGCCTGTTGCCCACGGTCACGCTGTCGCTGGCCCGCGGCGCCCAGACGATGGCGAAAAATCATGCGCTGGTACGGCGCCTGGACGCCGTGGAGACGCTCGGCGCGACCACCTTCATCTGCACCGACAAGACCGGCACCCTCACCCAGAACCAGATGTCCGTGGTTCAGGTTTGGACTCCCCGCGGCGTGATCGGTATCGAGGGGCCGGGCTACGGCCCGACCGCCACCATCACGGGCCCGCCGGAGGCGACCGTTCTGCTGGCCGCGGTGGCGACGGCGGCCGTGACCTGCGTCACCGGCCGGGCGGTGCTGCGCGACGGTCAGTGGCGTCCGGAGGGCGGCCCGCTCGACGCGGCCCTCACGGCGCTGGCCCACCGGAGCGGCTGGACAGAGGACCTGTCTCAGGTGGTGCGCCGGCTGCCGTACACGGCCGACCGGATGATGAGCTCGGCCCTCACCGCCGGCCGGCTGAGCACGCTGGGCGCGCCGGAGAGCGTCTTCACGCGGTGCGTGGAGGTACCGGAGTCCGCCCATGGTGAACTGGCCCGGATGACCGCAGCCGGTCAGCGGGTCATGGCCGTGGCCGGCCGGGAGTACCCCGCCGCTTCCGCAGCCGAATCCGTGACCGAATCGGACGAGACCGGCCTAGTGCTGTGGGGCCTCCTCGGCCTGGAAGACCCGCCGCGCCCGGACGTGCACGAGGCTCTGGCAGCCTGCCGCGCGGCCGAGATCCGGGTGATCATGGTCACCGGCGACCATCCGAACACGGCCGCGGCCATCGCCCGCCAGGTGGGACTGCTCGGGCCGGAAGGAACGGTGCTCGGCCCCGGCCTGCCGGACTCCGATGCCGAACTCGGTGCGCTGCTGGACCATCCGGATGGCGCCGTGGTGGCCAGGGTGACGCCCGCGGACAAACTGCGGATCACCCGGGTGCTGCAGGCCCGCGGCCACATCGTCGCCATGACCGGCGACGGGGTGAACGACGCCCCCGCGCTGCGGGAGGCCGACGTCGGCGTGGCCATGGGCCTCAGCGGCAGCGACGTGGCCAGGGAAGCCGCCGACCTGGTGCTGCTCGACGACCATTTCGGCACCATCGTGGCCGCCATCCGGCTGGGCCGGGCGACATTCGCCAACGCCCGCCGGTTTCTCACCTACCACCTCACCGACAACGTGGCCGAGCTGGCCCCGTTCGCCGCCTGGGCGCTCACCGGCGGCCAGTTCCCGTTGGCGATCGGGGTGCTGCAGGTTCTCGCCCTCGACATCGGCACCGACCTGCTGCCGGCCATCGCGCTCGGGGTGGAGCCGCCCAGCAGGCGGGTGATGCAGGGACCGGCCCGCACCCGCAACCTGGTCGACAAGGCGCTGCTGTGGCGCGCATTCGGCCTGCTCGGCCCCGTCGAGGCCGTGGTGTCGCTGTCGGGTTTCGCCGCCGTGCTCGTGGCCGGCGGCTGGTCGTGGGGCCACACGGCTGCGCCCGGGCTGCTCGCGGCGGCTTCGGGAACGGCGTTCGCCACCATCGCCGTGGCCCAGATGGCCAACGCCTTGGTCTGTCGCAGCGAGACGGTGCCGGTCTGGCGGCTGCGGTTCGCCGGCAACCGCGCGCTCCTGGCCGCCGTGGCCGCCGAGCTGGTGCTCCTGATCGCCTTCCTCGGCATCCCCCTGGTGAGCGGGCTCCTCGGCGGCGACTGGCCGCCACCGGCCGCCTGGGTGTTCCCGCTGCTGGCCGCGCTGCTGCTCGTATTGGCGGATGCGGCGCTCAAGCGGGTGCGCAGCATCCGTCGTCGGCGCCTGCGGCCGAGCCCGCTCGCTGCCTAGAGGTGTCTCTGGCCCGGTGGCCTCCTCCCAGCGCCCCTCAGGCGAGGTCCCGGCGGCGGATGCGCTCCAGCTCGTCGCCGATGCCGATGTCGGCCACGACCACCCGGCCGGCGAAATCGGCCGCCGGGCGTTTCACCAGCCCGGCCTTGCAGCCGCCGAAGGTGACGGTGAGGTCCGCGGGCAGCACCGTCGGGTCGGGCACGCTGCCGTCATCCACCCCGATGCCGCTGGGCAGGTCGACGGCCACGACCAGGGGCGTATGCTCGCCGGAGAGCGCCGGCAGGATCGCCGCCACGGTGCTGCGCGCCGGCCCACGCAGCGCGGGGCTGCCCGAGGTGCCGGTGCCCAGGATGCCGTCCAGGATCAGGTCGGCCGCCCGGGCGAGGCCGGTGATCACCTCGGGCAGCTCGTCCACGGGGCGCAGGTCGGCGCCCTGCGCGAGTGCGGCCTCGAGCGCTTCGCGGTGCAGCCGGTCACTGGTGGGCAGGATGCACAGGGCGGCACCCTGGTCGGCCAACAGTTCCGCGGCGAACAGGGCATCCGCACCGTTATTGCCGGACCCGGCCAGCACCAGTACGCGCGCTCCTGTCACACCGTCTCCCCCGGCGCCGCCGCGGCGCGCGGTGAGGAGCGTCGCCGCCTCGGTCGCCAGCGCCTCGGCCGCCCTGGCCATGAGCGGCACACCCCGCTCCAGGTACGGGGCCTCGGCCTCGCGCACCTGGGCTGCGGTGTAGGTCTGCGCTGGCGGGTTCTGCGGTGGTGGGTTCTGCACGCCGCCACCCTACGCCGCGGGGCTGCCGCACGCTCCGGCAGCAGCTCCCCCGTCAGCAACGCATATACCCCATGGGGTATCGTGGTGGGCTTCACCCACCTCGAAGGAGACCCCATGTGCCGAGCCGTGACCTGTCGAACCTGCGGAAAGGCCACCTGGGCCGGCTGCGGGCAACACGTCGACCAGGTCATGCGGGGCGTCCCCCGCAACGATCGCTGCGCCGGCCACGAAAAGGACTCCTCGTCCGGCGCCGGCCTCTTCGCCCGGCTGTTCTCCCGCGGCTGACCCACGGTCCTACGCTGAGGGCATGGATGCTTCCAGACCGACAACGCTGCGACCGATACTCACACTCACCGTCAACCCCGCCCTCGACGTCAGCACCTCGACGGAGAACGTGGTCGGTGAGCACAAGTTGCGCTGCGGTCGCTCCCGCCTCGACCCGGGCGGCGGCGGCATCAACGTCTCCCGCGTCATCCAGCGGCTCGGCGGCCAGACCCTGGCCATCTACGCCGCCGGCGGGCCGACCGGCGAGGCCTACCGCCGACTGGTCGAGGCCGTGGGCATCCCGACCGTGGTCGTGCCCATCGCGGGCAGCACCCGGGAGAGCTTTACCGTCGACGAGACCAGCACCGGCAAGCAGTTCCGTTTCGTGCTGCAGGGGCCCGACATCACCGAACCGGAGTGGCGCGCCTGCCTCGCCCGGGTCGCGGAGTCGATCCCGCACGGCGGCTACGTCGTGGCCAGCGGCAGCCTGCCGCCCGGCGTGCCGGACGATTTTTACGCCAGGGTGGCCCGCCTGGCCCGCCGGCACGACGCCCGCTGCATAGTGGATGCGTCCGGCCCGGCCCTGGCCGCCGCCCTGGCCGAGGGCGTCTTCCTGGTCAAGCCCAGCGGACGCGAACTGGGCGAGCTGGTGGGCTCGACACTCGACACCGAACAGAGCCAGGTCGCCGCGGCGAGCACCCTGGTGTCGCGGGGATCTGCCGAGTTCGTGGCCCTCACCCTGGGCGGTGAGGGCGCCGTGCTCGCCTCGGCGGCCGGCGTGATGCGGCTGCCGGTTCCGCGGGTGACGGTGCAGAGCACCGTCGGCGCCGGCGACAGCTTCCTCGGCGCCTTCGTGCTGCGTATCGCCCAGGGTCACGACGCCGCCGGGGCCTTCCGCGGCGCCGTCGCCGCCGGCAGCGCCACGGCCATGACCCCGGCCACCGAGCTCTGCCACCGGGTCGACGTGGAACGGCTCGAGGCCGAACTCGCCCTGCTCCCGGACTGAGGCGCCCGCCCAACGAGAACGGGCAGCGAGATTAGTCTTGTTCCCATGAAGCTGACCAGGATCGACCCGCCCGATCGGAGCTTTTCCCGCTGGCTGACCAATGACGAGGTGGGTCAGGTGCTGGCCGCCAGCCGCGGATGGCGGCTCGGCAGCGACGGCAGTGTCGTGGCAGGCAGCGTGCGCAAGACGACGATCGCGCCGTCCCTCGCCGCCCTGGGCGCCGCGGCGGCCGCCAACCGATGGATCAGCCGCCCCGCACACGCCGGCAGCGACGGCAGCGGCCCGACGCACATGATGTGGGGCGTGTTCGAGGCGCGCACCGATGCCGAGGTGGCGGCGCTCGTGGCCGCATCCGCGCCCTGAAGACGCGTATCGACCCAATCTATTGACCCGGTGATCAATGTAGTCTGGGGAGCATGAGCATCCGCGCCCCGCAGAAGACCCGCACCACAATTCTCCGCACCGTGTTCCGCCTGGTTCTCGGAGCCTTCCTGCTGCTGGCCGGCATCAGCCACCTCACCGTCAACCGCGAGGCGTTCCTCGCCCAGGTACCCACCTGGCTGCCGCTCGAGGGTGACTTCGTGGTCATCGCGTCGGGCATCGTGGAGATCATCCTGGGGGCGTCGCTGCTCGCGCTCGGCCGGTACCGGGTGCAGGTGGGCTGGATCGTGGCGGCGTTCTTCGTCGCCATCTTCCCCGGCAACATCTCCCAGCTGGTCACCCACACCGACTCGTTCGGATTGAACACCGACCTCGACCGCACCATCCGCCTGCTCTTCCAGCCGGTCCTGGTGCTCTGGGCGCTGTGGTCCACCGGCGCCTGGAAGGCGTTCCGTGAGTACCGTGCCGGCGGGCGCACCGAGAAGCAGAACGACTGACCCATGGGCGGACCCAAACTGCCCGAGCAGGAACGCTGCGACGCCATCCTGGCCGCCGCGTATCAGATCGCCCTCAGCGAGGGCCTCGACGCCGTCACCGCCCGCCGCGTGGCCACCGCGGCCGGCATCTCCCCCGGTCTGGTGTTCTTCCACTTCCAGTCCAAGGACGGCCTGCTCCAGGCCCTGCTCGATGTGCTGCTGGACGGCACCCTCGACGCGCTGACCGACCCGTCACTGGCGGCGCTGGCGCCGTGGGACCGCCTCGAGCGGATGATCCGGGGCGAGCTCGCCCGCCTGGCCGAGTACCACGCCGGCGTCGAGCTGCTGTTCGCGTTCTACTTCGCCCGCCGGGACGACTTCTTCCGCGTCCGCATCGAGGCCTCCTTCGGCCGTTACCTCGAGGCGTTCCTGCCGGTCTGCCGTGACGTGGCCGGCCCGGCGGGGGCCGTGGCCGGTGCGGGACGCGTCTCCGGCGACGACCTCGCCGCGACCGTCGTGGCGGTCATCCAGGGCGCCTCAATCCAGGCGATCCGCAGTCCGGCAGCCGTGAACCCGGATGCGCTGCTCGCGACAATCCGGGCCCTGCGACCCCGCCCCGCCGAGACGCCCTAGCCCCCGGTCGAGTTGCCAGTTGACGCCCACTGGGCCGCATCGAAAGGGCACCAACTGGCAAGTCAGCGGCACCCCTCCCGGTGAGTTGCCAGTTGACGCCTATTGGGCCGCACCGAGAGGGCCCCAAATGGCAAGTCAGCGCGAGGAGGGCGCGACGCGGGGTGCGGAGCGACCCGGGCAGTTCTCCCGAGTTGCCACATATGCACCCGTGCGCCCACGAAGCCTGTGGCCGAAGTCGGCGGAGACACTCCCTTGCCGACTAGCCGCAAAGAGTCCCTTCGGCGGGCGTGAAGGGTGTCTTTGGGCGAAGTCGGCGGCAGGTGTGAGGATACGGCAGCGCGGCGCGATCGAACGCTAGCCCAGCGCGTCCAGCCCGTCGGGCAGCGGGCCGTCGCTCACCAGGTACAGCCGCTGGGTGGCGCGGGTCATCGCCACGTACAGCGCACCGGCGCCGCGTTCGGACGCCGCCACGATGGCGGTGGGGTCCACGACGATCACGGCGTCGAACTCGAGCCCCTTGGAGTCCTGCGGGGTGAGCAGCGCCACATCCCGCAGCAGGCCGAGAGCGCCCCGGCCGACGACATCGCCGAACTCGGCGTCGAGGGCCGCGGCGAGGGCGTCGATGTGCTCCTCCACCACGATCACCGCCACGGTGCCGCCCACGCCCAGCGCGCGTTCGCGGCGCACGGCGTCGAGCGCATCCGTCAGCACCTCAACCGGCCAGTCGCTGGCGCGCACCGTGCGGGACGCGGTGATCGGCAGGCCGTGCGCCACGGCCATCTTCTCGGCGGCCTCGGCGATCTGGCTGGGGGTGCGGTAGTTCACCGTGAGTTCCTCGAGCCGCCACCGGTCGGCCTCGAAGGAGGCCTCGAGCACGGGCGCGAGGGCCTCCCGCCAGCTGTCCGCCGCGGCGGCCGCCGCGGCCTGGGCGATGTCGCCCACGATGGTGAACGAGCGGCGCGGGCCGCGGCGCATGAGTAGCCGCCACTGCATGGGCGAGAGCTCCTGCGCCTCGTCCACGATGACATGCCCGTAGGTCCAGCTGCGGTCCAGCGCCGCCCGCTCGGCGGTGGTGGCCCGGTCGCCGAGTTCGGCGAAGTTGTCGGCGAGGGCCTTCGCGTTCACGAGCCCCTTCACGTCCATGTTCTTGATCGCCAGTTCGGCGTTCTCGATGTCGCGCTTCCGCTGCTCCTTGGCCTCACGCTTCTGCGCGGCGTCGACGGCGCTGTACTCGCCGAGGTGCTCCGCGGCCTCGTCGAGCAGGGGGATGTCGGCGATGGTGAACTCGGCGTCGCGGGCCCGGTAGAGCAGCGCCCGCTGGGCGGCCCGCCAGCGCGGGGTGAGTTCTTCGAGCCACTGCGGCCGCGCGTAGAGGTCCTGCACGAGCTTCTGCGGGGTGAGCGGCAGCCAGGCGGTGTTCAACGCCACCCGCACGTCGTCGGCCAGGCGCAGGTCTTCCCGCAGCATCGGCAGGTCGGTGTCGTCCATCGACCGGCCCTGCTTCTTGAGCTGTTCGAGCCACTCCCGGGCCAGGGAGTTCAGCGCGTGCTTGACGAACACCACCCGGGCCTCGTTGTGCGGCTTGCCGCCGGAACGGGCCCGGTGGATGGCGGACTCGATCAGCTGGGGCTTGAGCACCAGGGTGTCGCCGTTCACGAGCAGCTTCTGGCTCGCGGCCGGAACCTTCTGCCGGCTCTTGACGGCCCGGGCGATCAGGTCGGCCATGAACGTCTGGCCCTTGAGTGCGGCGGCGGCTGGCGCGTCTTCGTGGCTGGCCTCGACGCCGGGGAACAGCTGGCCCACCGACGCGAGCACCACCCCGGTCTCGCCGAGCGAGGGCAGCACGGCCTCGATGTACTGCAGGAACGAGGTGGACGGTCCGACGATGAGAACGCCGGCGTTCTGCAGCCGGTCCCGGTGCGTGTAGAGCAGGTAGGCGGCGCGGTGCAGCGCCACGGCAGTCTTGCCGGTGCCGGGGCCGCCCTGCACGACGAGCACGCCGTTCAGTTCCGAGCGGATGATGCGGTCCTGTTCGGCCTGGATGGTCGAGACGATGTCGGACATGTGCCCGGTGCGCTGGGCGGTGAGGGCGGAGAGCAGCGCCCCCTCCCCCTGGTGCAGGTTGGCGGTGTCGCCGTCCAGCAGCGCGGCATCCAGAATCTCGTCTTCGATGCGGATGATGCGGCGGCCGTTGGAGAGCAGGTGCCGGCGGGAGCGGGCGCCGAGCGGCGTCGCGGCGGTGGCCTGGTAGAAGGCGCTGGCCTGCGGTACCCGCCAGTCGAGCAGGATCGGCTGCAGGTTCTCATCGCGGAGGCCGACCCGGCCGATGTACCGGTAGACCGGGTTGTCGTCGTCGTCTTCGGGGGCGGTCTCCAGCCGGCCGAACGCCAGGCGGTCGTCCACCTCGCGCAGCTGCACGATGCGGTCCTCGTAGGTGCGGGCGAAGGTGTCGCGTTCGGACCTGGACTGGTGGTTTCCGCCGACGTCGAGCATCCGCACGGCCTTCAGCTGGGCCTCGGCCTCCCGCTGCAACGCATCCAGGCGCGCGTACAGCGTGGCGACGTAGTCCTGTTCGCGCGCGAGCTCCTGATCAACCACTCAAACACCCCTCAAATCAAACGACCAGTTTAGCCGCTGGTGGTGCGGCTGGGTTCCGTCCCCCGATCGGGAGCGGCCGGAAACCGAATCCGTCACGCGGCCGAAATGTTACCGGCATAGAACGTCCCTAGGTTGGGAGCACCGGAGTCCGCACCTAGTCGCGGAAAGAGCCCGAACTAAGGGGTAAATATGAGTGGAAATGCCATGCGCCTGCAGGCGATCAGGGATGTCGAGGCCTATGTGCCTCCGGCGGTCAGCTTCACCGACGCTGAAACGCCCGGCCAGATCTTCGGCGAGAACGTGTTCAGCAGCGTCGTCATGCAGAAGCGGCTGCCCAAGCTCGTCTACAAGTCGGTGATGGCCACCATCGAGCACGGCGCCATGCTCGACCCGCTGATCGCCGACGCCGTCGCCAGCGCCATGAAGGACTGGGCGATGGAGAAGGGCGCGTCGCACTACGCGCACGTCTTCTACCCGCTGACCGGCCTCACCGCCGAGAAGCACGACAGCTTCCTCGAGCCCGTCGGTGACGGTACCGCGCTGGCCGAGTTCGCCGGCAAGACCCTGGTGCAGGGTGAGCCCGACGCGTCCAGCTTCCCCAACGGCGGCCTGCGCAACACCTTCGAGGCCCGCGGCTACACCGGCTGGGACGTCACCAGCCCCGCCTACGTGCTGGAGAACCCGAACGGCAACACTCTGTGCATCCCCACCGTCTTCGTCTCGATGACCGGTGAAGCCCTCGACCACAAGACCCCGCTGCTGCGCTCGCAGCAGGCGATGGGCGAACACGCCGAACGCATCCTGCGCCTGTTCGGCCACGACAAGCCGGCCAAGGTGGTCTCGTTCTGCGGTCCGGAGCAGGAGTACTTCCTCGTCGACCGGCACTTCTTCCTGGCCCGTCCCGACCTGCTGAACTCCGGCCGCACCCTGTTCGGCGCCAAGCCGCCCAAGGGCCAGGAGTTCGACGACCACTACTTCGGCGCCATCCCCGAACGGGTGCTCGGCTTCATGATGGACACCGAGCGGGAACTGTTCAAGCTCGGCATCCCCGCCAAGACCCGGCACAACGAGGTCGCGCCCGGCCAGTTCGAGATCGCGCCGATGTTCGAACGCGGCAACATCGCCGCCGACCACCAGCAGCTGCTGATGACCACGTTCAAGACCATCGCCAAGAAGCACGGCATGGAGTGCCTCTTCCACGAGAAGCCGTTCCAGGGCGTCAACGGGTCGGGCAAGCACGTCAACTTCTCGCTGGGCAACAACCAGCTCGGCAGCCTGCTCGTTCCCGGCGACAACCCGCACGACAACGCCCAGTTCCTGGTCTTCTGCGCCGCGGTCATCCGCGCCGTGCACAAGTACGCCGGCCTGCTGCGGGTCTCCGTCGCGTCGGCGACGAACGACCACCGCCTCGGCGCCAACGAGGCCCCGCCGGCGATCATCTCGATCTTCCTCGGCGACCAGCTGGCGGATGTCTTCGAGCAGATCGCCAAGGGTCCCGCGACCTCCTCGAAGGACAAGGGCACCATGGTCATCGGCGTCGACACGCTGCCCCAGCTGCCGACCGACCCTGGCGACCGTAACCGCACCAGCCCGTTCGCGTTCACCGGCAACCGGTTCGAGTTCCGCGCGCCGGGCTCGATGCAGACCGTCAGCGGCCCGATGGTGACCATCAACACGATCATGGCGGAGTCGCTGGACTACATCGCCACCGACCTGGAGGCGGCCGTCGCGGCCGGCACCGACTTCGACACGGCCGTGCAGGCCCTGCTCACCCAGATCATCACCGAACACGGCGCCGTGGTGTTCAACGGCGACGGGTACGCGGACTCCTGGCCGATCGAGGCCGAGAAGCGCGGACTCGCGAACCTGCGCACCACGCTGGACGCCCTGCCGGAGCTGATCACCGACTCGGCCCTGGAGTTGTTCGAGAAGTACCGGGTGTTCAACCACCGCGAGATGCACAGCCGGTACGAGATCGGCCTGGAGCAGTACGCGCTCACCATCGGTGTCGAAGCCCGGCTCACCCTGGAGATGGGTTCGACCCAGATCCTGCCGGCCGCGGTGCGGCACCAGACCGAGGTCGCGGTCAACGTCGGCGCCGTCAAGGCCGCCGGCGGGGATGCCGACATCGCCTCCCTGCTGGAGGTGAGCGGCCCGATCTCCAAGCTGCGCACCGCCCTGGCCGTGCTGAAGGATGCCCTGGCCGCCGAGACCGGGCACGAAGCGTTAGCCGAGGCCGAACACGCCAGGGATGCCCTGCTGCCGGCGATGACCGCGGTGCGCGCGGCGGCCGACGTGCTGGAAGGCATCGTGGCCGACGACCTCTGGCCGCTGCCGACCTACCAGGAGATGCTCTTCATCCTGTAGCTCAGCTCCACGACCAGGCCCAACACAGAAACGCCCCGGCCGGACCCGTCAAGGTCCGGTCGGGGCGTTCTCATTGGCGGTTACGCCGCCAGCGGCATCCGTGCCGGTTCGGCCGCCACGTGCAGGGCGCCGTCGACGACCGTCACGGCCACCACCGACCCGTCTCCGAGCTCCGAGACCACCAGCAGGTCGGCGATCCTGTCGTCGAGCTGGCGCTGGATGACCCGGCGGAGCGGCCGGGCACCGTACTCGGGCTCGTAGCCGGTCTCGGCGATCCAGTCCACGGCCGCGTCGCTCACGGTGAGCGCGTGGCCCTGGGCGGTGAGCCTGGCCTCGGTCTGGTTCAGCAGCAGCCGCACGATCTGGCGGAGCTGCGGCTGATCGAGCTTCCGGAACAGCACGACCTCGTCGATGCGGTTGAGGAACTCGGGCCGCATGGCCTCGCGGAGCTTGGCCATCACCCGGTCGCGCAGTGCCTTCTCCGAGCCGAAGCCGTTGCCGGCCCCGTCCAGGTCGGCGGTGAAGCCGAGCGCGCCGCTCCGGCTGGCGAGCACCTCAGAGCCGATGTTCGAGGTCATGATCACGACGGTGTTGCGGAAGTCCACCGTGCGACCCTGGCCGTCGGTGAGGCGGCCGTCGTCCAGCACCTGCAGGAGCAGGTTGAAGACATCCGGGTGCGCCTTCTCGATCTCGTCGAGCAACACCACCGAGTACGGGTTGCGCCGCACGTGCTCGGTCAGCTGGCCGGCCTCGTCGTACCCGACATAGCCGGGAGGGGCGCCGACCAGGCGGCTGACGGTGTGACGCTCGCCGAACTCGCTCATGTCGAAGCGCAGCATGGCCTTCTCATCACCGAACAGCGACTCGGCCAGCGACTTGGCCAACTCGGTCTTGCCGACCCCGGTGGGGCCGAGGAAGAGGAAGCTGCCGACCGGGCGGTGGGCGTCGCCCATGCCGGTGCGGTTGCGCCGCACGGCCTTGGCGATCACGGTCACCGCGTCGTCCTGCCCGATGACCCGCTGGTGCAGGTGGTCTTCGAGCTTGACCAGGCGTTCGCGGTCGCCCGCTGTGAGGCGGCTGGCCGGGATGCCGGTGGCCCTGGCGATGATCGCGGCGATCTCGGCCTCGTCCACGACCGCGGACGGTGCCGGTGTCGTGGCATCCTGGGCTGCCTCGGCGACGGTGATCTTCTCCGCCAGCTGTTCGGCCTCGTCCCGCAACCGGGATGCCTCCTCGTACGCCTCGGCGGCGACCGCGACGGACTTGGCGGTCTCGAGTGCGGTCTGCTGTTCACGGAGGCCGTCGATGTCGACCCGGGAGCCCAGCGCCAGGCGGGCGCGGGCGCCGGCCTGGTCGATCAGGTCGATGGCCTTGTCGGGCAGGAACCGGTCCGGGATGTACCGGGCGCTCATCTCAACGGCGGCGCGGATCGCGGCATCCGTGTAGCGCACCGAGTGGTGGTCGGCGTAGCGGCCCGCGAGACCGGCGAGGATCTGCACGGCGTCGTCGATGCTCGGCTCCCCCACCCGCACGGGCTGGAAGCGGCGTTCGAGCGCCGGGTCCTTCTCGACCTTGCGGTATTCGTTGAGGGTGGTGGCACCGACGACGTGCAGCTCGCCGCGCGCCAGGCGGGGCTTGAGGATGTTGCCGGCGTCCATGCCGCCCTCGCCGGCACCGCCGGCGCCGACCACGGTGTGCAGCTCGTCGATGAAGACGATGATCTCGTCGCTGCGCTCGCTGATCTCATCCATGGTCTTGGTCAGGCGCTCCTCGAAGTCGCCGCGGTAGCGGGTGCCGGCGAGCATGGCGGGCAGGTCGAGCGCAATGACGCGCTTGCTGCGCAGCTGTTCGGGCACGAGGCCGTCGACGATGGCCTGGGCCAGACCCTCGACCACCGCGGTCTTGCCCACGCCGGCCTCGCCGATCAGCACCGGGTTGTTCTTGGTGCGGCGGGAGAGGATCTCGACGGTCTGTTCGATCTCGTCGCTGCGGCCGATCACCGGGTCGAGCTTGCCGGAGCGGGCGCGCTCGGTGAGGTCGATGCCGTAGGTGTCGAGCATCGGGGTGTCCGAGCTGCTGTCGCCGGCCTTGGTGCCGGCGGCATTGGCCTCGTCGGCCTCGGCCTCGAGGGCGCCGGCCTGCAGGGACTCTGCGGTGACGCCGGACGCGGCGAGCACGCGGGCGGCGGGCGAGTCCTGGTTCACCACGAACGCGAAGAAGAGGTGCTCCGGGTCGATGTAGGTGGAGCCGAAGGCGCGGGCCACCTGGTGGGCATCCAGCAGGGCGCGCTGCGCGGAGGGCGTGAGACCGGGTGCGGACTGCGACTCACGGTCGCTGGACTCCGGCAGGCGCTCTTCGGCGTCGGCCGCGATGGCGGCGGGGTCGCCACCGGCCCGGCGGATGGCCGAGGCGGCGGGTTCCTGCTCCACCATCACCCGCAGCAGGTGCAGGGCGTCCACATGGGCGTGGCCGTGGTCGACGGCGAACTGGGCCGCCTGCACGAGAAGCTCGTGAGTGCGGCGGCTGAGCAGCCGGGTGATCTCGATGGGACGCCCGCCCTGAGCGCGCTGACCCTGCAGGTAGCGGGCCAGGAACTCGTCGAACGAACCGTTCTCGGAACCGGTCGGGCCGAAGTATGTAGGCAAGGAAACCTCCTGGGGAATCTGAACGAGGAGGAAACCCAAAACTTGAGCGCCCTCGACTCAAGTCAACGTCTGGCACCGGATTTCATTCCCGCCCCATCCTGAGACTCCCCTGAATGCGCCCCCGCACACCATCCCGCGAACTGTGAGAAAAGCACCAGGATGCGCGTTTTTTAGGTGCAAAGCTCACAGTTCGCGAAACCGGGGGGGGGCTAGGTGAGGGAGGCACACTCGGGGGCGGCGCGGAAGGCCTGGCCGAGGGTGCTGGAGGTGTCCTGGGTTGCGGTGGTGATGGTCTGCACGGTGGCCGCGACATCCGACAGCACGGTGCCGGTATCGCCGACGAGTGTTGCCAGCGCATCCACCAGGGCGGCCCCGGTGGTGCCCTGCACCGCGCTGGCGCTGGCCTGAAGCGTCTTCACGGACTGGTCGACGGTGTCGATCGAGTCCTGCACGGCCAGAAGCTCCGGATCGTCGCCCAGATTCTCCGGCGGCGACTTGACGGTGTCCACCAGGGTGCTTGCCGAGGCGGAGATGGTGTCCATCTGGTTGGACACCGCTGTGCCCACCGAATCTCCGCCGGTGGTGGCCGCCGTCGCCAACCCCTGCACGTCGGTCTTCAGGGTGCTGATGTCGCTGCAGACCGTGCCGGCCCAGGTGACCTGCGCATCGGTGGGCGGCGATGCCGTCTGGCCGGCCGAGGGGGTGCCCGTGGCCGAGGACGGCGCCGAGCTGCTCGGCGACGGATCGGTGCCGTCGGCGGGCGCGCATCCGGCAAGGAGCACCAGCAGGGCCAGGAACACGATGGGCTTCTTCACTGGTGGCGCTCCTTCCTGGATCTGTGGGCTCTGGGGCTACTGGGTGTCACCCTCGGAGTCGAGTTGGATCGCGAGGTCGAAGGCCTCCACGATCTTGCGCGCCGACGACAGGAGCCGCGGCGTGCCGACGATCGGGGCCACGGCCACCAGGACGTCCTCGACGTCATCGACGGTCAGTCCCACCTCCGCTGCCGGTCCGACGTGCATGAAATACGATCCGACCGGAGCATCAACGGCCACCAGGGCCGCGATCCTGGCGATCATCAGCGTGCGTGGATCCAGGTCGGTGCGGGCGAGCGAGACGGCGTTGATCTCGGCCGCGGCATCCAGTACCGGGGTTGTTCCTGTGGCCATGGGTATCGCTCCCTTTCCAGGGCTGGGCCCTGTCGGTGTTCGAAAAATCGGTGTTCGAATTTCCGGTCTCTGCGGTGTTCGGCGGCGCACCACATCGGCACGCCGGCCTCTCGCCGCAGACGGTAGCAATCAATCCGCGTCCAGCCGATGGCACCATTCGGGATTCCCCCGAAACGGATGAGGCGCCCGCCGGCGCCCACGCTCGGCCGTGACCCCGTGGGCAGCGTCAGCCGCGCTCGAGCTCCCTGGCGAGTGAGTCCAGCTCGGCGCCGCCGGCCATCAGCCGGGTGAGTTCGTCGATCCGGATTCCGGTCTTGTCGAATTCGCCCAGGCTGGCTCCACGGTTCAGCACCAGGAACCTGTCGCCCACCGGGTACGCGTGGTGCGGGTTGTGGGTGACGAACACCACGCCGAGGCCGTGGTCGCGGGCCTGGGCCACGTAGCGCAGCACCACGCCGGCCTGCTTGACGCCGAGGGCGGAGGTGGGCTCGTCGAGGATGACGACCCTGGCACCGAAGTAGATGGCCCTGGCGATGGCGACGGACTGCCGCTCTCCACCGGACAACGTGCCGATGGGCTGGTCGACGTCTCGGAGGTCGATGCCCATCCTGCCCAGTTGTTCGAGCGTGATCGCGCGCATCTCGGCGACCCTGAGGCGCGAGAACGGGCCGAACCCGGCGCTGAGTTCTGCGCCCAGGAAGAAGTTGCGCCACACCGGCATCAGCCCCACGATCGCCAGGTCCTGGTAGACCGTGGCGATGCCGGCGTCGAGGGCCTGGCGCGGGCCGGTGAAGTGTTCGGTCTGCCCGTCGAGCAGCAGCTCGCCGGAGGAGTGCGGGTGCACGCCGGCGAGGATCTTGAGCAGGGTCGACTTGCCCGCGCCGTTGTCGCCCAGCACGCAGAGCACCTCCCCGGCGCCGACCGACGTGGACACGTCGCTGAGCGCGATGACTGAGCCGTAGACCTTGCCGATTCCGTGCACCTGGAGGATGGGCACCGTCGTGGCCGCGCTCATGAGCGCACCCCGGCCTGGCGGCGCACCGAGAGGTTGACCAGCACCGCAAGCAGCAGCATCCCGCCGAGGAAGGCCTTGAGCCAGTTGTTGTCCCACTGGGCGAACACGATGCCCTGCAGGATCATGCCGTAGATGAGGGCGCCGAGGGCGGCGCCGATCGCGGAACCGTACCCGCCGGTGAGCAGGCAGCCGCCGACGACGGCGCAGATGATGTAGATGAACTCCTGGCCGATGCCCGTCGTGGCCTGCACGGTGGCCACGTCGAAGAGCGAGAGCATGCCCACCAGCCACCCGGCCGCGGCCGTGCCCATGAACAGGCCGATGCGGGTGCGCTTGACCGGCACGCCGGTCTGCACCGCGCTCTGCAGCTGGCCGCCGATGGCGAAGATCCAGTTGCCATACCGGGTGCGGAGCAGGATCCAGCTGGCGACGGCGGTGATGCCGAGCCACCAGAAGACCGAGACCTTGAGGTTCAGGCCTGCCACCGGGATGGTCGAGCCGAAGATGACCTTGCCGGCGTCGAAACCGGGCACCAGGGTCATGCCCTGGATGGCGACCTGGCCGGTGACCAGCTTGGTGCCGGCGAGGTTGAGGCCCTGCAGGATGAAGAAGGTGCCCAGCGTCACGATGAAGCTCGGGATGCCGGTCTTCACGACGAGGAATCCGTTGAAGGCGCCGACGGTCAGGGCGATCAGCAGGGCCAGCAGCATCGCCAGCCACAGGTTCATGCCCCACTGGGTGGTGAACGCGCCCACGAGCAGTCCCGTTGTGCCGGTCATCGCGCCGGCCGAGAGGTCGAATTCGCCGCCGATCATGAGCAGCGCCACGGCGACGGCCATGATGCCGAACAGCGACGCGGAGTACAGCCAGGTGGCGGCGCCGGCCGGTGAGAGGAACGCGCTGGTGGCCACGGAGAAGTAGACGAAGATGGCCAGGGCGGCGACGAGGGCGCCGATCTCGGGGCGGCGGAGCAGCCGCACCAGCGGATGGGTGCGCGCCAGCCGTTCGTCCGCCGGGGCCGGTGCGGCTCCCGGAGTGGTCAGCACCGTCATCGGGTGCCGTTGCCGGCGAACGTGGCCACCTGGTCGGCGTTCTCCTTGGTGACGAAGCCCGGGCCGGAGTAGACGGGCTGGCCGCCGCCGACGACGTTGCCGTTCGTGTAGAACAGCTCGAAGAAGTCCACCGGGAGATAACCCTGCAGGTAGGGCTGCTGGTCGACGGCGAAGAGGATGCTGCCGTCCGCGATGAGGCTCGTGACGTCGGCGGAGACGTCGAAGGTGCCGATCTGGGCGTCGCTGCCGGCCTCGGCCACAGCCTGCGCGGCGGCGACACCGACGGCCGAGTTGAGGGTGAGCACACCGTCGATGCTCGGGTCGGCCAGGAGCGCGCTCGTGATCGTGCTCTGCGCATCCGCCACGTTGGCGATGTCGACCTGCAGGTTGGTCAGGCTGCCGTCGAGGGTGTCGGCGGCTCCGCGGCACCGGTCTTCGAGCCCGGCATTGCCGGCTTCGTGGATGACGCAGATGACCTTCTTCGCCTTCGCCTCTGTGAGCTGGGTGCCGGCCCCCTGCCCGGCGAGATACTCGCTCTGGCCGACATGGGTCATGGCGCCGACCGCGGCGGATTCTTCGGCCCCGGAGTTGATGGTGATGACCGGGATGTCGGCGGCGACGGCATCCGCGATGGCGCCACGGAGGCCGTCGGGGTTGGCCATCGAGACGATGATGCCGTCGACCTTGGCGGCGATCGCGGTTTCGATGAGCTGGCTCTGCTTCTGCACGTCCGGGTCGCCCTGGTACGTGATCGTGGCGCCGTAGCTGTCTCCGGCGGCCTCGGCGCCGGTCTTCACGACGTCCCAGAACGCGTCGCCGGGCACCGAGTGCACGACCAGCGCGTAGGTGCGGCCGGAGCCGCCGGTCGCGGACGCGCCGGCTGCCGATCCGGCGCCGGCGACGCTCTGGCCGGTGCAGGCGGTGAGGGCGAGCAGGGCGAGGCCGGCGCTGGCGCCGAGCAGGGTCCGGCGGGCAGAGATTCTCGACACGGGTGGCATCGTCCTTCGGTTCGGGCGCGTGGTTTCGGGCGCGGGTCAGCGCGGCCTTTTCAGGCGCAGTCCACTTTAGGCGTCCGAACGGCCAAGACCGCAGTCGGGCGCCGGACCAGGGGGCCTCAGGCCTGGCGGGCGGTCTGCTCCAGCCGGTCGCGATAGCCGGCCCACCAGTCCGGGCTGGCCGGGGGCAGGTTGTCGTTGCCGGCCCGCAGCCCGGCCGCCCCGTCGATCAGTTCCCGCACGATGTCGGCGTGGCCGGCATGCCGGTGGGTTTCGGCGATCAGGTGCACCAGGATCAGGTGCAACGGGACGACGTCCCGGCCTTCCGACCACCACGCCACCGTGCCGAGGCCGTCCAGCGGCACCGCATCGATGGTGGCTTCGGAGTGCTGCCCGACCCGCCGGTACAGGTCGACGATGCCCGTGCGGGTCTCATCCAGGGTGGCCCACATGTCGGCGTTGTCCTCGGTGCCGTCCTCCGTCCACGGCAGCGGTTCCGGGAACGGCCGGCCGAAGGTCGCCCCGAGGTAACCGGCCTCGACGCCGGCCATGTGCTTGACCAGGCCGAGCAGGTTGGTTCCCGTCGGCACCAGCGGCCGGCGGATGTCGTACTCGCTGAGTCCCTCGAGTTTCCAGATGAGGGCCTCCCTGCCCACTTCCAGGTAGCGGCGGAGAGGTGCTTTCAGGTCGGCATCGGTCATGCCGACCAGCCTCCCAGATCGCGGGGCGCGTGCACAACGCTCTCACGGCGCGGATGTCGCGGGCGCGGATCGGCGAGAATAGGCAGATGAGTGCTGCCGGCGAGTTCATCGACGCCACCCTGCAGCGGGAAAGCACCTGGGAGCGTGCCGAGGCCGATCGGGACCGGCTGGGCGGCAGCCTCACCTTCTACGGCGCATCGGTGGGCGCGATCCGCGGCACCGTGCGCGATGCCGGCCGCCGCTACCCCGGCCTCGACCATGACGACATCACGGCGCTGAGCTCCGAACTCTGGTCGCAGCCGGTCTTCGAGCGCCGCCTGGCGGCCGTGGTGCTGCTGCAGTCCCACGTGCGGATACTGAGGGCCTCCGACCTCACCCGCATCGAGGGGTTCCTGCGCAACGCCCAGCTGCCCGCCCTCAGCGACCCGCTCACGGCGGATGTGGTGCGGCCGTTGATCGACGCCCTCACCGGGGCGGCGCGGGGCCGCGCGAACATCGTGCTCGGCCGGTGGGCGCACGATCCCAGCGCGGGCCTCCGCCGGGCGGCCGGGCTGCTGGGCGTCACCGGCGGCTGAGCATCAGCGGGTGGAGATCTGTTGCAGCGCCCAGGAGTTGCCGTCGGGATCGCTGAAGTAGGCGTAGCGCACGCCCCCGCCCATGTCGCTGACGTCCGACACCGCCACGCCGTTGCCGAGGAGCAGGGTTCTCGCGGCCTCGACGTCATCCACGACCAGGTGCAGGTTCTGCACTGGGGGCGCATCCGGGGCGCTGATGCCCACACCGATCACGACGGAACACGCCGATCCGGGCGGGGTCAGTTGCACGACGCGCATGCCGTTGCCCGGCTCCACGTCATGATCGACGTGGAAGCCCACTCGATCGGCGTAGAAGGCCTTGCTGCGGTCGACATCGGTGGAGGGCAGGGGCACTAGTTCGAGGCGCATGTCCATGGTGTTTTCCTTCTGGTCTGGGGGCGGGCCGGCGTCAGGGAGTAATGACAACCTTGCCCCTGATACTGCCGTCGGTGAGACGGCGCATGGCCGCCGCGGACTCGGCGAGGGGATACACCCGGTCGATGACGGGCCGGATCGCACCGCTCTCCAGCAACCCCGCGAGGGTGTGCAGGTCGTCCTGGCGCATGGTCGACACCAGACCGGTGAGTGTCTGGGGCACGAATGGCGACAGGAGCAGGGCTCGCAGGGAGCGCTCGAAACCGCCGGTGACCCGGCCGCCGCCCTCGCCGCCGACGATCACGAGTGTGCCGCGCCGGGCCAGGAGTTTACGCAGCGAGGAGACCGACCGGTTGCCGGCGGTGTCGAGCACGAGGTCGTAACGCTCCCCCGACCTGGTGATGTCGCCCCGTTCGTAGTCGACGGCCGCATCCGCCCCAAGCGAGAGCACGTAGTCGAGCTTGGCGGCGCTGGCGACGCCGGTCACCTGCGCGCCGAACGTTTTGGCCAGTTGCACCGCGTAGCCGCCGACGGCACCGGAGGCGCCGATGATGAGCACCCGCTCCCCCGGCCCGGCGGCCCGCACCGGGGCGACGGCCTGCAGGGCGGTGACGGCCGAGGTGGGCACGGCCGCGGCCTGCTCGAAGCTCAGCGCCGCCGGCTTGGCCTCGAGCGTGTCGGCCCGGGCGACGGCGCACTCGGCCAGGGACCCGTCGCAGACGCCGAACACCTCGTCGCCCGGCCGGAAGCGGCTGACATTGGCGCCGACTGCCTCGACCAGGCCCGCGACATCCAGGCCCCGCACCCGGGTTTTCGGGGCGCGCCAGCCGACAGCGGGACGCACCATGAGGGGCAGCCCGGCCATCAGGTGCCAGTCGCCGATGTGGAGGCTCGCGGCCTTCACGCGCAGGAGCACGTCGTCGTCGCCGACGCTTGGGCGTTCGATCTCGGCGAGGTGCAGAACGTCGGCCGAGCCGTACCTGTCGTGGACGATGGCCCTCATGATGTGCCTTTCGGATCTGGATGGGCGGGTAGTGAGCACGATAGAAGGATTTCGTGAGAATTTCAGGACGTTCCTGCCGGCAGGAGTCCCAATAACCTCACTATCTCCTTATGTGGGTGCGCCGCGGGCGACGTCAAGCCGGCGGGCCCAGTCGACGATCACACGGATGCCCGCGGCGAAGCCGGGGTCGCCCGGGCGGTTGAGGAAGGCGTGGTCGGTGCCGGGCAGCACGTGGTACCGCACGCTCACCCGGGCCGCGGCGAGCTCCCGGGCGAATTGTTCGCCGGAGGCCCGCATCGAGTCGCTGTCAGCGTCGATCAGGAGCGCAGGGGGAAAACCGGGCAGCGGGTGACCGCCGGGGAATGCGTGCGGATCAGCCAGCGCCGCCCGGCTTCCGGCGTAGACCCGGTTCACCGCGTTGAGCAGCAGCGGGATGTGCGTGAACCTGCGTCGGCCGCGCAGTCGGCTGCGCACCTCGCGTGAGCGCTCGGGCAGGCTCGCGTGGAAGATGCCGTAGGCGAAGAAGACCCCGCGCAGGGGCTCGGCTTCGTCGTGCGCGAGTCGGAGCACGGCGGCCGCCGACAGGCAGGCGCCCGCGCTCGCGCCGCCCAGGATCACTCCGCCGCGGGCTTCGCCCTGGACCGCCCGCAGCACCGCGACGACGTCGTCGACCGGTACCGGATAGTGGATGCGGCGGGTCGGCGAGGAGGCCCGTCCGAGGATGCCCAGCCCCGGGATCGACGTGAGCCTGTAGTCGACGGTGATCACGGTGAATCCGGCTCCGGCCAGGGCCAGGGCCACCTCGTGGGTTTCCGGGAGGTCGAGGTCGCCCTTGACGAATGCGCCGCCGTGCACCCAGACGATCGTCGCCGTTCCGGTCGGCGTCGTGTACCGGCGCACCGGAATGGGGCCGTGTGGGCCCTGAATGACCGCGTCGACGGCGTCGACAGTGTCTCCAGTGTCGACACCGCCATCCGCGCTCTCGGTCTCAGCAGCGCGACGTCTCCCCCTCATCTGCACAGACTACGGCCTGAGCTCAGGAGTGCGCGAGCAGCCAGTCCAGGGCCGGAGCGCACTCGGTGAGGATCGAGATGTGGCCGTCGTCGGCGCAGTCCCAGAGCTGGGCGTTCGGGATGGCCCGGGCCAACCAGGCCCCGTGCCCGGGCGGTACCACCCGGTCCCGGCCGCCCTGCACGATCAGCACGGGCACCGAAATCGTCGCCACAGCGAACCCCCACGGCACCACGAACGCCATGTCATCGTCGATCAGGCCGTCGGGACCGGCCGCTGACGCCTCCCCCACATCGGCCCCGAGCGACGCCCAGTCGCCCTCGAGCGCGGCATAGTCCCGCTCCACAAAACTGGCCGGGTCGAACTCCGCGGTCGCCTGGTAGTGCTCGCGGGCCGGCCGGCCGGCGTGGGCGGCCCGCAGCGCGCCGTCCGACGCCATCCCGGCGAAGAAGTCCAGGCCGTCGGCGTCGAACGGCGCGATCGCGGCCAGGCACGCCGCGGCGATCACCCGGTCGGGCAGCAGTGCGGCGCAGGCCAGGGCATGCGGACCGCCGCCGGAGGCGCCCATCACCGCGACCCGGTCCAGCTGCAGCGCGTCGAGGACGGCCGCCACATCGTTCGCCGCCGACGCGACCGTGCGGCCGGGCAGGGACGTCGACCCGCCGTAGCTGGGCCGCCCATACGAGACCAGGCGGATGCGCCGCTGGGCCGCCGCCGCCAGCAAAGGGTCGAGCAGGGCGCCGGTCTGCGGTGAGCCGTGCTGCCAGACGACGGTGAGCCGGGCCGGGGCCGGTTCACCGTGCGGGTCGTAACCCCCGAGATCGCCCCAGTCCCCGGTCGCACCCCCGTCCCCGGCGACCCCGGGCACTGGAGCGCTGTCGTGCACCCGGAGCACACGGCCATCGGGCAGTCGCAGATCCTGCACTGACACCATCGGGCCAGCGTAAGCCGGATTCAGGCGGCCTGCCAGACCGGCGCGCGGGTCAGGCCACGCTTCTCTCAGACGCCGCGCCGTCCGGCTCGGCACCGTCGACCTGGCCGGGCACGGCCGGCTCCGGCGACATCAGCGGGGTGATGTAGGAGAAGCCGGTGGCGGTGTTCTTGGTCATCGACAGCACGAGGTCCATGTGCGGTTCGAGGGCGGTGACCTTGTCCAGCGGCGATCCCACGATGAGCTGGAAGCCGAGGCCCTTCCAGGCCGCGACGGCCCGGCCGGCGAACTCGGAGTCCGACTTCACGAAGCCCTCGTCGAGGAAGACCGGGGCGAAGCGCGGCCGGGTGCGGCTCTCGTCGCCGAGCTGGAACCGCAGCGCGGCGCCGACGACGAACGCGACGAGCTCCTGCGATTCACCACCGCTCTTGCCGCCGAGCGAGGAGTAGGTGCTCACTTCCACGCCGTCCGGCGTGGTGCGCACGGCCGTGATCTCCACGTGCCGGCGCACGTCCAGGAGCAGGTCGCGGTCCGACTCGGCCTTGGCGCTCTGGCGGGCAGCGGTGCGGCCGGGGCCGGCGATGTCGAGCTCGTCCGGCCGGCGGATGAGGTTCATGAACGCCTGCAGCCGGGTGAACCGGCTTTCGGTCTGCTCGTCGGTGAACTCCTCGGTCGAGCCGGAGGAGAGCAGCTTGAGCTCCTTGCGGAACGCTGTGGCATCGTCGCGGTGCAGGCGGCGGAGCGAGATCTGCAGCCGGTCCCGGCCGGCCCCGAACGGCAGTGTCCGCAGGATGTCGTTGATCGGTCGCAACCGGTCTTCGATCTCCTCGATCGAGGTCGTGAACGCGCCCACCAGGGGAACGAGGTCCTGCCCGCTCCACGCGGACAGGCGGCGCTTCCATTCCTGTCGACGCTCGTAGAGGCCGAGCGTGTAGACCGCGTCGAGGATGTCGCTGTAGCTGGAGTAGGACTCCATCGCCACGCCGATGTTGGGGTCGGGCCAGCGGCTCTGGAAGGTCTCGAAGATGCCGATCAGGGTGTCCCTGGCGTTCCGGGCGGTGTCGCGGTCCTGGCTCGACTGTTCGGTGAGCCGCTCGCGCAGCCGCTTCACCCCGCTGGCGAAGGTGGCGAGGTCGGTGCTGTCGCCGACGGCGGTGAACTGCGCGTCGAGGTGGGCGGAGTGCTCCGCGGTGAGGGTGACGGTCTCGTCGGCCTGGATGCGCTCCAGTTGAACATTCACGATGTCCTGCCGGTCGACGATCGAGGCGTGCTCTTCGCTGAGGGCGGCGGCTTCGCGCTCGGTCTCGTGCTTGAGCTTCTGGGCGGCCTCGAGTTCGGCCGCCAGTCGGGCTTCTTCGTCCTGGAGTCCGCGCAGCACGTCGCTGCCGGCGAGCAGGCGTTCGCGTTCGGCTTCCTTGGCGGTGATTTTGGCCGAAGCGCCGGCCACGTCGATGGCCGCCCAGGCGGTGTCGATGAGGTGCTGGTGGGCATCCTTCTGGCGGCGCAGGGCGATGATCTGCCCGGCCTTGGCGGAGGCCTGCTGCGCGAGTGAGTCGGCGGAGGCCTTCAGCGCGGCCAGCTCCTCGGTGATCTCGGCCAGGCGCACGGTGCTGGAGAACCCGATGATGGCCCGCTGCTCCTTGTTCCACCCGTGAGCGCCACGCTTGCCCTGGCGGATCTGGCCGCTCTGGGTGACCCTGGAGCCGTCGCCGGAGAGCTCGGCCGCACTGTTGACGCAGAGCGCGTCGATCGCGGGCGCCTGCACGCGGTCCTGCACCCAGCGGCTGAACGGTGAGTCTTTGAAGGTCAGTTTGCCGGAGACGTACCGCGGGTCGTGCTGCACCTGCTGGTGCGGGTGCAGGGTGACACCTTCGAAGTGGATGCGCACCGGGATGTGCAACGGGTCGATGGCGCGGCCGAGGGCGGCCAGCCGGTTCTCGTCGACGAGCAGCACCCGCACGACCGAGCCGAGGGTGACCTCGGCGGCCTGGCGCCAATCGTCTTCACCGGGGGCGATGTCGATGAGCTCGGCCACGAACGGCAGTTCCTCCGCGGGGATTCCCGCGGCCTCGGCGATCATCATCCGGGCGTTGTGCAGGTGCTGGGGAACCAGGCTGGCGCGCCCCTTGAGGAAGGCGTGCTCCTGCTTGAGGGTGCGGATCTTCTCTTCGACCGGGTAGGCGGTGCGCTGCAGCGACACCCGCTCGAGGTCGAGCTCCTGTTCGGAGGCGGCGAACCGGGCGATGAACCCCTCTGCGGCCAATTGTGCGGCGGCGAAGTCGTCGGCCGAGGTGATGGCGACGGCACCCGCGTCGCCGTCGACTGTGCCGTCGGCCGTGTCGTCAGCGGAGCCGGCGACGGCGCCCAGCAGGGAAATGCGGTCGTTGAACCGGGCGCGTTCCGCTGCCACGTCGTCGCGTTTGGCGGTGAGCACGTCGAGGTCGACCTGCAGGCCGGCGAGAACGTCGCCGCCGTTGTCGCGCTGCTGGTGCTGTAGGTCGGCGACCCGGCCCTTCAGCTCGGTTTCGGCATCCCGGGCCGCGACGAACGCGGCCTGGTTCTCGCGCCGGGCGCCGCGGTTGGTGTCGGCGGCGGCGTCGAGCAGGCCGTGCTCGGTGAGCAGCTGCCAGAGCACGAAGGGGGTGTCGCCCTCGCGGTGCACGCCGAAGCGGTCGATCAGGTCGGCCTTCTCGGTGGCGGTCTCGTAGTCGCGGTGCAGTTCGGGCAGGCGTTCGAGCACCTTGGCCTTCTGCGCCTCGGTGACCATGGCGCCGTAGGAACGCTCGAGGTCTTCGAAGTGGTCGACGGCCTTGTCGGCGGCGGCGTAGGTGGCGGGCTCTTCGAGCACCATCGACTTGTACAGGCCGTCGACGGTCTTCACCTGCTGGCCGGCCTGGATGCGGGCCAGCAGCCGCAGCGCCTTGCCGCCCTCGCCGTTGGCGCCGATGCCGAGCCGCGTGTACAGGGTCTGCGAGAACGCGGCGTAGGTGTCGAACACCTCCAGGTCGCTGAACCGGTTCTTGAGGGCACGTTTGTCGAACCGGGCCTCGGTCACGTCGGCGAGTTGGCGCAGGTCCAGCCGGCCGTCGCGGGTGGCCATCTTCATGGTCACATCGGCGAACTTAGTCGCGCCGCGCGGCACGAAGTAGGCGCGCAGCACCGTGAACCGGCGCTGGTTGTCGTCGATGAAGGTCATCGCGATCGCGCCCCAGGTGGCCGAGTCGGCGCCGCGGAGCACCTGGTCGTGCATCGCGCCGGTGTCGGCCTCACGGCTGGAGTCGGTCTTGCCGCGGAGGTAGGTCATCAGGTTGCGCTGGTCGACGCTGCGGGCGCGCCCGGAGCCGGCGTCGTTGGACGCACCGTTGAACGGGGTGTCCGAGGGCATCATCAGCGCCAGGTAGGCGTCGAGCAGGCTCGACTTGCCGGTGCCGGATGCGCCGGAGACCAGCGTGGCGCTGGCGGCGAAGTCCACCTCGTGGTGGCCCTGGAAACCGCCCCAGTTGACCATCTGGAAGGACTCTGCGCGCCACTGGGTGGTTCCCTCGGTGGCGCCGTCCATGTGGAACAGCGGGGAATCGGTCATGAAACGGCCTCCAGGGCGGGGTCGGCGAGTTCAGCTGGCTCGGAGTCGGGTGCCGGCGGCTCCTGGGAGTTCTGCTCCACGAGCCACTCCCACAACTCGGCGAGCCGTTCGATCGGCAGCAGCACCTCGATCACGGCGGAGATCCGGAACCTGTCGGGGTCGCTGGTCTTCAGCAGCACCCGCGCCTTGGCGAGGCTGTCAACGGCCGCGGTGGCGCGGCGGGCGTCGCCGAACCTGTCGGTGGCGTGCTCGGGCCGGAAGTGCGCGACGTTCTCGACCAGGTTGTCCCGGTCGACGATGACGATGTCGACGCCGCTGGCCCGTTCGCTGCGGAACCGCTGGCGCAGCAGCACCAGCAGGATGGTCTCCTCGCGGGTGTACGCCACGTCGTGCAGCAGGGTCGGGAACCTGTCGCCGCCCTCTCCGACGGCCTGGCGCTTGAACGCCACCTCGTAGTGCAGGTCGACGTGCAGATCGAGGAACAGGTCGTTGAGGCGGGACTTCAGCAGGCTCTGCGAGGCGAGCAGGGTGCGCCATTCGGTGGGCTGCAAGGCCGCGGAGATGTAGCGGTGCTTGAGCAGCAGCACCAGGGTGCGGCGCTGCTCCACTGTGAGGCCGCCCTCGTCGCCCTCGAAGAGCGAGAAGCTCTCGGCGCCATCCTCCTCGGCGGTGGTGTCGGTGCTCTCCACGCCCTCGTCGGTCGCGGGGGTGGCCACGTTGGTGCTCGCTTCGGTGCTCACGTCGTCAGTCATGATCAGATCCATAGTTCAGGGCGGCCAGGGCCGCGGTGTCGTCGTCGGTCAAAGTGATGCGCGGCACCCGGAAGGTGCGGCGGGAGCCGTCGGGGCGCACGGTCTCGAAGTCCTCGGTGCCTGAGCCAGCACTGTCCGAGCGGGCTGGGGAGGCCGCGGCATCCGTGCGGTCGACGGCGTCGACCTGGGTGGCCAGCTGCAGCAGGCCGAGAATCTCGACCGGCCGGCGCATGGCCGGTTCGAGGCTGTTGAAGGCGTCACCGACGGATGCGGCACCGTTGGCGGTGAAGGCCGTCACCATGGCATCGCGGAGCTCGGCCAACAGCGGGCCGCCCTGGGTGCGCATCGCATCCAGCGTCGGCGGTTCGGGGGCGAACGCCGAGACGTCCTCGAGCGGCGGCGGCGCCTTGTGCGCGCCAGGGTCGTAGAAGCGTTCGCGCAGGTGCTCGAGTTCCAGGGTGCCCGGCATCAGTTCCGCGGTCACGGTGGAGCGGGGGCCGGCGGTTTCCATCCAGACGGCGAGTTCCTTGTTGATCTCCCGCAGCAGCCGTTCGAGTTCGCGGTCCTTGACCACGTCGTGGTTCACGATGTGTTCCCGCAGGGTGGTGGTCAGGCCGTTCCGCTGGGTGAGCACGTCGTCGACACCCTTGCGGATCAGGCTGACCGTGCCCATGAAGCTGCGCCGGTCGGCGGCGCTGAGCTCGAGGGCGAACGGGTGCAGCATGATCGACTCGAGGTCGGTCTTGAGCGTGGCGAGCAGGTCGTCGTTTCGGAGCAGCACGATGGCGCCCTCGAAGGCCCGGCCTTCAGCGGTCGACGACATCAGCGCATCCGTTTTGGAGAGGTATTCGTCGAGCACCTCGCTGATCGGGCGTTCCTCGGCGCGGAAGTCGTTCACGATCTGCCGGTGCATGCCGGCGACGGACTCTTCGACACGCTTGAAGTCGCTGGGCAGCTGGGTGATCAGGTCGATCAGGTTGGCGTAGCCCTCGTGCATCGCATCGTTCGAGGCCGCCGCGATGTCGCCGCCGCCGGCGAGCCGGTCGCGTTCGGCCGCCAGCGCGTCGATCTCCAGGTCGAGCCGGCGGATGCGTTCGTCCCGGTCCGGGTTCGCCTGGGTGGCGCGGTGCCGCACGGTGTCGACGATGGTGGTGAGCCGGGATTCGCTGATCAGCGCGCGGTCGCGGGAGAGCCCCTCGACCAGCAGCAGGGCTTCGAGGGCGTGCGAGGTGAGCGAGTACTGCTCCTCGTCGTCTTCCCCGGTCTCCCGGTAGAGCCACTGGTCGTTCATCCACTGCACGCAGAGGGCGCGGCCGTTCTTGCCCGGCACCTCGTGGCCGATGGAGCGGAGGTCGGCGAGGTAGGCATCCACCTGGGTGTGCAGCCGGTCGGCCTGGACACTGCGGCGGTCACGGCTGAACGAGGACTTGAACACCGCGAGAACAAACGGTGCCCACTTGCGGTCGAGGAGCCGCAGGGTGGGTCGGTCGAAGGCGCCTCGCACCCGCGCTAATTCACCCGCGATGTCGCTCACTCGTGCTCGTTCCTTTCTCGCCGGCCCGCCTGAGGGCCTCCTCAACCGTAGTCGCCCCGGCGACCGGGAAACGGCGGCGGCGGCGTGCTGTGCAGTCTCGAGCGGCGGCGCGCCCGAACGCTCAGTAGTCGCCCTGGCCCTGACCGGCGGCTTCGTCGGCTTTGAGCTGGAGCAGGGCCAGATCCACGAGAACGAACATTTCGGTGCGTTCGGCCTTGCGGCGCTGATATTCGGGGTCCAGCGGGTCGATCGAGAGGCGCATCAGGCGGGTGTGCATGGCGTCCTGCACCTCGTTGCTGGCCGCGTGTTGGGCCTCCGCCACGAGACGACCGACCTGCTCCTCGTCGTCGGCCACGGCGATCAGGGCGAGGGCGAGGCGTTTGTGTACCCGCCGGCGCAGCTTGAGCTGGCGCAGGTCCATCAGCTGATCCTGGGAGAGGTCGTGGCGCCAGGTCAACGAGGTCAGTTCCTTGCGCTGTAGCCGCACCCGTTCGCTGGATTCCTGATTCTCCTCGGCGAGGCTCAGCAGCTCCCGGCGGGTGGCCTCGGCGAACCTGGCCTTGTCATAGTCGGCGTGCTCGGCGAGGCCCGCGACGATGATGTCGTTCTTGACCGCCATCCGGACCGAGGACAGCGCGATGAGCACCCCCTCATCGACGATGCGCGAAATCGGCACCCGGGCGTGCTGCGTCGCATCCGTCACGCTTTCATTTTACGGGCTCGGGAACCGTGACTTCGGACCCGAAAACGGCCCGTTTGTGGGGTTTGGCCCGCTGCTCAGGTAATTGGGAGGGGCACCTAGACTGCGGCAATGGGGAAAATCTGGAACGATGCTGCCGTTCGATATCTGCAGGACCGGCGGATTTGTCCCCGATGTGACGCGCGTCTGACCGACCAGTGGTGCCCGGCTTGCGGGGCCGACCTGAGCGGCCCTCTGGGCGACGCACTGGTGTCATCGACCGGGCGGGTGATCAAGGCGCTGCGGGGGCGGGACCTCCTGATCGAGCGGATACCGACGGTCTGGCCGGCCGGTGCGCCTGCAGCGGCCACGCCTCCGGTCGACCCGGCCGCTGTCGGCACTCCCCCGCACCAGAGTGTGACCGTGCTGCAGCGAATCGCACCGGCCGGCGCGGTCGCACCCATCGGCGTGCCCGCGGCGGTTCTCTCGGTCGCCCCGGATGCCGGCGCCCAGGTGAGCGTGCAGTCGGTGCTGGCGTTCGCCGGTGCCGCGCTGCTCGCCGTGGCGGCCCTGGTCTTCACGTTCCTCAATCCCGACCTCACGAGCTTTGCCGTGCGCACCAGCATCACCGGCACCATCACGCTGGTCTTCCTCGGCGGGGCCTGGCTGTTCGCCCGGCGCGGTCTGCGGTTCTCCGCGGAGTCGGTGGCGGCGCTTGGCGTGGTGTTCGTCGGCCTCGACGTCTGGGCATTCACCCAGCTGGCGCCGACCTCAGCGAGCGGGTGGGCCTTCGCCGCTCTCGGCACCCTGGCCGGCTCGGCGGTACTGTTCGGGCTGGGCGCCCGCGCCGGCGTGCGGGTATGGCTGTGGGCGGCGGTCGTGGGCCTGGCCCTCTCCCCCGCGCTGCTCGGCAGCGGGGGCGACGCCTGGGCTGCGATCCTCGGCAGCCTCGGCGTCGCCGTCGTCGCGCTCGGTCTGCACCCGGTGCTCGCGCGCCTCTCCCCCGGGCTGGGTTCCGCTCTGGGAGTCGAACGGCACACGGCCACCGCCCTGCAGGCGGTCGCCGTGCTCGCCGCCCTGCTGCAGGTGCTGGTGCGCTCGATCAGCACGACCAACCCAGACATCGCCGGGTATGCCGGCATCCTGGCAGTGCTGGCGGTGGTGGCGGCCCTCGGCAGCCGCAACGGCCTGCCGCGGCAGTGGAGCTTCGCCGCTGGGGCCTTGGCGGTGGCAGCGGTGGCCATCCTGCCGGTGGCCGTGGCGTTCGATGATTCGGCCTGGTACCTGGCGCTGATGCCGGTGGCGGGCGGGATCGCCCTGGTGGGGCTGGCCGCCCTGCCGTCCAGCCCGGCCGCCAGCCGCGGCGCCCTGGGCTCCGGCGCCGTCACGGTGCTGATCCTGGCCGCGACGCCCGCCCTGATCACCGCGACCGTGCAGTTGTCGGGCGCGCTGTTCGCTCCGCTGCGTTGGGCCGGATCCGCCGCCGGAGGTTACCCGGGCGGCACCTCGCCCTACCCGGCCAGCGGTGACTTCGCGTTCGTCGCCGGAACAACCCCGTCATACGGTGCCGGGCTCGTCGCCCAGAACATCGGCCTGGCCTCGATCGTGGCGTTGGCGGCCCTCGCCGCAACGGCCTGGGCCGTCGGGCTCGTGAGCCGCAGACCGGCTCCACCGGCGCCGGCCGAAGCCCCGCACCTCGCGGCGGCCGCAGCATCCGCGCCGGCAGGCCCGGTCGCCCCGGTGGCGACACCCCTCCGCCTGGCCCTGTGGTTGGGCGTGTTCACCCTGCTCACCATCTCCGGATGGGCCGGCTTCTCCCTCACCGGCCAGGCCGTCGTGGGCCTGGCCCTCGCCGCGGCGCTCATCGCGGGCCTGCTGTTCGTTCCCGCGCTCGCCGCGGCGCCCCCGACGGTCAAGCGGGCGGTGGGCGGCGGAGCCCACCTGCTGTTGCTGCTGGCGGCGATCACCGGGTGGTTGCAGGAGTCGACCACGGTGTGGGTGGGCGCGGCCGCGGTTCTCGCCCTCGCCGCGCTCGCCCGCACCGTGCCGGCCCGGTGGCGCCCGCTGTACCTCGCGGTCGGCTACGGATACGCGCTGGTCATCGTGGCCACCGCCCTCACGATCGTGGGCGTCGACGGCATCGCCGTGCTCTGCCTGACCACCACCCTGGGCCTGCTCTGCGCGCTCGCCGCCACCCTCACCACCTGGCTCACCCCGCGCGGCTGGTACGCCGTGCTCCTGGTCAGTGCCGTGCCGTTCCTGGCCGGCGTGGTGGCGGTGCTGCTGGTTCGCAGCGGCTGGACCGCGCTGTCCACCGGCGTGGCCTTCGCCCTCGCGCTGACCCTGATGACCGTGCGGCGCCCGGGCATGACGGTTGCCCTGCGCTCCTTCGCGGCCGCCCTGCTGGTGCCCTCGCTCGCGGTGGTCGTGGTCTGCCTCGGCGCTCAGCTGCTGGCCACCAGCGGGTCGCCGGTGGTGCTGCCGGTGATCGCGCTGCTCGTGGCCGGCACCTTCGCGGCCACCGGCCCGATCACGCAGGCGCTCGAGAAGCACGGCCTGACGGCCCTCGAAGCGGATGCCTGCCGCCGTTGGATCGAGGCATCCGCCGCGCTCACCGGTGTGCTGGCGGTGCTGCTCGCCCTGGTGCGCACCGCGGCTGGGCTGTCGACCACCGTGCTGGTGCTCGTGATCCTCGGGGTGGGCGCGGCCGTCAATGCGCTGCGCACCCGCCGCCACCTGGCCTGGTGGGCCGCCGGCGCCAGTTGGACCGGCGCCCTCTGGTGCGTCTGGGCCAGCCGCGGCATCGAAGTGGTCGAACCGTACCTGCTGCCACCGGCGCTCGCGATGGTGCTCGTCGGCGCGATCCTCGTGGCCAGGGGCAGAACCGGCCAGACCCTGGCCGCCACCGGCCTGGCCCTGGCCGTGGTGCCCAGCCTGGCGGTGCTCGTCACCAACGGGTCCGCGGGGTTAGGGTCCGCGGGGTTCGGGGGCGCGCAGCTCGAATCCGTGCGGTTCGGCCTCGCGCAGTTCGGGCCGGTCATCCCGTGGCGGGCCTACGGACTGCTTGCCGCCGCGCTGCTGCTCGTGCTGGCCGGTCACGCCATCGCCCGGGCGGCCGCGCGGGCTACCGGTACGGGTACGGCCACGGCTGCGACCGGGCTGGGCACCCTGCTCCCCTCCACGGCCGTGGTGGCCACCCTGGCGGCGGCGGCGGGCGCCGCGCAGGCCATGCGCTGGGGCCTCGGCCTGGATGCCCTTTCCGGCACCACGACCACCGGCGTCATGCTGCCAGTGCTGGCTCTCAGCGCCGCGGCCACCCTGCTCGCGGCCTTCGCCGGCAGGCTCCCCTCCGCCGAAACGGCATCCAGCGACCCCGCACCGTCACGGTGGCGGTTCGCCGCGGCCACGGCGTTCCTGGTCGCCGGACCGATCACCGCCATCCGCTCTGACGCCTTCTCGATCGGCACCCTGACGCTACTGATGGTGGCCCTGCTCGGCTTCATGCTCGTGGTCGCGGCACGCACCCGCAGCACGGCGACATCCCTGCCCCCGGTCTGGTTCCTGTTCCTGCTGGCCTGGTGCGCGGCCGTGGCGGGCTGGAGCGAACGGGAGCTGCGCGTGGAGGCGTTCTCCCTGCCGCTCGGACTGGCGCTGCTGGGCGCCGGCATCATCGGGATGCGCCAGGGAGCCCGGGCCGTCCCCGCCGGGCTCGGGTCCTGGCCGGCCGGTTTCGCCGGCTCGTGGCGGCTGCTGGCACCCGGCATCATCGTCACGTTCCTGCCGTCGGTGCTGGCCACCGGCACCGACCCGCAGACCTGGCGCGCCATCCTGGTGATGGCGCTCGCGCTCACGGCGATCCTGATCGGCTCGACCCGGCGCCTCGCCGCGCCGTTCCTGATCAGCCTGGCCGTGCTGCCCATCGAGGTGATCGTGGTGTTCACCGTGCAGATCGGGCAGACGATCAACCCGCTGCTGTGGTGGATCACCCTGGCCACCATCGGCGCGGTGATGCTGGTGATCGCGATCACCTCCGAGCGGAAGGGCGCCACCACCGGCGGCCTGTCCGCCCGCCTCCGCGACCTCACCTAACGGCCGCGAGCTGTGAGAAAAGCACCGAAACCTGGAGATTTTCGGGGCTTAACTCACAGCTCGCGGAGAATGAGGGTCCCTAGTGGATGTGCTCCTGGTCGAGGGCGTCGAACTCGCGCACGAAGCGCTCACGCAGCAGCATCTTGTCGGGCTCCGGCAGCCAGGAGGCCTCGACCCCGGCCAGCGACATCGAGCGCAGCGTGGTCTTGTCCAGCTGCAGCGAACTCGACGCGATCTCGTACTCCTGGGCCAGGGTGGTCGGGAACATTCCCGGGTCGTCTGAGGAGAGGATCACGTTGAGGCCGGCATCCACCATGGCCTTGATCGACGCCTGGCGCCACGGCCGCCAGGACCGGCGCGAGGTGGTGAACGCCACGATGAACGGTGTCTGATCGGCGCGCACCCGCTCCACCACGGCGTCGTCTTCGAGCACGAAGTAGCCGTGGTCGATGCGGTCGCAGCCCAGCGCATCCAGGCAGGTGATGGTGTTCGCGGCGACCGGCGCGTGCTCGGAGGAATGCGCGGTGCGCCCCAGCCCGGCGGCACCCGCGAGGGTGTACGCGTCGATGAAGCGTTCCGGCGGGCCGGCGGTCTCGAGGTTGTCCAGGCCGATGCCCACCACGTATTCGTGCGGGTTGTCCACGATCTGCTGCACCAGGTGCAGGGCGTGCTCACCGCTTTTGCTGCGGTCGATGCCGGCGATCATGCGGCCGGTCATGCCGAAGTCGCGTTCGGCCATCCGGATGCCGTCGGCGTAGGCCTCGACGGCGCCGCGGTAGCCCAGCTTCTCCAGGTGCGGCGGCAGGTAGTCGAAGAACAGCTCCAGGTGCCGGGTGGCGCTGGTGCGGTGGGCGCTCTCGAACGCCTCGTAGGTGATCCGGGTGAGGTCCTCGGCGCTCCGCAGCACTGACACCACCCACTCGGATGCCTTGAAGAGGGAGTAGGACGTGGCCGGTTCGTCGGCGCTGCGCCCCATCGGCACGGGGATGCGGGTGTCGGCGTAGAGCGACGGGTCCGGCGGCAGGGAGTTGATGTCCCGGAAGATCGCCTCGGCGCTGTCGGGCAGCACGAGCTTCTCGCGGCGGGCGAGCTCGGCGAAGGTCGAGGCTCGCACGGTACCGATCAGGTGGCAGTGCAGGTCGGTTTTGGGCACGCGGGCGAGATAGCTGGCGGTGGCTGCGGGGGTGTCGATGAGCGTCATGGCTTTCACGGTGATTACTGGAACGGGGTGATCGGGCGGTTCTGCAGAACATGGGGGCGGCGACCGCCCGCCGGGGGGTCGGGCGGCCGCCGCTGCTGGGGGGCGCCGGTTACAGCGAGGAGACCTCGCGGGCGAACCTGTCGACCCACGCGGTGCGGTTCTTGACGATCGTGTCGATGTCGAGGGTGCTGTAGCCGTCGCCGATCGGGTCGGTCGCGGCCTCTCCGGCGATCTCGGTGAGCTCGTCGGGAACCGTGGCGCCCGGGTTGACCGGCAGGTCGCCGACGATCGCGGCGGAGGAGGTCTGCGCTTCGACCGAGAGCAGGTAGTCGATGAACGCGTTCGCCGCGGGGGTGTTCGGCGCGCCGACGGGGATCATGGCCCGGTTGGTGGCCATGAACTTGCCCTCGGCCGGGGCGGTCCAGGCGATGGGGGCGCCGGATGCGACCAGGCTGGTGGCGAAGCCGCTCAGGGCCGGCGCCGCAGCGATCTCGCCCTGGCTGAGCAGGCTGGAGACCTCGGTGGAGGACGTGTAGTACTGCAGCACGTTGTCGTTCCAGGAGGCCATCGTGCTGAACGCCTCGTCGACGTCATACGGGTCAGATCCGAAGACGTCCGCGATGCCGGAGACGGTGAGCTGCCCGGCGGTCACCGAGATGTCGGGCATGGCGATCTTGCCGGCGTACTCCGGGTCGCCGAAGGTCTCCCAGTCGGCGGCCTGCTCCGCGGTCATCTGGTCGGTGCGGTACAGGGTGCCGTTCAGCTGGTAGCTGTAGGCGGGGCCGTCGTACTGGGCCTCCTTGGCGAAGTCGCTGATCTCGGCGAGGTTGGGCACCTCGGCCTCGTCGACCTCGGCGAAGAGGTCCTTGGACTGGCCGAGCGCCGCGTAGTAGTCGGAGATGAGCATCACGTCGATACCGGAGGCGTCGCCGTTCAGTTCGAGCTTGGAGAGCCGGTCGGCGTTGCTGCCCGTGTCCAGCTCGACGGTGATGCCGGTCGCCTCTTCGAACGGGTCGACGATGGCCTGCTGGAACTCCTCGACGCCGAACGGGAAGGTGCTCACGACGATGGTGCCGCTGGCGGCCTCACCGGGTTCGAGGGTGGCCGTGGGGGCGGGGGTGGCGGAGCAGCCGGCCAGCAGGGCGGCCGTGGCGACGAAGGCGAGACCGAGAACCGCGGTGCGCCGGCGAGGGAATGCGTGGGACATGGGGATTCCTTTGGTGAGGTGGTGCGAGGGGGCTGTGAGTTAGTTGTCGCTGGTCAGGCGCACGATTTCGTGGTCGCGCGCCTGGGCTGTGACGAGGTCGCCGGGCTGGAAGCCGGCGTCGGCGGTGAGGGTGTCCCGCCGGGTGGTCGAGACGAGGGTGATCGGTGTGCCGGAGGCATCCGCGGCCGTCATGGTGACGATGTGGTCGACCCCGCGGTAGACGGACTCCCTGACCACGGCCGAGACGGTGAGGCCGGTGGTGGCCGGCTCGACGCCGGCGGCGGTCACCCGCAGGTGCTCGGGCCGCACGGTCAGCAGGCTGCCGTCACTCTGGGTGAGGAAGTTCTCGTAGCCGAGGAAGTCGGCCACGAACCGGTTGGCCGGAGTGGTGAACACCGTGGCGGGGGCACCGGTCTGCATGACCTTGCCTGCACGCATCACGACCATCGTGTCGCTCATCTCCAGGGCTTCCTCCTGGTCGTGGGTGACGAGCACCACGGTGAGGCCGGTTTCGCCCTGGATGCGCCGGATCTCGCTGCGCATCTGCACCCGGAGCCTGGCGTCGAGGTTGGACAGCGGCTCGTCGAGCAGCAGCAGCGACGGGCTGATGGCGATGGCGCGGGCCAGGGCGACCCGTTGCTGCTGGCCGCCGGAGAGGGCCTTGGGCTTGCGGTCGGCCAGGTGGGCGAGGCCGACCAGGTCGAGGTTCGCCATCACCAGCTCGCGGCGCTTGGTCGCGGGGACCTTGCGCAGTTTCAGCCCGAAGCCCACGTTGTCGGCCACCGTGAGGTGCGGGAACAGGGCGTAGGACTGGAAGACCATGCCGAGGTTGCGCTTCTCCGGCGGCAGCCGGGTG
>Ga0247803_1000182_pt1 | contig 37210 bp, 44 predicted proteins | sample UWRJL014104B1_FD_180928 | JGI IMG/M metagenome (GOLD analysis project Ga0247803, IMG submission 180928) | Plant litter microbial communities from Arlington Agricultural Research Station in Wisconsin, United States - UWRJ-L014-104B-1 | ecosystem: Environmental > Terrestrial > Plant litter >... | reverse complement strand
GTGGTGAAAAGGTATCCCGTGGTCGCCGGCGACGGCATCCCGGCGTTCGGGGCGCACTTCAACCCGACGGCGTTCGAGCTGGAGTCGGTGCAGTCGTTCGCGGGCGGCAATATCGTCGAGACGTACACGCGCTAGGCGCGGTTGGGGCCCGTGCCGTTCGGATCCGCGCGGTTCGGATCCGCGCGGTTCGTGTCGGGGCGGTCGGTGTCGGGGCGGTCGGTGTCGGTCTGGTCGACGTCGCCGGGCTGACGGTGCGCGCCCCGCGCTCGTCCGCCGGCATCGGGATCGATCGAGTCGGCCTCGCGCAGCCGGTCCTCCGACGCGGCACGAACACGCTGTGCCTCCTCCTGGCGTTCGGCGCTCTCCCGGGCGAGCCGGTCGGCGTCGACTCGCGCCTGCTGCGCCTCCGCCTCTGCCCTCGTCGCCCGAGCCTCGTGCTCGCGGGCGTCTATCCCCTCGGCCTGGGCCTTGCTGCGCAGCTCTGCCGCTCGCTGACGGTTCGCCTCCGCGACCGCGCGCGACCGCATGCGCATCGTCGACGCGATGATCGCCACGGCGACGAGAACGACGACGACGGCGACGATGATCCAGATGAGCAGGTTGGTATCCATGGTGTGACGACCTCTCTAGCGGGTGAGGGCACCAGTAAACTCCTGATCCGGCCGGTCCGGAAGGGCTCGGTCAGTCGGGAACGGTGTACTTGAAACCGACGTGCGAAGCCGTGAAGCCGAGCCGCTCGTAGAACCGGTGGGCGTCGACGCGTGCCGCATCGGAGGTGAGCTGCACGAGCTTCGCGCCGAGCGCGGGCGCCTCGGCGACCGCCCAGCGCATCATCGCACCGCCGATGCCGCGATCGCGCTGGTCGGATCGCACCCGCACCGCTTCGATCTGCAGCCGAGACGCCCCGACCCGGGCCAGTCCGGGAATGGTCGTCAGCTGCATGGTGCCGAGAATGTCGCCGTCATCGGATGTCACGACGAGCAGCTGCTGCGCGGGATCGACGTCGATCGCGGCGAATGCGCGCTCGTAGGCCGGCAGGTCGCCGCTGCCGGCCACGTCGCCGCGGGCCGCGCTGATCGGGTCGTCGGCGAGAAGGGAGATGATGGCCGGCAGGTCGTGGGCGGTCGCTCGGCGCAGGATCACCGGACCGGAGGCCAGCGCCAGGATCACGTCGCGCACCCTCAGGCCCGCTCTACGCCGAAGCGGGCGAGATCGACGGCGTAGATCCAGCGCTTTCCGGGAAACTCGGTGACCGACCATAGCTCGCCGCGCTCGGGCCACACGGCGAGATCCTCCGGACCCGGCGGCAGCACCCCCTCGTGTCGGACCATCGCGTCGGGTGTCCCCACCCACAGGTCGGCGCCGAGCTTGTCGCCGCGGCTCGCGTTCACGAACCAGCGGCCGTCGTGCACGGCCACGCCCTGCATCTCTGCGATGCCGGGAACGTGGGTCTCGTCGATCGTCGTCACGTCGCCCCGCACGCTGAGACGGGCGAGGCGCCGCCGGTCGTGCTTCGCGTACTCGCCGGCAACGATGCGCAGCACCTCGGCCTCGTGCTCTTCGCGGGTGCTGGTCTCGGCAGCGATGAACGAGTACCGCATCCGCCCCGCGTCTGCGTCCTTCGGCGGGCGGTGGCTCGCGAACTCCGGCAGCAGGTAGCGGTAGCCGAACGGCCCGGCCGACCGCCGCAGCAGCCCGCGCGACGGCGCCCGGACGAGGTCGCCGAGGCGGAATTCGCGGATGCCGCCCAGGGTCGCCGACACCAGCAGGCGATCTCCGGCGACGACGATGCCCCCGGCGTGCACCACGACCGGGTCGTATCCGCCGCGTCGGGGCGACACCAGCAGCACGTGGTGGTAGCGCGGGCGTCTCTCATTGCGCATGTCGATCACGCTGATGCGCGAACCCATGTCGCGGCCGCGTCTGCGCTGGGCGAACCAGCTGGTGATCACGACCGGCCCGCCGTCGTGCTCCCCCACCGCGACGCCCTGCGGCCACCAGGTCTGGGAGAAGACGTCGACGAGTCGCCACCGGAATCCGCGCACCGCGGCGGAACCAGGCACCCGCGCCCGTCGAGCGCGGTGGCCGCGTCTGGCGAGGAGTCCGCCGAGCCCGATGGTGGCCGACCCCGCCGCCGAATCGTCGATCAGAGCCCGGTCGGTGAACGATGTGCGGAGCTCGGGGTGTGCGGCAGCCATGCGAAAAGCATTGCACGGTGCGTGGGCTAGTAGACGAACAGCTGCCCGAGAACGACGATGGCGATGACGACCACCGCGACGACTGCGACGAGCACTCTGATGCCGCGGTCGGACAGCTTGGCGATGCCGAACCCCACGATGAAGGGCAGGGAGGCGAAGAGGAGGGTGACTATCCACCAGAAGGCCACATAGCCGGCCTGGGACGCATCCTCCAGCCGCCCGCCGAAGAGCCGTTGAGTCGCCGGCTGTGTCGCGAAGGCGAATGCGGTCGAGACCGGGAACGCCACGAGGACGGCGGTGATGAGGCCGGCGAACGCACCCCACCAGCCCGCGCTCTTCTCGGCACTACGACTGTCGATCATCTGTGGCCTCTTCTCGTCGGCACTCATGATGCAGTGCAGTCGTCGCGCACGACTCACCCGCGCCGGGCTACAGCACCCCGGTTGTTGCCCGGCAGCGTCGGATAGTCCATTATGTGAACACGAGAAGTTGTTGGGTATGGGTTCAAGGGGGAACGCATGACTGTGCAAGACCGCGAGACGACGTTCGACCTGCGACTGGCTCGCATCCGCAACGACATCTACCACCGCGAGCGCTCCTCGACCGAGCTGCAGCGAGTCAGTGAGTTCGCCGACCGCGCATTCACCGCCTTCCCAGAGCTTCTCGAGAACGTGCGCGGCAGCATCGTCGGAGCGGCCGACGCCCTCGCCGGGAGCGCCCTCGCCCTGCGCGGCCCGGATTCGTCGTCGCCCGGCGAGGCCCGCGCGCGAATCATCGCGATCATCGAGGAGCGCTCGCGCACTCGCTGACGCGTGGGCGGTCCGCCCGGCGCGGGCGCCCTCCCGGGCCCCGGGGTCAGGCGCCGAACGGGTCTCCGGTCAGCATGAACAGCACGAAGAACAGTACGGCGACCCAGAAGTAGACGATCGACTCGCGTCTCCTGCGCAGCATCAGCGAGAGCACTCCGGCGACGAGGCCGGGTGCCGCCCACGCGGCGGTGGGAAGGGCGAAGGCGATCGCGGCGAGTTGGGCCACGGCCCAGGTCAGGCACACGGGCAGGGCGAGCGCGTCTCCGGCCGAACGACGCTGCCTGACGATCCGCTCGCGCTGAACTGCCATGCGCTGAGCTCCCCCGTGTCGACGCCCCGGACGGGCGCTCACGGGAATGCTACTGGTCGACGACGACGGATCGGTCCGGTTAGAACTCCGACACGTCGCCAGACCCGGCCACGTCGGAGTCGACTCGGGCGCCGCCGGTGTGCCGCACCGACCCGCTGCCGGCGATCGACACGTCGAGGGTGTCGGTCGCGTGCACCTCGGCGTCGCCGGAGCCGGCGATGCTGATGGTGGCGGTGTCGCTCGTCAGACCGCGCCCCAGATAGTCGCCGGAGCCGCGGATGGTCACCGACTGCTCTGCCGTCTCGCCGCTGAGCCGCACGTCGCCCGATCCGGAGACGGACACGACGACACTGTCGGCTTCGACCGAGTCTCCCGTGACGTCTCCCGAGCCTCGGATGTCGATCTCGACCTCGCGAGCGCCGGAGAAGTCCGCCTCGACGTCTCCCGACCCCTCCACTCCGATCGAGTCCAGCTGCGGCAGGGTGAGCTCGTACCGCACTCGGCCGAGCCCCGGCATCATGGGCCCGTCGCTGTCGAGCATAAGAACGCCGTCGACGACCTCGAAGGTCAACGCCTCGAACGCGCGCTCGCTCGCGGTGGTGGTGAGGCTCGCGGCGTCCCCCCTGGTGACGACGAGGTCGCCCGAGGTGCGCAGCATGACCGCCGACGCCTCGCCGACCCGCTGCTCGCGCGTCACGGGCGGGCCGGCGTCGGGCAGCAACGCGCACCCGCCGACCGCGACGATCACGGCCGCGCCGACCGTTGTGAGTCCGAGAATTCGAGCGAGCATAGACGCCTCCATGTGTGCGACGGACCGACTGAGTGAGCCTCATCGAGTGTAGAACCGCGGGCCGACGGCAACGAAGCGGCTTGCGCACTGGCAGGATTGGGCTGGTGACCACAGACCTCTCGCCCGACGCCCTGCAGTTCGTCGCGGACCGCCATCTCGCCATGCTGTCCACCGTCGCGCGCGACGGGACCATCCACCAGGTAGCGGTGGGCTTCACGGTGCACGACGGGGTCGTGCGCATCATCACGCGCGACGGCAGCCAGAAGGTGCGCAATGTGGAGCGAGATCCCCGTGCGACGGTGGGGCAGGTCGACGGCGCGCGCTGGATCAGCTTCGTCGGAACCGCTGTGATCGAGCGTGAACGTGACGCGATCACCCTCGCGGAGAACCTCTACGCGGAACGCTACCGTCAGCCGCAGCCGAACCCGCAGCGCGTGGTCATCCGCATCGCCGTCGACCGCGTTCTCGGGTCGAGCGGGATGCGCGCGGCCCAGGCCGCATCCGCACCCCGCTCGTAGCGACCGTTAGTAGCTGCTGCTGCCGCCCTGCGTCGCGATCAGAACGACGAAGAACAGGATGTACGCGATCACGAACAGCACGCCGAGAGACGTGAACACGTAGCCGAGGATGAGGCCGGCCTTGGCGAGTCCCTCGCCCTGCTCGCCCGTTCGGCGGATCTGCGACATCGCGATGTGACCCGTGACGATGGCCGCGACCGGCATCACGAAGGCGGCGATCAGCGAGATGATGGCGAGGACGTTCGTCTTCGCTTGGACGGCGTAGTTCTGGTAGGCGGGGGCGGGCGGCGGAACCGGTGAATAATCGCTCATGTACTAGATCGTAGTGGCGCACAGGCGGCGTCCTCGCGAAGCGGCGACGCGCTGCAATACGATGAGGCCCTATGCCCGCCTCATCGTCGAGAGTGCGGCCGCGCGACCTCGTCGCCCGGCTGCGTGCCGCCGGCTGCGTCTTCGCGGAAGACGAGGCACGCCTGATCGCGCGACAGGCGCACTCGCCCGCCGAGGTGGAACGTCTCGTCGCTCTGCGGGAGTCGGGCCGTCCGCTGGAACACGTGCTCGGCTGGGTCGGGTTTCTCGGCTCGCGGGTTCTGCTCGATCCCGGCGTCTTCGTGCCACGGCGCCGCACCGAGCTCCTCGCCCGCGCCGCGATCGGGATCGTGCGTCCGGGGGACACCGTGGTCGACCTGTGCTGCGGCGCCGGCGCGGTCGGCGCGGCCATCGCGGCCGCTGTCGACGGAGTGCGCCTGTTCGCGGCCGACCTCGACCCGGCGGCCGTGCGCTGCGCCCGACGCAACCTGCCGCCCGACACGGTGTTCGAGGGCGACCTGTTCGAGGCGCTGCCCGCGACGCTGCGTGGCGGTGTCGACGTGCTGGTCGCGAATGCGCCGTACGTGCCGACGGAGGCGATCCCGCTCATGCCGGTCGAGGCTCGCCGGTTCGAGGCGCGGATGGCGCTCGACGGCGGCGGCGACGGACTCGACGTTCAACGGCGCATCGCCGCCGAGGCACCGCTCTGGCTCTCGTCGCACGGGGTGCTGCTCATCGAGACGAGCGGTGCGCAGGCAGGCCTCACCGCCGGCATCATGCGGGACGCAGGCCTGAAGCCCCGGATCGTCGCCTCGAAGCGGCTCGACGCCACGGTCGTCGTCGGCTCGCTCGGTTCGCGTGGCTCGCTCGGCTCGCGGGGCGACTCCTAGGCCGGCCGCGCAGACGGCCTGACGAGGAAGACGTCGATCTCGTCCTCCCGCTCGAGGACGAAGCCGTGCCGCTCGTAGAGGCGACGGGCTGCGCTGCCCTGCAAGACGTTGAGACGGAACGGCAGGCCGTCGGGCGACTCGTCCAGCAGCGAGCGCAGCACCGCGCCGCCGATCCCGCTGCCCTGGTGGCGCGTCGCGAGGTAGAAGTGTTCGATCCAGCGCTCCCCCGGCTCGCGGCGCACCGCCACCGAGCCGACCGCCTCGCCGTCGATCTCGATCACCCGCGTGTGCTCCACGGCGAAAGCGCGGAGGAAACGCTCCCGCACCCACACCGGGTCGAAGCGGCCGAGTCGCTCCAGATCGGGGCGCATCACCTCGGCCCGAAGTTCGGCGATCCACGCGGCGTCGGCGGGAACGCTCTGCCGCAGGGTGTGGTGAGTCGATGACATCCCACCATTCAACACCGCGCCCCGGCGGCCGGTCGCTAGAATCCCAGCATGGCCGACGCCCTCGCACCCACACCGGCGACCCGACTCTTCGGAATCGAGGTTCCCGTGGTCCTCGGGCCCTTCGGCGGCATGTCGTCGGTGCGTCTGGCCGCCGCCGTCAGCGACGCCGGCGGTCTCGGGTCGTTCGGCCTCTACGGCTACCCGGCCGATCGCATCCGGGAGACCGCTGCGCTGCTGGCCGCGGCCACCGACCGGCCTTTCGCCCTCAATCTGTGGCTCCCCCTCGACGGCTCGGACACGCTGCGGGTGTCCGCCGACGAGTTCGACGCCCACGCCGAGGCGCTGCGCCCCTACTTCGACGACCTCGACCTGCCGCTGCCGGCGATGCCCGAGCGCTACCTCCCGACGTTCGACGAGCAGATTGAGGCGGCGCTCGACGCACGGCCCGCTGTACTCAGCTTCGTCTTCGGGGTTCCGCCCGCCCACGTCGTCGATCGCGCGCACGAGCTGGGCATCGTCGTCGTCGGCGCCGCCACCACGGTCGACGAGGCGGTCGCTCTCGAGACCGGCGGCGTCGACGCGGTCGTCGCCAGCGGCATGGAGGCGGGCGGGCACAGGCCGTCGTTCCTGCGCGCGGCCGAGGAGTCGCTCGTGGGCACCTTCGCGCTCGTGCCGCAGGTCGCCGACGCCGTGCGCGTACCGGTCGTCGCAGCGGGCGGCATCGCCGACGGGCGCGGACTCGCCGCCGCACTCACGCTCGGGGCGCACGCGGCTCAGGTCGGTTCGGCGTTCCTCGCCACCGAGGAGTCGGCCGCCGTGCCGGCGTATCGCGATGCGCTGCGCAACCGCGCCGGCCGCACGGTGCTCACCCGCGCCCTCAGCGGCCGGCTGGCCCGCGGCATACCGACGAGGATCACGGATGTCGCGGAGCCGGCGCCCTTCCCGGTGCAGAACTGGCTCACCGGGCAGTTTCGTCCGACCGCCGCGGAACGCGGGGTCACCGACCTCATGTCGCTATGGGCCGGCCAGTCGAGCCCCCTCGCGCGGGGCGACCACGCCGCCGATCTGCTCCGCGAGATGGTGCGCACCGCGGCGTCGCTGCTGCCGTAATCGCGCCGCCGTGCAGGCCGGCACAACGGGTTGTCCACGCCGATGAGACGTGCTTACAGTGACACTGAGGCGGGGCAGCGACGCCCCCAGAGGTGCACGAGGTCGTCATGCTTGATCAAGAACTCGAAGAACTACGAGCCGCGATCGACGGGGAGCTGATCCTTCCCGGGGCTCCCGCCTACGACGAGGCCCGACGGGTCTGGAACGGCATCATCGACCGCCGCCCGCTCGCCGTCCTCCGCTGTGTCTCGACGGCGGACGTCACCACCGGCATCCGCTTCGCCAGGGCCAACGACGTCCCCGTGGCGGTTCGCGGCGGCGGGCACAACGTCGCCGGCCACGGAACCGTCGACGACGGCATAGTGCTCGATCTGGCCGCGCTGAACGAGGTGGCCGTCGACACCGACTCCCGCAGCGTGCAAGTGGGTGCGGGGGCCACCTGGGGGCAGGTGGACGCGGCCACGCAGCAGCATGGTCTGGCGGTTCCCGGCGGGGTGTTCTCCCGCACCGGGGTCGCCGGGCTCGCCCTGGGCGGCGGCTACGGCTGGCTGCGCAACGCCTACGGGCTCACCTGCGCCAGCCTCATCGGCGCCGAGCTCGTGACGGCCGACTCGCAGGTTCTCGACGTCGACTCGCGCAGCTACCCCGACCTGCTCTGGGCGCTGCGCGGCGGCGGCGGAAACTTCGGAGTCGTCACCCGCTTCACCTTCCGGCTGCACGCCGTCGGTCCCGATGTGTTCTTCCTGCTCGCCTTCCACGACGCGCGCCACAGCGGCGCGACCCGCGGCTTGCGGGCGTTCCGGCACTTCTGCGCGACGGCCCCGAACAACGTGAGTCTCGTCGCGCTGCTGGGCGTCGTAGAAGACGGGGCACCCGGCTTCCCGCCCGGCACGGCGGGTCGGCCGTTCATCGCCTTCGCCGGCATGTTCGTGGGCGACCCGGAAGAGGGCGAGCGGCTCCTCCGCCCGCTGCGCAAGTTCGGCGAGCCGCTGTACGACGCGTCGGGCACCATGCCGTACACCGAGGTGCAGAAGGCATTCGACGCCGACTACCCCGACGGCGGACGCTACTACTGGAAGTCGACGAACATCGTGGAGCTCGGAGACACGGCGATCGACCTCATCACGGCGACCGCGACGATGCCGGCCTCCCGGTTGAGCACCGTCGACGTGTGGCACGTCGGCGGCGCAGCCGCGCATCCGGTCGACGGGGCGTTCACCACCTCGAAGGCGGCGTTCCTCGTGAACCCGGAGGCGAACTGGGTCGACGCCCACGACGACGCGAAGAACATCGCGTGGGTGCGCGGACTGGTCACGGCACTCGCCCCGTACTCCGACGGAACGCGCTACCTGAACTTCGCGGGCTTCCAGGAGGAGGGCACGTCGCTCATGCGCGCCTCGTTCGGCGATCACTACGACAGGCTCGCCGCGATCAAGGGCGAGTGGGATCCCGCGAACCTGTTCCGGCTGAATCAGAACGTCCGGCCGATGACGGTGATCGAGCGCTGACCGTCTCAGCGCCGACCGTCTCAGCGCTGACCGTCTCACCGGGCCCGGACGCGCGAATGCCCGGAACCCCTCGCGCTGAGCGGGGAGTTCCGGGCATCCGGGTGTTAGCGATCCTTCGAACCGGCCTTGGCCTTCTTGTCGGCGCGCTTTTCCTTCAGCGACTTGCCGGCCGCCGTCTTGGGCGTGGACTTCTTGGGCGATTTGTCAGCCATGTGTGACTCCCTCGGTCGATTGTTGCGTTAGCCGTCGATGCGCTTCAGCACGTGAATGGGCAGAGCCACACCCGCGCTCGTGATGAGGATTCCGGCGAGGAATGCCGCGAATTCAAACCCCTCGATTTCGAAGGCGTAACCCATCAACAGGATTCCTCCGACGAAAAGACCAAGGGACACGACGAAGGCGATGACGTTCATGCTGCGATTCTAGTCAACCCGGCGCGTGGCGCACAGCCAATCCGGCGGCGAGCTACGGATGCGCGGTGCCTCCGATACGCTGGCGAGCATGTCGCCGTCGATTGTCATCGCCCCGGATTCGTTCAAGGGGTCGCTCTCGGCCCGCGAGGTCGCCGACGCGATCTCGGCCGGGTGGAGATCCGTCAGCCCCGACGACGACCTCATCCTGGTGCCGCAGGCCGACGGCGGCGAGGGCACGATCGACGCGATCGAGTCGGCGGTTCCCGGCTCGGTGCGCCGCTCGGCCGGGCTCGTCACCGGCCCCGACGGACGCCCCACCCCCGGCGAATGGCTGCAGCTGCCGAGCGGCGCGGCCGTGGTAGAACTGGCCTCGTCGAGCGGTCTGCCGCTCATGCACTCCCCCGATCCGCTCGGCGCGTCGACGCGCGGCCTCGGCGAGGTGATCCGTGCGGCGCTCGAGGCGGGTGCGACGTCGCTCGTCATCGGGCTGGGCGGCTCGGCATCGACGGACGGCGGCGCGGGCGCGCTGGCCGCTCTCGGACTCCGGCTCACGGATGACTCGGGGTCGTTGCTGCCCGACGGCGGCGGCGCTCTCGCCCGCCTCGCGCACGCCGACCGCTCCGCCCTCGTGGCCGCACCGGCCGGCGGGGTCACCCTGCTCAGCGACGTCACCGCTCCCCTGCTCGGCCCGACCGGGGCCGCCGCGGTCTTCGGCCCGCAGAAGGGCGCGACGGAACACGACGTCGCCACGCTCGACGCCGCCCTCGCCCGGTTCGCCCTGGTACTGGGCGGCGACCCGGAGCTGCCGGGAGCCGGCGCGGCGGGAGGCACCGGATTCGGGCTCTCCGCGGTGTGGGGCGCGACCCTCGAGTCGGGAGCCGACTACCTCGCGGTGCTCAGCGGCCTGGGCGCCGCAGTCGACGGCGCCGACGTGCTCATCCTCGGCGAGGGCAGGTTCGACACCCAATCGCTCGGCGGAAAGGTCGTCGGGCAGTTGCTGCAACGAGCCGAGGAGCGGGCGGTGCGGCCGGGCGTGATCGCCGGCCAGGTCACGACGACCGCCGTGGTGAACGGCGAGCCGGTGTGGACCGTGTCCCTCGTCGAGCTCGCGGGCTCGGTCGAGGCGGCCATCGCGGAGCCCGCGCCCTGGCTGCGCGAGGCGGGCGCCGCGGCGGCCAGGCACTTCGCGCCGACCGGTCCCTGAGCCTGTCGAAGGTGTCCCTGAGCCTGTCGAAGGTGTCCCTGAGCCTGTCGAAGGTGTCCCAGAGCCTGTCGAAGGGCCGACCCCGAGAACGCTCCGACAGCCTCAGCGACCGGCGTCGGCGCTGTGCCGGTCGAGAAACTCGTACAGCTCCTGGTCGTCGACGCCCGGGAAGGTGCCCGACGGCAGCGGCGACAGGATGTGCGCGTGCAGTTTGGCGCTCGACCAGGCGCGTCCCGACCAGCGCTGCGACAGCGTCGCATCCGGACGGCGGCAGCACGCCTCGTCGGGGCAGGTCGACGACAGCCGGTTGGTGGTCTCCCGCCCGCGGAACCAGGTCGAGTGCACGAACGGCACCCCGACGGTGATGGAGAACTCCCCCGCGCTCGTGGTGCCGGTCTGCGTCGAGTCGAAGAACGTCCCCTCGGGAGTGTCGGTGTACTGGTAGAACTCGGTGGTGCGGTTGGTTCGCTGGAACGCGACCCTGGCGCTCCAGTGCCGGCAGACGAACTGCCCCTCGGTCGAGCCGGTGACGTCGACGGGAAGCCGCAGGCCGTCGTTCTCATACGCCTTGTACACCGCGCCGTCGTCGCCGACCCGCAGGAAGTGCACCTCCATGTCGAGGTAGGCCGTCGCGAGGTTCGTGAACCGCAGGGCCGCGCTCTCATGCGTCGTGCCGAACGCGTCGCGGAAGTCCTCGACCGCGATGTCGTGGTTGCGCTTGGCCTCGCTCAGGAACGCCACCGCCTGCCGCCTGGGCATGAGGCACGCCGCGGCGAAGTAGTTGATCTCGAGCCGCTGCTGCAGGAAATCGGCGTAGCTCGCCGGCTCCGCGTGCCCGAGCAGCCGGTGCGCCATGGCCTGCAACGCCATCGACCGTAGCCCGTGCCCGCCGGGGATCGACGCGGGCGGCAGGTAGATGCGCCCGTTGTCGAGGTCGGTGACCGAGCGGGCGGAATGCGGCAGGTCGCCAACGTGCACCAGCTCGAAGCCGAGACGCTCCGCCATCCGGGTCACCGACCGGTGGGTCAGGGCGCCGCCGACGTGGCCCACGGCGGCGACCTCCGCCTCGGCGAGGTCCTCGATGTCGGCGAGGTGGTTGTCGAGCGACCGCATGCGCTGGCGCAGCTCGGTGTTGGAGCGCCGCGCCTCCTCGGGCGTGGCGATGGCCTCGCGTGAACGCCGCGCCAGCTCCCGGTGCAGGCCGACGAGCGCGGTGAGAGTCTCGTCGGCGACACCCTTGCCCGGTCGCACGACGGGCAGGCCGAGCGACGCGTACAGGCTGCCGCGCTGGAGCCGCTCCAGCTCGATCTCCAGCCCGGCCCGCTCGCTAGGCGGGGCGTCGTCGAGGAGGTCGCCCACCTTCACGCCGAGGGCCGCGGCGATCGCCGAGATGAGGCTCAGCCGGGGCTCGCGCCGCCCGTTCTCGATGAGCGACAGCTGACTGCCTGCGATATTCACGGCGACACCCAGCTGGTCGAGCGTCAGCCCGGCGGCGACTCGGAAATGGCGGATGCGGTGGCCCAGTGTCGCAAGATCCTTCATTCTTCGAATCTAGCGAAAGAAGTGGCCATCTTTCCAATACTTTCTACGGATTTAACCCCCATAACCGCGCCACCATATAACTACGAGCAAATTTACCGGCGCCACACTCACGATGGGAACGACGATGAGCATCCTCACCCGCACCGCACCGACACCCGTGATCGCGCCCCGGCCCCGTGAGGTCGCGCGGCTCGCGCCCGGCGCTCCGGCCGGGGCCGCGCCATCCGTCGTCGCCTGGGTCGATTCGATCGCCGCCCTCACCACCCCCGACGCCGTCGTCTGGTGCGACGGGTCGCTGCGGGAGAACGACGCGCTCACCCACCTCATGGTCGAATCGGGCACCCTGACGCAGCTCAACCCCGAGTTCCGACCCGGAAGCTTCCTCGCCCGGGGAGACGCGAGCGACGTCGCCCGCGTCGAGGACCGCACCTTCATCTGCTCCGCCGACGAGACCGACGCCGGTCCCACCAACAACTGGCGCGACCCTACTGAGATGCGCGCCACGCTCGAGCCGCTCTTCGCCGGCAGCATGCGCGGCCGCACGATGTACGTCGTGCCGTTCTCGATGGGCCCGCTCGGCTCGCCGCTGGCCAAACTCGGCGTGCAGGTCACCGACTCCCCCTACGTCGTCGTCTCCACCGGCATCATGACGCGCATGGGCTCCGCGGCGCTCGACCTCATCGACGACGACACCCAGTGGGTGCCCGCCGTGCACTCCGTGGGCGCCCCGCTCGAGCCGGGCGAGGCCGACGTGCCGTGGCCGTGCAACGAGACCAAGTACATCTCGCACTTCCCGGAGACCCGCGAGATCTGGTCGTTCGGCTCGGCCTACGGCGGCAACGCCCTGCTCGCGAAGAAAGCGTTCGCGCTGCGCATCGCCTCGGTCATGGCGCGCGACGAGGGCTGGCTCGCCGAGCACATGCTCATCATCAAGGTCACCAATCCCCAGGGCCGGGTGTTCCACGTCGCCGCCGCGTTCCCGAGCGCGTGCGGCAAGACGAATCTGGCGATGCTGCAGCCCACCATCCCCGGCTGGAGCGTGGAGACCATCGGCGACGACATCGCCTGGCTGCGCCCGGATGCCGACGGCCGCCTGCGCGCCATCAACCCCGAGGCGGGCTTCTTCGGAGTCGCTCCCGGAACCGGCGTGACGACCAACCCCGTGGCGATCGACACCCTGTGGGGCAACACCATCTTCACGAACGTCGCACTGCGCGACGACGGCGACGTGTGGTGGGAGGGCATGACCGACAAGGCGCCCGCGCACCTGGTCGACTGGCGCGGCGAGCACTGGACGCCGACGTCGTCGACCCCCGCGGCGCATCCCAACTCCCGCTTCACGGTCGCGGCACGCCAGTGCCCGACCATCGCCGACGACTGGGACGACCCCAGCGGCGTCGTCATCGACGCGATAATCTTCGGCGGCCGCCGCGCGAGCACCGTGCCGCTAGTGGTGGAGGCACGGGATTGGGAGCACGGCGTCTACCTGGGCGCCACCATCTCGAGCGAACGCACCGCGGCCGCCGAAGGCACCGTCGGGGAGCTGCGCCGCGACCCCTTCGCCATGGCGCCGTTCTGCGGGTACAACATGGCCGACCACTGGGCCCACTGGCTCGAGGTGGGGGCGAAGCTCGAGCACGCGCCCGCCGTCTTCCAGGTCAACTGGTTCCGAAAGGACGACGACGGCCGCTTCCTCTGGCCCGGATTCGGCGAGAACGCCCGCGTGCTCGCCTGGATCCTCGACCGGGTCGACGGCACCGCCCCCGCCGAGGAGAGCCCGATCGGCCTGCTGCCGGCGCCCGGCGGCATCCCCGTCGACGACCTCGACCTCGCCCCCGGCGACTGGGAGCAGCTGTTCGAGGTGGACCCCGCCGCCTACTCGCGGGAGGTCGACGGCGTGGGCGAGTTCTTCGACACGTTCGGCGGCCGGGTGCCCGCGGCGCTGACCCGCCAGCTGCTCGACCTGCGGTTGCGGCTGAAGTAGCACAACGTTCTGCGCACCTCGTGCGTCTTGGAAGATAGAGACCTATCCCAGGAGGCAGAACCGTGTCGCAGGCAGCAGTGGATTCCCCGCACTGGGAGAACGTGGTGAGCCGGCTCGTCGCCGAGCGCGGCGACGCCCTCACCCGCTACGCGTACTTCGTCTGCGGCAGTCAGGACGACGCCGCCGACCTCGTGCAGGACGCCCTCGTGAAGACCTTCGGCCGGTTGCGCAACGGCTTCTCGGTGGACAGCGCCGAGGGATACGTGCGCCGCGCCATCCTGAACACGCACATCGACCGCGGCAGACGAACGACGCGCTGGCGCAAGATCGCGCACCTCACCGCGACCGCGGAGGTCGCCGAGTCGAGCTCGGGCGACACCGAGTCGCGCATCGACCTGCACGAGGAGCTGCAGAAGCTCACCCCACGCGAGCGCGCGTGTCTCGTGCTGCGCTACTACGACGACCTCAAGGTCGACGACATCGCCGCGACGCTCGAGCTCAGCCCGGGCACGGTCAAGCGCTACCTCAGCGACGGGCTCGCGAAGATGGCGATCTCGCTCGCAGAACCCGAGCCGCACACGACGCGTGCGACGCCCACGACATCGACCGACCGACCGACGACCGCACTGGGAGCACGCAATGGCAACTGAACCGAATCTCCGCGACCTGTTCCGGGCGCCCGAAGCCCCCGGCCGCCGGATCGACGTGCAGTCGGTCATCCGGCGCAGCAAGCGTCGCCGCCTGCCCGCCCAGGTCGGGATCGGCGGCGCCTTCACGCTCGCCGTCGGCGGCATCGGGTTCGTCGCCGTGAACGAGTTCGGCCCGTCGGGCGTGCAGTCCACGAGCCAGGTCGCGACGACGGCCGAGCAGGGGCAGGCATACGACTCGCCGGCCGACGGGCGTGAAGCCACCGGCGAGACGATGGAGGGCGACGACCTGTCCTCCGGGATCAAGCGCGCTCCCGCCGACCGCATCAACCTGTGCGGCGGACCGCTCGCCGAGGTCGCGCCCAGCCCGACCGGCCTCGTGCTCACCGTCGACTTCCCCGACGCACCCGCGGGCACAACCCCGGTCACCGGAACGGCGACCCTGACGAACACGGGAACGGAACCGGTCGTCGGCTACTCGCCGGCCAACCCGGCGATCACGCTGTCGCAGAACGGCATCGTGCTCTGGCACAGCAACGGACCGACGATCATGATGCTGCAGGACGTGACGCTCGCACCCGGCGAATCACTCGACTATGCGGCATCCTTCACCCCGGTCGTCTGCGGCGTCGAAGACGACACGGCCGAGGCATTCCGCGACGATCTGCCCCCCGTGGCCCCCGGCGAGTACCAGGTGTCGGCGGCGACAGACGTCACGGTCGACGGAAACGCCGAGCTCGTCACCGGCCCGACCCGGTCGGTGCGGATCGGCTGACGCAACACTCAGGAAGGCGTCGCAGACAAGTCGATAGAATCTCCTCAACTAGCTGGCAACGGCCGAGGAGAGAACCGATGAAGTCGCGAATCGTGGTGGGCGTCTCGCTGCTCGTCGGTCTGATGGCCCTCGCACCCGCGGCGCACGCCGAGGATCCGGTCGATCTGGGCGGTGCGTACGTGCTCGACCAGGCGGGGGTCGTCACGGGCGACGAAGACCGCATCGTCGCCTCGCTCGACTCCCTCTACAACGACACCGGCATCCAGCTGTTCGTCGTCTACGTCGACTCGTTCACCGGCGCTTCGAGCGCCGCGGACTGGGCCGACACGACCGCCACGATCAGCGGGCTCGGCGACAAGGACGCGCTGCTCGCCATCGCGACCGAAGACCGTCTCTACCAGGTGTCGGTCGCCGAGGCGTTTCCGCTGAGCGACTCAGACCTCGCCGAGATCGAGCAGAACGCACTGATCCCGGAGCTGCGCGACGACAACTGGGCCGACGCCGCGATCGCCTTCGCCGACGGCCTCGCGGGCAAGGGCGACGACTCGGGGAGCCTGCCGCTCTGGCCCATCGTGCTGATCCTCGTCGCCGCGGTCGGCGGCGCGCTCGTCTACCTGCTGGTGCGGGCCGCCCGGCGCAGGAAGGCCGGCGAGACGTCGCTGCCGGCGGGGCAGCTCACCCAGCAGCAGCTCGACGCCAAGGCATCGAGCCTCCTCGTCGAGATCGACGACTCGCTGCGCACCAGCGAGCAGGAGGTCGGTTTCGCCGTCGCGCAATTCGGCGACGACGCGACCAAGGACTTCACGGCCGCCCTCGCCGCGGCCAAGACTGCGGTGGGCGAGGCGTTCTCGATCCGCCAGAAGCTCGACGACGCCTTCCCCGAGACCCCCGAGGAGAAGCGCGCGCTCACCCTGCGCGTCATCGAGCTCGCCGAGAAGGCCGACGCCGACCTCGACGCCCAGGCCGACGCGTTCGACGCGCTGCGCGAGATCGAGAAGAACGCCCCCGCCATCCTCGATTCGGTGGATGCCTCGGCTCGCGCCCTCGAGGCCCGAGTCGCCGCCGCCGAGACCACGACGGCCGACCTCGCCGCCCGCTACGCCCCGAGCACCATCGCCACCGTCGCGGGCAACGCCGCGCAGGCCCGCACCCTGCTCTCGCTCGCCGCCACCACCGCGGCATCCGCACGGTCGGCTCTTGCTGGCGGCGGTTCGTCGAACGGCAGCGCTACGCCGGCCGGCGGCGGCACCGGCTCGTCCGCCGTCGCGGTGCGGGCCGCGCAGTCGAGCATCGCGCAGGCAGTGCAGCTGCTCGACGCCGTCGACGCCCTCGCCGCCGAGCTCGCGGCGGCGCAGACCGCCCTCGCGGCCGCCGTCGACGAGCTGCACCGCGACCTGGCCGAGGCGCGTGCCGCATCGAGCGACCTCGCGCCCACGATCGAGGCGACGAGCACAGCGCTGGACGCCATCCTCCCCGACAGCGCCCGCGACCCGATCGACGCCCTGCAACGCGTCGAACGACTCGACGAGACCCTCGCGCAGGCGCTCACCGGTGTGCGCGACCGCCAGCAGCAGGAGGCGAGCGCACGCTCCTCGCTGGAGCGCGTGATGGCGGGCGCCCGCGCCCAGATCTCCGCCGGCGAGCAGTACCTGTCGACGCGGCGCGGAGGCATCGGCCCCGACGCCCGCACCCGGCTGTCGGCGGCGCAGCAGGCGCTCGACGAGGCGGCCGCCCTCGCCGGGCCCGATCCGGTCTCAGCGCTGTCGGCAGCGCACCGCGCCTCGAGCCTCGCCCAGCAGGGCACAGAGCTCGCCCAGGGCGACGTCGACTACTTCCGTTCCACCACCGGCGGCGGGTTCGGCGGTCCGAGCGCCGGGATCGACACCACCGCGCTCATCGGCGGCATCCTCGGCGGCCTGCTCTCCAGCGGCATGGGCGGCGGGGGCGGCGGCTGGGGCGGCGGTGGCGGCTGGTCGGGCGGCCGCTCCGGCGGCTCGCGGTCCGGCGGCTTCCGATCCGGCGGCGGGGGCGGGTTCGGCGGCAGCTCGCGGCGGTCGAGCGGCGGCTCCCGCGGCGGCCGACGCGGCGGCGGCGGACGCTTCTAGAGACTTCACGACAGCACCCATCCATCCAACGAAAGGCAGCTCCATGGCTAAGCAGTCCATCCTCGGTCGCATCACTCAACTGGCCAAGGCCAACATCAACGCGATGCTCGACCAGGCGGAGGATCCCGCCCTCATGCTCGACCAGATGGTGCGCGACTACACCAACAGCATCGCCGAGGCGGAGAGCGCCGTCGCCCAGACGATCGGCAACCTGCGCCTCATCGAGCAGGACTACGAGGAAGACGTCGCCGCCGCGAACGACTGGGGCCGCAAGGCACTCGCCGCGAGCTCGAAGGCAGACGAGCTGCGTTCCGGCGGCAACGCCGTCGACGCCGACAAGTTCGACAACCTCGCCAAGGTCGCCCTCGGCAAGCAGTTCCAGGCCGAGAAGGAGGCCAAGGACGCACAGCCGACCATCGCCTCGCAGACCCTCGTCGTCGACAAGCTCAAGAGCGGCCTCGACTCGATGCGCGGCAAGCTCGGCGAGCTCACCTCGAAGCGCGACGAGCTGATCGCCCGCTCGAAGACCGTCGACGCCCAGCGCCAGGTGCAGGAGGCCATCGGCTCGATCGACATGCTCGACCCGACGAGCGAGATCAGCCGCTTCGAAGACAAGATCCGCCGCGAGGAGGCCAAGGTTCTCGGTCAGCAGGAGCTCGCGGCATCCAGCCTCGACGCCCAGTTCGAAAGCCTCGAGGACCTCGACAAGCAGACAGAGATCGAGGCCCGCCTCGCGGCCCTCAAGCTCGGCGCCGGCGGCAGCGCCTCGCAGGGGCAGCTCGGGCAGTAGCAGGCGACGCTTCGACAGGCTCAGCGACCGCTGCGGTCCCTGAGCCTGTCGGTCCCTGAGCCTGTCGGTCCCTGAGCCTGTCGAAGGGGAATTTCCCGTCGGTGCGCGTCGTTGGGCCGCGCATGACAACTATCGGAATCATCGGAGCAGGACACATCGGCAGCCAGATCGCTCGCGGGGCGGTGAAGCTCGGGTACGACGTCGTGATCAGCAACTCCCGCGGGCCGGAGACGCTGAGCGACCTCGTCGCCGAATTGGGGCCGCGCGCCCGCGCCGCCACCCCGGCCGACGCCGCCGCGGCGGGCGACTTCGCCGTCGTCACCGTGCCCCTCAAGAACTACACGCAGGTTCCCGTGTCCGAGCTCGCAGGCAAGATCGTGATCGACACGAACAACTACTACTTCGAGCGCGACGGCCGTATCGCCGAGCTCGACGACGGCACCGCCACGGTCTCCGGCCTGCTGCAGGCTCACCTTCCCGAGAGCAGGGTCGTCAAAGGCTTCAACCACATCCTGGCCGCCGACATCACGGCCGACGGCACTCCCGCCGGCACCCCGAACCGCCGCGCGTTGGCCACGGCGAGCGACTTTCCGGACGCCATCGAGCTCGTCACCGGGCTGTTCGACGAGTTCGGTTTCGACACCGTCAGCTCGGGTGACCTCGACACCGGGTGGCGCTTCGAACGCGACCAGCCGGCCTACGTCGTGCGCCAGAACGCCGACGAACTCGCGCAGAACCTCGCTCGGGGTACCCGCAACGGTGATACTGAGTAGGTGCCAGCAACCTTTGTCGTAGTCCCGCAGTGGCAGGGCTCCGGATCGTCCCGTGCTCTCCGTCTCTCAGACGGAGCCGAGGCGATCCGGGGCGACCTCCCCGCAAGCTCCACCCGCGTCGTCGAGGTCCCGCTCGAGGCGGGCGACGAGCTCGGCTCGGGGCTCCCTCGGCTGGGGTCGCTGCAGCTCGTGCGCGACCGCACCCTCGCGGTGCTCGCCGACATCGACGACTGGGCGCTCACGATCGGCGGCGACTGCGGCGTGGCGCTGGCCGCGGTCGACCATGCGCTCGCGCGCACCGGCGGAGACGTCGCCGTGGTCTGGTTCGACGCCCACCCCGACCTGAACACGCTCGAGAGCTCGCCGTCTGCGGCGTTCTCGGGGATGGTGCTGCGCACGCTCCTCGGCGACGGCATCGGGCCGCTCGTGCCTGCCACGCCGCTCGCCGCGGGGCGCCTCGTGCTCGCCGGGGTGCGCTCGAGCGACGAGGGCGAGGACGAGTTCGTCTCCGCCACGGCCATCCGCCAGCTCACGGTCGACGATCTCGCGGACCCGGCGGCGCTGGTCGCGGCCGTCGAGGCCACCGGCGCAGGCTCGGTCTACATCCACATCGACCTCGACGTGCTCGACCCGGGCGAGCTGCTCGGGCTGAGCGACCCCGTGCCGTTCGGGGTGACCCCCGCTGCGCTGGTCGCCGCGGTGCGCGCGCTGAAGGGCCGCTTCGGCCTGGCCGGGGCGAGCATCGCCGGATTCTCCCCGGCGAGCCCCGACGAGGCATCCGACGACCTTCCCACGATCCTGCGCATCATCGGTGCGCTCACCGCCTCGTAGACGGCAGGACCGTTTTGTAGGTTTGCACGCGCGACCCGGGGGTTCGCGCCGCGGGGCTTGTCGCAACCTTTCGACGGGGTGGCCGCGAGCGGGAGCGACCATAGGCTGGTGCGCATGACGCAGAGCAGCGAATCCCCGGCCCGCATCACCATCGACCGCGAGGGGCACGTGCTGCTCATCGGGCTCAACCGGCCGGAGAAGCGCAACGCCGCCGACCTGCAGCTGCTGAACGAGCTGTCGCTCGCCTACGCAGAACTCGAGAACGACGCCGAGCTGCGGGTCGCCCTCGTCTACGCGCACGGCGACCACTTCACCGGCGGTCTCGACCTCGCCGACGTCGCCCCGCGCATCGGCGCCGACGGCCTCGACACCACCGCGGAGGGCGGGATCAACCCGTGGCAGGTCTCGGGCACCGCGCTCAGCAAGCCCGTCGTCATCGCCGTACAGGGCACCTGCCTCACCCTCGGCGTCGAGCTCGTGCTCTCGGCCGACATCGCGGTCGCCGCCGCATCCACCCGGTTCGGGCAGATCGAGGTGAGCCGCGGCATCCTGCCCTTCGGCGGCGCGACCATCCGCTTTCCCCGAGCCGTCGGCTGGGGCAACGCCATGCGCTGGATGCTCACCGGCGACCTCTTCGACGCCGCGGAGGCGCTGCGCATCGGCCTGGTGCAGGAGGTCGTCGCCGACGGCGATCAGTACGCCCGCGGGCTCGAGCTCGCCCGGCGGATCGCCGCCCAGGCGCCCCTCGCCGTGCAGGCCACCCTGGCGAACGCGCGTCTCGCCGTGCGCGAGTCGGATGCCGCGGCCGAGGCCGGGCTGCAGCCGGCACTCGTGCGTCTCGTGGGCAGCGAGGACTCGGCGATCGGCATGCGGGCGTTCCTCAGCCGCACCCCGGCCGAGTTCGTCGGGCGCTGACGAGACTGCGCTGACTATCGCCTCCGTCGGCCGTGCCGAGTAGCCTCGAGCAATGACCGAAACTGAATACGACCTCATCATCATCGGCGGCGGCGCCGTCGCCGAGAACGTCGCCGACCGCGCCGTGCAGGGCGGGCTCACCGCGATCCTGATCGAGAGCGAACTCGTCGGCGGCGAGTGCTCGTACTGGGCGTGCATGCCCTCCAAGGCGCTGTTGCGCAGCGGCATCGCCCTGCGCGCCGCCCAGAACGTCGAGGGCACCAAGCAGGCGGTCACGGGCGACATCGACGTCGCGGCGACGCTCAAGCGGCGCGACTCGTTCACCCACGACTGGGACGACTCGAGCCAGGTCGAATGGGTCGAGGGCGCGGGCATCGGCCTGCTGCGCGGCCACGGCAGGCTCACCGGGGTCAAGCGGGTCTCCGTCGAGGCCGCGGACGGCTCGATCACCGAGCTCACCGCCCGCCACGCGGTCGTGGTGAGCACCGGCTCCGACCCCGTGCTGCCCGACGTGCCGGGGCTCGCCGACGTCTCCCCCTGGACCCCCCGCGAGGCCACGAGCGCGAAGGTCATCCCCGCCAGCCTCGCGATCATCGGCGGCGGCGTCGTCGCGGTCGAGATGGCGACCGCCTATGCGACATTCGGATGCAACGTCACGATCATCGCCCGCAGCGGACTCCTCGGAACGCAGGAGGACTTCGCCGCCGAGATGGTCGGCGAGTCGCTGAAGAAGCTCGGCGTGACCCTCTCGCTCGGCGTCACTCCGACGAACGCACGGCGCGGCGACGACGGAGTCGCCCTCACCCTCTCCGACGGGAGCGAAGTCGTCGCCGCCGAGGTGCTCGTCGCCACCGGCCGCCAGCCGCGGTCGACCGACATCGGACTCGAGACCGTCGGTCTCACTCCCGGAGACTGGCTCGACGTCGACGACACGCTGCTGGTGCGCGGCGACACCAACCACCACCACGGCTGGCTGTACGCCACCGGCGACGTCAATCACCGGGTGCTGCTCACCCACCAGGGCAAGTACCAGGCCCGCGCCGCCGGCGACGTCATCGCCGCGCGGGCGCTCGGCCACGCGGTCCACGACGGAGCATGGGGCGCCCACGCCGCGACCGCCGACCACGAGGCCGTTCCGCAGGTCACGTTCAGCGACCCCGAGGTCGCGTCGGTCGGGCTCACCAGCCGGGCCGCAGAGAAGGCCGGCTACACCACGCGCGTCGTCGACTACGACCTCGGCTGGGTCGCCGGGGCGAGCCTGCAGGCCGACGGCTACGAGGGCAAGGCCCGCATGGTCGTCGACGAGAAGCGCAAGGTCGTGCTCGGCGTGACGTTCGTCGGCCAGGATGTGAGCGAGCTCCTCCACGCCGCGACCGTCGCGATCGTGGGCGAGGTGCCCATCGACCGACTCTGGCACGCGGTGCCGGCGTACCCGACGATGAACGAGATCTGGCTGCGACTGCTCGAGACCTACGGGCGTCCCTGACCGAGCGACCGGTACACGTCGAGCAGGATCGACACCGACGCCGCCCAGGTGAAACCCTCGGCGAAACGGCGTGCCGAGATCGCGAGCTCGTCGTAGTACAGCGGGTCGTCGAGCAGCAGCGAGACGACCCGCGCCCACTCGGCGGGGTCGCGTGAGTCGACCAACACTCCCGACTCGCCGTCGGCGACCGACTCGACGAGCCCCGAGACCCTCTGGGCGACAGCCGGGGTTCCGCACGCCGCCGATTCGAGCGCGACGAGGCCGAAGGTCTCCGAGTGCGAGGGCACGAGAGTGACCGACGCGGCGGCGAGCAGCTCCGCGACGGCCTGCCGCTCGAGCGCTCCGACGAAGCGCACGTCGGCCGCGACACCCGAATCGGCGGCGAGCTCGTGGAGCTTCTCGAGATAGTCCTCCTCGCCCGGGGTGGTCTCCCCCGCGATGACGAGGATCGGCCGAGGCATGGGCATCGCGGCGAGCGCGCGCACGGCCAGCTCCTGGCCCTTGAGCGGCTGCACCCGTCCGACGACGGCCAGCAGCGGCCGACCGCTCTCGATTCCGAGCGCCAGGCGCACCGCGTCGCCCGCGTCGCTCTGGGGTGCGAACAGGCGCGTGTCGACTCCGGGCGGGATGATCCACACCTTGTGTGGCTGGGCCCCGACCTGTTCGATCAGGTCGTCGACCTCGGCGGTCGAGCTCGCGATCACGGCGTCTGCCTGCAGGGCGAGAAACGACTCGCTGCGCACGCGACGCTCGGGTTCGGTGAGCTGCCCGGTGGGCATCGAGCGGTGCTTCATGGCGCCGAGCGTGTGGAAGCTCTGCACGAACGGGATGCCCAGCTCGATCGCGACGGGCAGCACCGCGAGTCCGCTCAGCCAGTAGTGCGCGTGAACGACGTCGTAGGGGCGCGACTCCCGTCCGGCGATCCTGGCCACCGCCTCGCCGAACTCGTCGGCGACGGCCGACAGGTCGCCCTTCGCGACGACCCCGGCGGGGCCCGCCCCGAGCTCGTGCAGGGTGAGCCCCGGCTCCAACGTCGACACGGCCGGCGCGCCGGTCGCCCGCGTCAACAGGTCGACCTCCACTCCCCTTCGCGCCAGCTCACGCGCGATGGCGAGGATCGCCACGTTCATCCCGCCGGCGTCGGCGGTGCCGGGGGCGGCCGCCGGCGAGGTGTGCATCGAGATCATGGCCACACGACGCACTTCACCAGACATAAGGCCACTGTATTCTGCGATGTATGCAGCAGGTGCGTCCGGAGGCCCCCACGGGCGTCGTGAGATCGATGCAACGATGGGCGGATGCCACGGCCCGGGTGCCCGCGGCACGCGCGACCCTGCTCCACCCCGTCGTCGCACGCCCGGGCTACTGGTTCGCGACGGCCGCCGGTCTGCTCTGGGGGGCCGTCGTCAGCCTCGGCCGCATCCGCCCCGACGGCGGCGTCATCGTCGCCCGCCGCTGCCCCCGCTGGGCGTTCGGACGCGGCGGCACCACGATCGGCGCCGTCTACCTGACCCGCGACGGCGTCTCGGCGGACGTGCTCGAGCACGAGGCCGTGCACCGCGCGCAGTGGAAGCGGTACGGCCTCGCCTTCATCCCGCTGTATATCGCCGCCGGACCCGTCGCGCGAACCAACCGCTTCGAAGTAGAGGCAGGATTGAGCAAAGGGGGCTACACATGACGAAGACCATCGTGATCACCGGGGCGAGCACGGGCATCGGCGCGAACGCCGCGGCGCGGCTCGCGCGTGAGGGCTGGGACGTGGCGATCGTGGGACGCAACCGCGAACGCACGACCCGCGTCGCGGCATCTGTCGACGGCACCCCGTTCGTGGCCGACTTCGACCGGCTCGACGAGGTTCGCGATCTCGCCGCCGCCCTGACCTCGCACTACCCGCGCATCGACGTGCTCGCCAACAACGCGGGCGGGCTCGTGAGCGGACGCGGACTGTCTGCCGACGGGCACGAACGCACCCTCCAGCTCAACCACCTCGCGCCGTTCCTGCTCACCAACCTGCTGCTGCCGAGGCTGCTCGAGAGCGGCGGGCGCGTGGTCTCGACGTCGAGCGTCATGAACCTCGTGGGCCGCGTGCGACTCGACGACCTCGAGTGGAGTCGCCGACCCTGGCTCGGCGGCTGGCCGGCCTACGGCACCAGCAAGCTCGAGACGATCCTGTTCGCCCGCGAGCTCGCGCGGCGCACCGGGCTGCAGTCGTACTCGTTCCACCCCGGCTACGTCGCGACCGGGTTCGGCGCCGACTCGGCGTTCATAAAGCTGTCGTACCTGGTGCGGTCGGGCGGCTTCGGCGTGCCCGTCGAGCAGGGCGCAGAGCCGCTGGTGCTGCTCGCGACCGGCCAGGCGGCACCCGCGGCGAACGGGAGCTACTACGACCGGCTGAAGCCGAACGGACGCACCCGCGCCCAGGGGCGCGACGACGCTCTGGCCGCCGCCCTCTGGCAGCGCAGCGCCGAGCTCGTCGGGATCGACGCATGACCTGGCGGGTGCGTGCGGTGCAGCCGTCTGACGAGGCGCAGTGGCGTGACCTGTTCAGCGCCTACCGGGAGTTCTACGCGCTCGCGCCCGATCAGCTCGTCGTCGAACGGGTGTGGGGCTGGATCGCGGACTCCTCGCACGAGACTCACGCGCTCGTCGCGGTCGACGACGATGACACCCTCGGCGGCCTCGCGCACTACCGCCGGTTCGCGCGCCCGTCGTCGGGCACGACGGGACTCTGGCTCGACGACCTGTTCACGCGTCCCGACCTGCGCGGCGCAGGCATCGGGCGCATCCTCATCGACGCCGTCTCGCAGATCGCGGAGACCGAGGGCCTCAGCGTCGTGCGCTGGATCACCAACGAGAACAACACCACGGCACGTCGCCTCTACGACACGATGGCCACGGCGACGAGATGGGTGACCTACGACAAGACCGTTGGCTAGTTCGAGCGTCGGCTAGTTCGAGCGTCGGCTAGTTCGAGCGTCGGCTAGTTCGAGCTCAGGGTGCGCGCGGCGCCGTCGTTCGCGATCCACGCGTACACGCTGTGGTCGTCGAAGGCGGATACCGGCAGCATCTCGCTCAGCCAGGCGTCGACCGAGCGGCGGAGGACCTGGCCGCGGTCGCGCACCAGCCAGCAGACGGAGAAGCGGCCGGGGGCGGTGAGCTCGACGATGTCGCCGGCGCTCTGAACCTCGACGAAGACCTGTCCGCGCGAACGGGCGGGCAGAGTGGCGAGGATGGTCTGGATGGTGGGGAGTGCGTTCTCGTCACCCGCGAGCAGGATCCTGTCGCTCGCATCCGGGTTCCAGCCGACCGACGCGGTGCTCTCGTCGAGGAAGGTCATGCAATCAGTATAGGCATGCCTTACCTAATGCCAACGGAAAGTTCTCGGCTGTGGGAAGACTCCCAGCAGGGCAGACTGTGGGCATGGGCATGGAATTCGGAATCTACAGCTTCGGCGACATCCACCAGGACCCGCAGAGCGGCACCCGCGTCTCCGTCGAGCAGAACCTCGCCGACACGATCGAGAGGATCAGGCTCGCGGATGCCACGGGCATCGACTACTTCGGACTCGGCGAGCACCACCGCCCCGACTACTCGATCTCCGCGCCGGCCACGGTGCTGGCAGCCGCCGCGACCGTGACGTCGCGCATCAAGCTCGGCAGCGCCGTCACGGTGCTGAGCACCGAGGACCCGGTGCGGGTGTTCCAGCAGTTCGCCACGATCGACCTGCTCAGCCACGGCCGCGCCGAGCTCGTCGCCGGCCGCGGGTCGTTCATCGAGTCGTTCCCGATCTTCGGCGCCGACCTCCAGGACTACGACGCCCTCTACGCCGAGAAGCTCGACCTGCTGCTGACACTCAACGAGGAGGAGTTCGTCACATGGAGCGGGCGGTTCAGGCCCGCCCTCGCGAACCAGCAGATCCTCCCCCGGCCGAGCGCGGGCGGCGACTTCCCCGGAAAGCTCGACATCTGGATAGCCACGGGTGGCAATCCCGAGTCATCCGCCCGGGCCGGCGCCCTCGGCGTCCCCGTCAGCTACGCCATCATCGGCGGTCTGCCCGAGCGCTTCGCACCGCTGTTCGACCTGTACCGGCGTTCGGCGGAGCAGCACGGGCACGACCCGGCTACGCTGCGCACGGCGATCGCCTGCCCCGGCTTCGTCGGCACGGACTCGCGTGCTGCCAAGGACGCGTTCTTCCCGTACTGGATCGACTCGATGGCGCGCATCTCGGCCGAGCGCGGATTCGCCACCCCAACGAGGGAGACCTACGACGACATGGTCGGCCCGCGCGGCGCGATCTTCGCCGGCAGTCCAGACGAGGTGGCCGACAAGATCGTGCGCACCCACGGCCATCTGGGCATGGACCGGGTCGGCCTGCAGATGGACTGGTCGGGTGTGCCGCAGCCGATGATGCTGGAGTCGATCGAGCTCTACGCCACCGAGGTGGCGCCGCGCGTGCGGAAGGCGCTGGCGAGCGGTCGCTGAGCCGGTCGGTCGCTGAGCTTGTCGGTCGGTCGGTCGCTGAGCCTGTCGAAGCGACCTAGCCCTTCGGCAGCCCAACAGCGGGCATCACGATGCCGTCGACGATCGACAGCAGGAACTCGCGGTCGACGGGTTTACGCAGTATCAGCACGCGGTGCATCGCCATGGCCTGGCTGACGAGGGCGAGCGCCTCGACGTCGGTGTCGGCGGGGATCTCGCCGCGGTCGATCGCGCGGCGCAGCAGCAGCCGATTGACGGAGGCACGCGGCTCGACGATCGCGGCGTAGGCCGCGTCGGCGAGCTCGGGATCGCGCGAGATCATCGATGTGAGACCGGCCATGACACGCAGCTTCTTCTCGCCATCCTCGATCGAGTGCGGTTTGATCATCCCGACGAGGTCGCCACGCAGAGTGCCGGTGTCGGGAACCTGTTCGGGGTCGATCTTCTTCATGCAGGCGACGGCGTCGATGACGAGCTCGCCCTTCGACGCCCAGCGGCGGTAGAGGGTGGCCTTGCCGGCCTTGGCTCGAGCGGCGACCATGTCGATCGTCATGCCGTCGTAGCCCGTCTCGGCGAGAACCTCCAGCGCGGCATCCAGAATCTCGGGGTCGCGCGTGTGGTCACGCTTACGGCCCAGCTTGGGCGTGCTTCCGGGAACGTCGAGCTGCGTCATCGCGGCCGCCTCCTTCATCTCGATACCACTATTATAGACCCACGGTGTTCCGGAACTTTTAATATCCGAAACTGTTCAGTCTCGTATATAGTCATGCCTATGACTCAGTCCCTCCTCTCTTCCGCCGGCATCGCACCGGCCCCGACCCGCCGGTGGTGGACGCTCACGACCGTGGCGCTCGCCCAGCTGATGGTCGTGCTCGACTCGACCGTCGTCAACATCGCGCTGCCCGCAGCCCAGGCCGATCTCGGCTTCTCCGACGGCGATCGCCAGTGGGTAGTGACCGCGTACTCCCTGGCTTTCGGCAGCCTCCTGCTCCTCGGCGGACGCCTCTCCGACCTGATGGGGCGCAAGCGCACCTTCATCATCGGTCTCGTCGGTTTCGCCGCGGCATCCGCTCTCGGCGGGGCGGCCGACAGCTTCGGCCTGCTCATCGCCGCCCGCGCCCTGCAGGGAGCGTTCGGCGCGCTGCTCGCGCCGACCGCCCTCGCCGTGCTCACCACGACATTCACCATCCCGAAGGAGCGCGCACGCGCGTTCGGCATCTTCGGCGCCATCGCGGGGGCCGGCGGCGCCGTCGGCCTGCTGCTCGGCGGATTCCTCACCGAGCAGTTCGACTGGCGCTGGAACCTCTACATCAACGTGGTCATCGCCGTCATCGCCGTCGTCGGCGCGATCGCCTTCGTGCACCAGGCGCAGCGCACGGGACCCCGACCGAAGCTCGACATCCCGGGAACCGTGCTCGTCTCGGGCGCCCTCTTCGGGCTCGTCTACGGACTGTCGATCGCAGAGACGGACGGTTGGGACTCACCCGTCACCTGGATCATGCTTGCGGGCTTCGTCGTGCTGATGACCGCGTTCGTGCTCTGGCAGCGCCGGGCGGCCCACCCGCTGCTGCCGCTCGCCATCGTGCTCGACCGCAACCGCGGCGCCGCGTACGTCACCGTGCTGATCGCCGGGGCCGGCATGTTCGGGATCTTCCTCTTCGTCACCTACTACCTGCAGGCATCGCTGGGCTACTCCCCCATGCAGACCGGATTCTCGTTCCTGCCGATGATCGGAATGCTCGTGCTCGCCGCGCAGCTCTCGACCAACCTGCTCGTGCCGCGCTTCGGGCCGAAGGTCATGGTGCCGTTCGGCATGACGCTCGCGGCCGTCGGCATGGTGCTGCTCACGCGGCTCGACCTCGGTAGCGACTACGTGCCCGACATCCTCGTGCCGCTCATGGTGCTCGGTTTCGGCATGGGCTCGACCATGCCGGCCGCGATGCAGACCGCGACCCTCGGCGTCGACCGCGAGTTCGCCGGCGTCGCCTCGGCGATGGTCAACACGAGCCAGCAGGTCGGCGGCTCGATCGGCGTCGCCCTGCTGAACACTCTGGCGGCGACGGCGGCCGCCGACTACGTCTCATCGAACCTGCCCGCGACAGCCGAGGTCGCGGCGCAGGCGGCGATCCAGAGCTACGCGACCGCCTACTGGTGGGGAGCCGGGTTCTTCGCGTTCGGCGCCGTGCTGGCGGCATTCCTCTTCCGCCGCCGCGGCCACGGGCTCTCGCTCGCGACTCCGACGGTGGGCACGGAGCCGGTGCTGGCGCACTAGCCTGATGGCATGTCGGGCCCCGCATCCATCATCCGCGTCGTCTGGGTCGTCGGCTATCTGATCGGCACGACCACCCACGTCGCAGACCTCGTGCTGGGCGGGGCGGAGACGTACGCCGGCTTCCCGTCGGGGCTTCGACTGTTCTGGGCGTCGCTGACGGTTCTCGATCCGCTGATCGTGATCCTCCTGCTGCTCCGCCGGCGGCTGGGAGTCGTTCTGGGGGTCGCTGTCATCGTCGTCGACATCGCCGTCAACTGGACCGTCTTCGCCACCATCGGCGGCCTCTCCCTGTTCGGCGTCGTGAATCAGACACTGTTCGCGCTGTTCGTCCTCGCGACCGCCCGGACCCTGTGGGTGCGGCTCCCCGCCTAGCTCCTCACCACTGCGGCGGATGCCTGCGCTGCCAGGCGAAGCGGCGCTCGAGCTGCGCGCCGATGGCGAGCAGCGTGTGCTCGCCGCCCGGACGGCCGATCAGTTGCACACCCATGGGCAGCCCCGCATCCGTCACCGCGACCGGAAGCGTGATCGCGGGCAGGCCGGCGACGTTCGCGAACGACGTGAACGGGGTGTACTGCACCTGCTGCTCGAAGTTGCGCTCGGCGTCGACCTGGTCGTACCAGCCGACGGGCCGCGGGGTGAGGGCGAGGGCCGGCGTGAGCACGGCGTCGACGCGGGAGAATTGACGGATGACGCTCCGTTCGAACTGGGTGAGCGTCGTCAGCGCGCCGGCGAGATCGCGGGCGCCGAGCTCCCTGCCGCGGGCGACGAGCCAGCGGGTGAGCGGTTCGAGCAGGTCGAGCTGCTCCCCCTCGGCCGGGATGTTCGCGGCTCCGGCCTGCCAGATGGTGCGGAAGGCCGGTCCGTAGGTGTCGTCGGGCTCGAGGGCGAGCTCCTCGAGCCCGTGCCCGAGCACCGTGAGCTCGTTCACCGCGGCGTCGAGGGCGGCCCAGGCCTCGGGTGCGATCGTGATGTCGTAGGCGCTGTCCCACGGCGAGGTGGTCATCACGCCGATCTCGAAACGGCCCTCCCCGCGCACGGCCGCGTTGAGCAGTGCACCGCCGTCCCACGACGGTGCGCGCGTCGCGTACTGGTACGGCCCGCCCTCCGTCATGGCGTCGAGCAGCATGGCGGCGTCGGCCACCGTGCGGGCGATCGGCCCGGGGGCGACGAGCCCGCCGAGCGAGGCGAATCCCGGGTTGGCCGGCACGCGCCCGCGCGACGGCTTGAGGCCCACCAGCCCGGTAGCGGCCGCGGGGATGCGGATCGAGCCGCCGCCGTCCGACCCGGGTGCGACCGGCAGGAGGCCCGCGGCCACGGCGACCGCGGCGCCGCCGCTGCTGCCGCCCGCCCCCAGGGTCGTGTCGTAGGGGTTCCGCGCCGGGGGCGCGACGAGCGACTCGGTGTAGCTCGGCATCCCGAACTCCGGAGCGTTGGTCTTGCCCAGGCTGACCCCGCCCGCCTCGTCGAGCACCCGCACGATCTCGTCCGACTCCTCGGGCACGAAATCGGCGAACAGGCGCGAGCCGTAGGTGGTGCGCACGCCGGCGCGGGCGCTGAGGTCCTTGTCACCGAGAGGGAGTCCCCAGAGCGCGACGGCGCGAGACACGGTGGTCTCCACGTAGGCGGCGCGGGTGAGCGCCGCCTCGGCGGTCACCGTAGTGAACGCGCCGAGTCCCGGGTCGAGCCGTTCGATGCGCTCGAGGTAGTGGGCGGCCAGTTCGGTGGGTGTGATGTCGCCGCGGCGAAGCCAGTCGGCCTGCTCCTGTGCGCTGAGGTGATGGAGTTCGAACATTCTCCGAGCCTAGGTCTTGACAGCCGCGGCCTGGGCTGGTTGGTTAGTTACATGAGTAATGAACCAACGAAGGCAGCGGACCGTGGATGAGTCACGGCCGATCTTCGTGCAGATCGCCGAGGGCATCGAGAACGACATCCTCTCCGGCGTCCTCGCCGAAGAGGGCCAGGTGCCGTCGACCAACGAGTTCGCCTCGTTCTACCGAATCAACCCAGCAACCGCGGGCAAGGGAGTGAATCTCCTCGTCGAAGCGGGAATCCTGTACAAGAAGAGAGGGATCGGCATGTTCGTCGCCGAAGGATCCAGGCAGCGCCTCGTGGCCAAACGCCGCGACCAGTTCCAGTCCGAGTACGTGCGTCCGCTGCTCGCCGAGGCCGGCAAGCTCGGCATCAGCCCCGCACAACTGACCGAGATGATCGAGAAGGAGGGAACCGCATGAACGCGGTGATCGAGGCCAGCGGCCTCACCAAGAGATTCGGCGACGTCGTCGCCGTCGACGACGCCACGTTCCGCGTCGAGGAGAACCAGATCTCCGGACTGCTCGGCCGCAACGGCGCGGGCAAGACCACCATGATGCAGCTGCTCACCGGGCAGGACTTCCGCACCTCGGGCGAGGTGCGCGTGTTCGGAGAGAACCCCGTCGAGAACTCCCGGGTGCTGTCGAACGTCTGCTTCGTCAAGGAGAGCCAGCGGTACCCGGAGGACTTCAGGCCCACGCACGTGTTCCGCAGCGCCGCCTGGTTCTTCCCGCACTGGGATGCCGCGTTCGCCGAGCGGCTCATCGCAGACTTCCGGCTGCCGCTCAACCGGCGCATCAAGAAGCTGTCGCGCGGGCAGGTCTCCGCGATCGGAGTGATCGTGGGCCTCGCCTCGCACGCACCGCTGACCTTCTTCGACGAGCCGTACCTCGGACTAGACGCGGTAGCCCGGCAGACGTTCTACGACCGGCTGCTCGAGGACTACGCGGAGAACCCGCGCACGGTGGTTCTCTCCACCCATCTCATCGACGAGGTGAGCAACCTGCTCGAGCACGTGCTCGTGATCGACGAGGGGAAGATCATCGTCGACTCGTCGGCCGAGGAGCTTCGCGGATCGGCGACCACCGTCGCCGGGTCGCGCTCCGCCGTCGACGCGTTCATCGGCGCCCGCGAGGTGCTCCACCGCGACGACCTCGGAGGGCTCGCCTCCGTGACAGTCGGGCGCCTCTCCCCCGCGGAGCGCCTCGCCGCCGGTCAGGCCGGCCTCGAACTGGCGCCGGTGTCACTGCAACAGCTCATCGTGCGCATGACGACGAGCGACGAAACGCAATCGGAACGGAGAAGGATCGCATGACCACCATCACGCTGAGCGAATCGGCATCCACAACGCACCGCCCCGCGGCGAACCGCATCCTCGCGGTCTTCCGGCTGCACTTCGTGAACCCGCACACGGTCGTGATCATCCCCTGGCTGATCATGCTGTTCATCTTCCTGGTGAACTACGCCATCTGGTGGCTCATCGACGCGAACGTGCAAGACGCGGCCGACCGCTCCGACGCCCAGCAGGGCCTGGGCTGGAGCGGCGCCTCGTTCTACATCTTCGTGTACCTGATGGTGGTGGCGATCCAGGCGATCAACTTCACCTTCCCCTTCGCGCAGGGCTACGGCGTGACCAGACGCGACTTCTACCTGGGCACCTCGCTCGCCTTCGTGGCGCTCGCCGCCGGGTACGCCGTCGCGCTCACCGTCCTGTCGTACATCGAGGAGGCCACCGACGGCTGGGGGCTGGGCGGCCAGATGTTCACCGCCGTCTACTTCGGCACGGGCGAGTGGTACACGAGGCTGGCGACGTTCTTCCTGATCCTGGCGTTCTTCTTCTTCGTCGGAGCCGCGATCGCCGCCGTCTACGTGCGCTGGCGCACCAACGGGATGCTGATCTTCTTCGGCCTGCTCACGGTGCTGCTCGTGGGGCTCGCGGCGCTCGCCACCTTCACGCAGAGCTGGCCGGCGGTCGGCGAATGGCTGGTCGAGAACGGGGCCAACGGCGTGATTCTGTGGAGCCTCGTGCCCACCGTCCTCGCCGCCGTCACCGGTTACTTCGTGTTACGCAGGGCGACGCCGCGCGACTGACGGCCGCCCGGCCGCGTATCGATAGGGCAACGGATGCCCCGTTCCGAAGGCAAAGGAACGGGGCATCCGTTTCGTACTGTTAGGTTTTTCCCTATGGAAAGGGCACCAATGAGCTCATCGAAATCACTGGCGGCTCTACCACTGGTCATCGTGGCGCTACTGGTCCTCGCGGGATGCAGTGCGGAGAAGCCGTCCGAGCTCACCACCCCGGACGCACCGCCGCCCGTGCCCACGGCGTCCACGACGCCCACCCCCGAGCCCCTCTCGTTCACGGCTCCGACCGAGTGCTCCACCATCGTGCCGCAGTCGCGGCTCGCCGAGTTCGAGACCGAGGGTCTGGTGCTGCTCGGCGGACCCGGCGGCAAGTACCCCGACTACCTGCAGGACGCCACCCCCGAGGAGCAGGCGGGCGGCATCAGCTGCATCTGGGGCTTCGCCGACAGCGAGGTGAGCAGCGTCACGATCTCCGTCGCACCGCTCTCCGGCGCCACCCGGCCCGACATCGTGGAGAGCTTCGCCGCGCAGGGCCTGAACGAGGCCACCACGGCCGACGGCACGGCGTTCACCCTGCAGGGCGACCGCACCCTCGACCCCGCGATCATCAACGTGCTGCGCGGCGACAGCTGGATCTCGGTGATCATGACGATCGGCGGAACCGAGTCGTACCGCGAGGCCGAGCTCATCTCCACCGAGGTCTACGCCTCGGTCTACAAGTAGACGCCCGGCGCTACTTCAGGCTCTTCTGCATCATGTAGGTGCCGAGCCAACGGCCGAACTTGAAGCCGACCTTGCCCATGTGGCCGATGTCCTTGAAACCGTAGTCCTTGTGGATCTTGATCGATCCCTCTGCGCCCTTGTCGGCGATGACGGCGATGATCTCCTTGATGCCGGCGGCCTTCGACCGCGTGATCAGCTCGCCGAGAAGCACCTTGCCGAGGCCCTTGCCGGTCGAGGCGGGGCCGAGGTAGATCGAGTTCTCGACGGTGAACCGGTAGGCCGCCTTCTCCTTCCACGGGTAGACGTAGGCGTAGCCGAGGATCTGCCCGCTCGGGCTCACCGCCACGATGTACGGGAAGCCGAGCTTCTGCACCGAGGCGAACTTGCGGCGCAGCGCCGCGATCGTCATCGGCTTCTCGTCGAACGTCACCGTCGAGTTGAGGACGTAGTGGTTGTAGATCTCGCGGATGTGCGGCAGGTCCTGCTCGACGGCGTCGCGGATCGAGTATTCGAACACCGGCGTGGGCTCCGGCGCCTTCTTCAGGTGCGGCGGCAGAACGCGTCGCGGCTGGTATTCCTCTTCGAGCATCGGGGCGCCCTCCATCCGAGTCCAGCCTAAACGCCGATCAGGTCACGTCCTTTCTCCACGTGGTGACGTAGCCGAGGATCGCGGCGACGGCGGCGATGGCGGCGAGCACGAGACCGCCCTGCCACCACTCGAGGGCGACCGTCTCGGTCGTCATCATCCCGAGCGACGTGAATACGCTCCAGCCGACGAGGGCGTCGCTCGCCGACCCCGGCAGGAACTGTCCGACCTGCGCGGTCCACTCCCAGATGAACGACACCGAGCGGAGGATCGGCTCGAGGAACTGGGTGAACGCGAGCACGATCACGAGCACGGCCACCTGGTTGGGCACGAGGGTGCCGAGCGCCACCCCGATGGCCGCCCAGAGCGCCATGGCCAGGATGACGCGCACGACGAGGATCCACGTGTTGCCATCGTCGAGCCGGGCGTCCTGGCCGACCAGCGAGAGGATCAGGGCGCCGGGTCCGATCGACGAGATCAGCGCGATGACGCCGTAGAGCGCGCCGACGAGCGCCATGGCGATGAGCTTCGCACCGAGCACCTGGCCGCGCCGCGGGTTCGCGAGGAAAGTCGGTGTGAGCGTCTGGTGCCTGAACTCCGACGTCGCCGAGAGCGCGCCGAGCAGCACGGGGAAGACGTAGCCGATCGCCGAGGCGGAGCTGTAGATGATGAGGTGGATCTCCGACATGTCGAGCACCGGCGCCGTCGGGTCGGCCGACGTGTCGAGGCTGCCGAACACCCCGGCGAGGATGCCGGCGACCGAGCCGACGTAGACGAACATCACGAGGGCGAGGATCCACCACAGCCGGGTGCTGAAGATCTTGTCGAGTTCGGCCCGTGTGGCCCTGACGAGGTTCACGACTGCGCTCCTTCGACCGGCGGGGCGGCGTGCGCGCCGACTCGGGGTGGCGGCTCGTCGCTCGTGAGTTCGAGGAATGCCGCTTCGAGTCCGGCCTGCTGGGCGGCGAGCAGGCTCAGCGGAACGCCCGCCCGCTGGGCGATCGCGCCGATCTCGGCGGCCGGGATGTCTTTGACGATGAGCCCGGCGTCTGTCGGGTCGACGCGCGCTCCGGCCGCGAGCAGGGCGCTGAGCAGCGCCGCCCGGTCGGGCGCGTCGACGGCCACCTTCGCCGACATCTCGAGCCCGGCGAGGGTCCCGTCGTAGACGAGGCGGCCGCGGGAGATGATGACGGCGCGGTCGACGCTCTGCTGCACCTCGCTGAGCAGGTGCGAGGAGACGAGCACCGTGCGGCCCTCGGCCGCGAGCTCGCGCAGGAAGCCGCGTATCCAGCGGATTCCCTCGGGGTCGAGGCCGTTGATCGGCTCGTCGAGGACGAGCACCCGCGGGTCGCCGAGCAGGGCGAAGGCGAGGCCGAGCCGCTGCCGCATCCCCAGCGAGTAGCCGCCGACGCGCCGGTCGGCGTGTTCGGCGAGCCCGACCTGGGTGAGCACCCGGTCGACGCGGCCCGCGTCGATCGCCGCGGCGGTGGCGTAGATGCGGAGGTGGGCGCGGGCGGTGCGCCCGGGGTGGAAGCTCGACGCCTCGAGCGCGGTCCCCACCATCGCGAGCGGCTGCTCCAGGTCGTGATAGCCGACCCCGCCGAACGTCGCCGACCCCGAGCTGGGTCTGACCAGACCGAGCAGCATGCGCAGGGTCGTCGTCTTTCCCGCACCGTTCGGCCCGAGGAAACCGGTGACCTGCCCGGGCTCGACGGTGAACGTGAGGTCGGAGACGGCCTGCACCGGCCCGAAGGCCTTCGAGAGTTGCGAGACGTCGATGGTCGTTGCTGCTGCCATAGTGCAGAAACTACAGGACACGAGCGAGTCTCAGAAGGGACTAGTCGAGATTCCAGTCGATCGGATGCGCCCCCTGCGCCTCGAGGGCGGCATTGGCGCGGCTGAACGGTCTCGACCCGAAGAAGCCGCGGGAGGCCGAGAGCGGGCTCGGGTGCGCGGATGCGATCACCGGGGTCTCGCCGAGCAGCGGCTCGAGCGACTGGGCGTCGCGGCCCCAGAGGATCGCGACGAGCGGCTGATCCCTGGCGACCAGGGTGCGGATCGCCAGGTCGGTGACCTCTTCCCAGCCTCGGCCGCGATGCGAGCCCGCGGCCCCCGGCCGCACGGTGAGAACGCGGTTGAGCAGCATGACCCCGTTGTCGGCCCACGCCGACAGGTCCCCGTGCTCGGGGATGTCGATGCCGAGATCGTCGCGCAGCTCGCGGAAGATGTTGGCGAGGCTGCGCGGCAGCGGGCGCACGCGGCGGTCGACGGCGAACGAGAGGCCGATCGGATGCCCCGGCGTCGGGTACGGGTCCTGCCCGACGATCAGCACCCTGACGTCGGCCAGCGGGCGGGCGAAGGCCCGCAGAACGTTCTCTCGGGCGGGGAGGAAGCCGTCGCCGTGGGCCTCCTCGCCGCCGAGGAACGCCTCGAGCTCGGCAGCCCGAGCCTTCAGCGGCTCGAGGGCGGCTGCCCAGCCGGAGTCGATCGTGCCGAGGGTCATGCCCCGAGGGTGCTGACCAGAACCCCGTCGTCGTGCTGGTTGACCTGCCAGACGCTGCCCGTCCCGACGACCCGCAGCGAGTCGTCGCCCACGATCAGCACGGTGAACTCGTCGATCGCGATGCCGCCGTCGACCAGGCCGGCCTCGGTCGCCGCGACGAGCCGCGTGAGGGTGCCCCACTGGGCGGCGTGCACGTCGATCGCCAGGTCGACGAGGCCGAGCCCCTGAGCGACGGTGACGTCTTCGAGGTCTTCGCTCGCGGACTCCGCGCAGACGGGGATCTCGCCGATCATCCACCCGCCGATGAGCGCGGTGTCGGCGGCGATCGCGGCCCCGGCGGAGAATCCGAGGTATGGCAGTCCGTCGGCGACGAGCATCCGGATCTCCTCGACGATCG
>Ga0247803_1000181_pt1 | contig 37495 bp, 29 predicted proteins | sample UWRJL014104B1_FD_180928 | JGI IMG/M metagenome (GOLD analysis project Ga0247803, IMG submission 180928) | Plant litter microbial communities from Arlington Agricultural Research Station in Wisconsin, United States - UWRJ-L014-104B-1 | ecosystem: Environmental > Terrestrial > Plant litter >... | reverse complement strand
GCTGTTCGCCCATTAAAGTGGCACGCGAGCTGGGTTCAGAACGTCGTGAGACAGTTCGGTCTCTATCTACTGTGGGCGTTAGAAATTTGAGTGGATCTGATTCTAGTACGAGAGGACCGAGTCGGACTGACCTCTAGTGTATCTGTTGTCCCGCCAGGGGCACCGCAGAGTAGCTACGTCGGGAAGGGATAAGCGCTGAAAGCATATAAGCGCGAAACCCACCACAAGATGAGATTTCTTTTAAGGGTCGTGGAAGATGACCACGTTGATAGGCTATAGATGTAAAGGCAGTAATGTCATAGTCGAGTAGTACTAATAACCCGTTAGCTTATGTACACTCTTTCCCCGCCGCAAGGCGGGGGAGAACTTTCTTTTAAAAAACCAATTTTTCTTTATCTCAGTATGTTAATATTATTAGTTTACGGTTTACAGTTACAAGTTAACAGTATACGCGTAATACATTGCCCAAAGCAATGAACCTTTTAAGGTGATTATTGCGGCGGGGCTCACCTCTTCCCATCCCGAACAGAGAAGTTAAGCCCGCCTGCGCAGATGGTACTGCAATTTGTGGGAGAGTATGTCATCGCCTTTCTTTTATTAAGCCTGTGTCTTTTAGACACAGGCTTTTTTTATTCGGTGCGATGGGGTCGGCTTGTAGCCTCGGTCCGGACCAATACCAAAACCTGTGGGATTGATAATTAAGCATATAAATTAGTTAGCCTGAAAAGGAAGAATTCTATACATCTTACACCCCTGAATTTACTCCTGAGGCTCTTTATCTTTGCATTGAATGATTCTGCTGACGCGTTGGTACTTCTGTTATCAAAATAGTTCAGGATTGTTTGATAATGTGTTTCTATAGTTCTTGATATGGTGTTGAACGATTTAAATCCTGCCAGCCTTACCTCTTCGTGCCATTTGGCAAGTTTAGTAAACGTGATGATTTTGTCTTTATTTTTATTAAAAATGCCGGTTAACTTTTGGGATAGTTCGTATGCCTTTTCAATATCAGGGTATAAGTAAAAGACAAGTTCAGCCTTTCTTTTTGTAAAGCAGACCACTTCTCCTGCCTTTTATACAGGCTGTAACGGCTTCTGGCCAGGAGCTGCTTTACCGTATCTCCGTTACTTAATACCGCAGGCTCATATCTTTTTTTTTGGTTTTTAGCTTCTTCTATAGCCTCACTTTCCTGGTCTATAGCTTTCCACCTATGTTTTATCCTTATTTCCTGCAAGGCTTCTGTAGCAAGCTTTTGAACATGGAAACGGTCAGTTAACAATATAGCATTAGGGAAACTCCTTTTAGCAATAAGCTGCATGTTCGCGGCCATGTACCGGGTTATTTCTTTAACCTTATTTCTTTGTTTTAGTGGGATCTTGCTTAGTACAGTAATAATGTTATCAGCCTTAGTTCCTTCTATTACAGCTATAGTAGCACCCTTTTTACCTTTGGCTTTTTTATTGGTAAGGATGGTATAAAGTTCGCCATGGGATAATGATGTTTCATCTATGAAAAGATGCTCACCTATATTTTGGCTAAACAGGAGCCACTTAGACGCATGGGCTTTTTAATCCCAGGCTTTAAATCACTCAGGAAGTTTTTGTATTGGTATTGCATGTTGCGGCCGCTGACATTATAAAACCCGGCTATTCTTTTAGTATCGTGATTATTGGTATCTACTAATCTCTTTTAAAAAAGAAGCGAACTCACTGGTTAAGCGGGTTTCCTTTGCTACTAAATCCTAATCCCTGTAAATTACTTTGCCACTTACATCATTAATCCACCTGCGGCGTTTTATATGCAGCAACACCTGGTGCCCACGGATAGGAAAGTCCTGGACGGTTATCTGCTCGAAAAAACCTTTGGACTATAACTTATCCGATGAAAATTCTTTGGTTTGTTTATTGAGCTCTTCCAAATATAAATGAGCACTTCTTCATCTCTATAGATTTTAGTCAGTTCAAAATACTCAAATATAATTGGAGGTAGTAATATCTTACCTCGTTTTACTTACTAGCCACAGCCTGGTTACATTTTTGATAATATTAGGATAATGTATACTATAAATTGCTATTACAAAATATGTAGTAATTCTATTTATAACTAATTGTTAATGCCAAATATATTTTATAACTAATTAATATTTGACTATATCAATGATGGATTATAATATAAAGCAATTTTATCTGGGTAAATATTAACACTTTTTTGTAGTCCCTGTTCGCTTATTCTATTGCATCCCGCATTCATTAATTTACTTTATTTTACATCGACTAGCCGTTATTAGCCATCTTAGCTACAAAAGGCCGCAACAAAATATTTTTAAATATTGTCATTTTTTCGATGAATTGTTTGTTTCATACGATAAGTAACGCAGTATCTATTTTTTAATATTCGTTGTGCTAAATGTATAAATGTGCTATTGTTTTTTTTATAACCTTACTGTCAACGAATTATAATTTTATAAAATATTTAATAATTGAATATTGTTAAAATAATCGATGAAAGATAGCTTTAATCGTTTAATTTTCAACTATTTATGTTTTGAATTTTGCTAACATTGTTATGTACCAAATGCCTATGTATTAAGATAAAGAAAACCAAGGCTTTCTTACAAAAGGATGAATTAATGAATAAATGATTTAAGCAAATGAGCAAGATTACATCTTATCTATTAGTAGTATTGTGTTTGTTTTCTATAACACTACACGCGCAACTTTCAAATTTTACATTAGGTGTTTCTAAAACTGACGAAACGTGCCGTGGTAACGGATCGTTAACAGTATCTGTATCGGGCACTACGCCTAATGCTATTATTGTATACAAGGTTTTTAAACTTCCGGAAGTAAATAACCCATTTTCAATTTTAACTTCAACAAATTACCTGGGCGGCCTTGTGGCAGGAAATTACAAGGTTGTGGCAATACAGTCTTTTGGCAGCCTGCTTAATTCTCAGGAAAAAACGGTAACAATTATTAACAGTATGGGTACTTTTAACTTTACTGTTTCGTCATTAAACTATAACTGCGCGCAGGGCGGTGCAATTAATTTAACAGCGACATCAGGTACTATAGCGCAATGCGAAATTACTTCCGGCCCCGTAACAAGGCCTTTGCAGGCTTCTTTAGCATTTGACAACCTGCCGGGTGGTACTTATAGAATACGTGCGTTTAACGAGTGCGGCGTGGCAAAGGTAAAAACCTATACCCTCTCTGTAATTAATTCTACATTAAACATTTCTGACCCTGTGTATCAGGATATGCCTGCGGGTATTTGCGATTCTATTAGGGTAATGAATACTATTATACCTTCGTCAGGGCCTATTAATTATCCTTTAACAGTTAAGCACACATTGCCTATACTGGACATCGACGGTTCTAATATAGAAATCAACCAATATTTTGAAACCGGTAATGCAAATTCTCTGGAAGTAAGTGCCGTAGTGCCACGTCATCTAACAGACTCATATACTTACGAACTTTCTGTTACAGATAATTGTAACGCTATGTATGCAAAAAATGACAACGTTGTAGACCCTTCCATTGGCCTGTCATTAGCTAAGGGAGATGCTAAGTGCGCCGAAAAATTCCTTATAATAAATGCGTCAAAATATATCGGCTCTTATACCGTTAATTTTTTAAACTATCCCGAAGGTTTTATTGCAGAAGATTATATGACTAACCCGCAGGGGCCCTTTACTGATGCGAGTGTAAGTTTTGGAGATGCTACACATTCGGTACCTTTTGGCAACTATGAAGTAGCGATAACTGATTTGTGCGGGCGTACTGTAACCGCATCACTATTAATAGAATTTATTAAGCCCGTACCGGGCGGCGGCGGTGTTAATAACGGATGTTTTTCAGATTTTGGGTATTTAAGCATACAGGTTCCGCCGCAAAAAATTGTTTCAGCAACCTTAGTGGCAGTAGAATTGCTAAACCCAAATGCAACTTACCCCGCTACTTTACCACAAAATGTTGATTCAGCCATAACGCCCCAGGGTGCAATAAGAATGAATAATCTTCCATTAGGTACATACACTTTTACCTTTACAGATGATTGCGGTTTTGAATATACAAAAACAATTGTAGTTCCTGAATACAAAGATAAGGGCTACAATATTGCAGCGTTACCATCTTGCGATGAGCATTTAGGTAGTATACGTTTTAGGAGTGGTAATGGCGATATTACAAATGTAAAAATTATTGCCGCACCGGCTGCTTTTGCACAAACACTGCCCTATGATATTACATCAGGCCTTAACAGTGATGGCGACTTATACCTGAGCAACCTTCCTGAAGGGACTTACAAATTTAAGGGTACAGACGTGTGTGGGGTAGTGGCAGACAAAGAAATAAATGTTGAAGGTTATTTGCGGCCAGTAGATCCATTCACTTTTACACCATTCTGCGGCACCTTTAAAGTTAAAATAAAAGACGAAAGTAACGGCCTTGAAGGCGCTACCTACTGGCTGCAAAAGTATTTTCCTGCAACTAACACCTGGGGCCACCCCCAAACCGGAGGCAGCTATACCGAAGGTACAGAGCCTACTGCCGCTAATGCTATAAGGCTATATAACAATACAGAAAGATCGAATTTAGCCTATACAGGTAAATTTAGGGTTGTTAAGAAATTTGAGTCTTTTGGTAACGGTACTAATGTGAATACTATTTGTGTAGAAACCTTTACGCCATTTAATTATACCGATGTGCTAACTATAAATGCAGCATATACCATGGCTTGCCAGGGGCAGCCAAATGATGTTACCCTTGAGGTTAGCGGTTTCCCTACTAAGTTTAGTATAAAATCTAAAAACGGGGTTAACATAAACTTTAATAACGGCAGTAGCAATTTGTTTACAAACCTTGAGCCGGCAGAATATGTATTTGCTATAGAGGATGATTGTGGCAATATTATTACACAGGGCTATAATGTACAGGAGCTGCCATCTATAAGTGAGGCACAGCAACCGGCCGACCTGGTTAATTGTACCGATGTAGGTATGCCTGTTAATAATGTGTTTACCCTTACCGACCTAAATGCTTCAATTTTAGGGCCACTTTACAGCTCTATGTATACCATTACATACCACCTTACTGCAGAAGATGCCGATGCGGGTGTGAATGCGCTACCTGCTACATATACCAGCGTAGTAAACGGCCAGCAGATATTTATAAGGTTAGTTAATAATATTATAACCATTTGCCATGACAGCAGCAAGTCGATAAGGCTGTACAACGGCGATACCCAAACGGTAGATATACAAACAACCGGTACTATATGTGATGGCAAAGAACTGTCGCTTACCGCTACGGCAGGCTTTGACAGCTACCGCTGGAGTAACGGCGAAACAACCAGGACAATAAAAGTTACAGAGCCGGGTAACTACACTGTAGAAGTAACAAGGAGCTATGGTACCACCTACTGTACCGGCATTACATCAGTAGATGTTGAGGAGTCTTTTACACCTAATATCAGGGATATAGAGACCGCAGACTGGACACTTGATGAAAACATGATTACGGTAAGCACCGAAGAAGAGGGCGATTACCAGTATTCTATTGATGGCATTGATTACCAGGAAGACAATGTATTTACAGGGCTTAAGCCCGGCATATATACTGTGTATGTAAAAGATAAAGCCGGATGTGGGCTAACTACTGAAGAAATTGTATTGTTACACTATCCTAATTATTTTACTCCTAACGGAGACGGACAGCACGACAAATGGCATATAAAATATTCGTTTATGGAACCACACTTTAATGTGGCTATTTTTGACAGGTACGGAAAACTTATTACCACGCTAAACGCTACCAGCGATGGCTGGGATGGTAGTCTTAACGGTATCCAACTACCGAGTACAGATTACTGGTTTGTGGTAAACAGGGAAGACGGACGGCAGCTGCGGGGACACTTCAGCATGCTTAGATAGTTATCAGTTTAGTGTACTTAAATCCCCCCAAAGCATCCTGGGGGGATTTTTTGTGGCTATAGTTAGGTGTTAATATCAAGGTCGCGTATGTAATCTTCATACTCATAAAAAAAACGCTCAAAGGCATCCATTGTTAAAGAAAAAAACCGGAAGGTAGCCGCCCAGCTCGCCCTGTTATACAGGCTTATGCCGGCAAGTTCTACCCAAACGCGGCTTATAACCTTACCATTTTCCAGGTAAAAATCACGCTCCAGTATGGCTTCGGGCAAAAACTCTTCGAGCAGTATACTTTTAAGCGATTCTATTTTTTCAAAATATATGGTTCGCTTTTCATCCTCTTTTGGCTCTATGTCAAGCAGCACCTGGGCTTTTTTATTATCTACATAAAATTTAAACGATACATCTTTAATCTTAGTGTTATATAATAACCACTTTCGGGGGTAGGCTTCGGCAAAGGCCGTCCAGAACTCTTTTTTCATTAATTGGGCTTCCGCTTTGCTAAACATAAGTAGGCTGTTTTTACATGCTTTTTCGTATCTTTAATATTTACTGATACAAACATGCTTTTTTCTGATTTTATAAATGTATTGCCAAAGGTACTAAAAGAGCAGCTACCGGCTTTTGCCGCGCACATAAAAATGGCACCCGAAGGCCGTAAGATTACGCTTGAGCCCAATTATTATCTTAAATATAACCCGCGAAAGTCAGCTGTATTGATGCTGGTATATGAAAAAGAAGCGCAGGCTAACCTGGTACTGATTAAGCGCAATACTTACGAAGGCATACATTCGGCACAAATATCATTTCCGGGTGGCAAAATGGAGCTTACCGATAAAGACCTTGCTTATACAGCATTGCGCGAAGCAAATGAAGAAATAGGGGTAAGGCCGGAAGATGTACACCTTGCCATGCCTTTTACCGAAATTTATATACCGCCCAGCAACTTTTTAGTAGCACCTTATTTGGGGATTTTGAATGGCGGGCCAAACTTTGTTCCCGACCCTCGCGAAGTGTCAGAAATTATTGAGTTGCCATTAAGTATGCTGCTTGATGATGCCATACTTATATCTGCGCCCATAATAATACCTGCCGGTACAGGTTTCAATGCGCCCGCATTCCTGGTAAATGGGCATGCGGTGTGGGGTGCCACCGCCATGATACTGAGCGAACTTAAAGAAACCATAAAAACGGTTACTAAATAATATCGTTTTCGTAAATTTGCGCTTCACTTTGCTATACACTATGGGTTTATTTAAAAGAAATCCGTTCGGACATATTTTGTTTTTAAAACGGTGGATGATATGCATATTTGGCCTAATGACGCACCGCCGCTACCGGGGGTTTAACCGCCTTGCTATAGAAGGGTCAGAAATTATAAGGAAGCTGCCCCATACAAACGTACTCTTTATATCGAACCACCAAACCTATTTTGCAGATGTCGTGGCCATGTTCCATGTATTTAATGCCAGCCTTAAAGGCCGCGAAAACGATATTAACAACGTAGGCTACCTCTGGAAACCCAAGCTTAATATTTATTACGTAGCGGCAAAAGAGACCATGAAGGCGGGGCTGCTGCCACGCATACTATCGTATGCCGGGGCTATCTCGGTAGAGCGCACCTGGCGTGCCGGTGGTAAGGACGTTAATGAAAAACGTGATGTTAACCCTAATGATACCGAAAACATAAGGATAGCGCTTGAAGACGGCTGGGTGATAACTTTTCCGCAGGGTACTACAAAGCCCTTTAAGCCCATCCGCAAAGGTACGGCACACATTATAAAGCAGCACAGGCCAATTGTGGTGCCTATAGTTATAGATGGGTTTCGCCGCTCGTTTGATAAGAAAGGGCTCAGGCTGAAAAAAAAGGGCATTTTTCAATCATTCATAATCAAAGAGCCGCTGAATATTGATTATGATAAAGAAACTATAGACCAGATTGTAGAGAAAATTGAATATGCCATAGAGCAACACCCGAGCTTCTTAAAAGTTATCCCTCTTGAAGTGCTTGAAGCTAACGAAGAACTTAACAAGCAGAGGGAATGGGGTGGGTACTAATTCCCTAACTTATTTTGTTCGCCCGGCTGGCTGCCACTATTAATCAGGTTTGTTTCGCGCTCAGGCTTATTTTTAGTAGGTATTTTGTAATTGAATGAAAGTCCAAACCTCCTTGAGTCATACTTTTCGGTATACGACAAAGGCGTGCCATACATACCAAAGCCCTGTTTATTCATATCAAAAATATCATTGATATATAAAGAGGCCGAAAGTGCGTCTGACAGGAATTTTCTCGAAAAAGTAAGGTTAAGCTGCTGGTACAGCGGTTTTTGTACGGTATAGTAATAATAATTACCGCCAGTATTAGAGGTGTTGAAATTAGCATTCAGCTTTAATTTTGCCGGCAATAATACTTGCGCCGAAACATTATATTCCCATATACTCTTAGTGTCAATCCCAGGTATTACATATTTTTGGTTTCCGGCATACAGGTACAAAAAGTTAATCTCATCGGGGTTAAAATCCATCTGTAGTGTTTCCTTTAGCCCCTTTGTAATAAGCATAAACGGTATAGGTAATCCTATATTAAAGTTGCGTACCGTTCCCTCAGGCAGGTTTTCGGTAATGCTGGCAAAGACACCATCTGTAAGTACCATACGGTTAATAACTTGGTTCTTAGTATCGGTAATGCCATAACCTATGGTAAAATATTCAAAGGCGCTAAGGGTTACTTCATAATTGTTGTATATCGTGGGGTCAAGGTTAGGGTTGCCAAAAAAACCTACGTTAGGGTTCTGGTAATTGGTGTTATTCGGGTTAAGCGAACTCGTATTGGGCAGCTGTATCTTGTTATTATAGTTTATTTTAGCATACACCTGCTCCATAAGAGAATACTGTATGGTACCGTTAGGAAACAGGCGTGTTTTCCTAAATGGTATTAGGTCAGCAGTATCAGTAGTGCCCTCTATGTTGTAACTCTCAAGGCGCAATCCCGCTATAAACTCAAACTTTTTGTACGTAGCTTGGCCTTCTGCATACGCAGCACCGGTTGTACGGTTATAGTCCAGGTTTTTTGTACTAACGTTTATAGCTTCAAAATCAAGTCGGTCCGCCAGCACACCCACGCTAAGCTTCGATTTATCTAAAAAGTTAAGTTGCTGGTTATAATCCGTTTTAAACTGGTAAAAGGCCTGGTTAGTTTTGTTATTTAGTATGTTAGTACCGGTAAGCCGCGATTGCTGGTCAAATTTGTTTCGGGAATCGTTAAACGAAAACTGAAAATCCAGCTTCTTCATGGGGTCGTCAAAGCGCTTTTGATAGGTAAGCGCCACATCGTGGTAGTATGATTTGGTCTTGCCCTTGTCATCGGCCGTAAAACCTTCGCCCTCGGCCTCAATATAGGCCGCGTTATTGCTGGTGCTCAGGTTATAATTTATAAGCAGGCGGTCTTTTTTCAGGTCAAACTTAAGCCCTGAGTTCAGGTAATAATAGCCGTTTACCCGGTCGCTGTAATTGTTGCTCAATACAACATCCCGATTATTGAATTTCGTTTCCCTGAAATTTTCGCTATAGTTTTGCCCGCCCTGTAGTTGCCAGTTAAACAGCCTGTTGGCGGCACTTACCGTCATGCTGTTGTTAAACCTATAGCGCGACTTATCGTAATTTGTATAGCCAAAACCGTTAGAGTAGGTGGCACTAAGGTATTTGTTTACCTTTTTTGAAGTAACAATATTTATAATCGCCCCGCCCGACGTAGCAGGAAACTCCGCCCCGGGATTTGTAATAATCTCTACTTTTTCTATTGAGTTTGCTGGCAGGCCTTCTAAGTACGAAACCAGTTCGTTTGAATAGATATTTAACGGACGGCCATCCATATACACCTGTAGCTGCTTGCCCTGGTAGAGCATCCCTACCATATCAGACATGATAAGCCCCGGAAGTTTTTTAAGCCCTTCCAGCAGCGAACCGGCATTAAGGTGTGCCTGTTCAGAAAAATCAAAAATGGTGCGGTCGGCTTTGCGCTCTACGGCTTTTTTCTTTTTCTCTACTACAACTTCATTCAGCTCGGTTTTTGTTTCGGCGATACTGTCATTTTCATTTTGGGCAAACATGCCTATGGAGCACAGCAACAGGGTGCCTGTGAGTAAAAGTGATCTCATTGATTGGTGGTGATTTGATTGATGATTGAATATTTCTGGCGTTACTTTTTCTTTTTGTCCTTACAATTATCTATAAGTCTATGGCCAGTATGCTTCCATTTAGCTCCTCGTAGTGTATATATATCCTCAGAGTTTCCACACGACCATGCATGTACAAGGGTAGTTAGCGTCCTGTTTGCCTTATTAATGGCAGGGAAATATGTTACTGAGTCCGTCAGAAACCGGTCTTCTACATATTTGTCTTTATCCTGCTGCAAATAATAGCTGTAAAAGGTTCCGCCGTTTCCGCCCATATCGTTAATAATGGCAAAATCGTTTTTATTATCGAAGTTAAAATCGGCTACTATAAAATCGCCGGCATAATTATCTGCCACCTGCTTATCCCGGTTAACACCCGTTAGGTAAGAACGTGCTGTGCTAAAATCGATGAGGCCTGCAAAATACATAAATACCGGTTGTACAATAGAATCTACCGGCTTCATATTTTTGTCGTATACAGTAATGGTCCAGTAGTGTGTATCAGGATCTTCCTTGCCCTTGTAGTGTTCTAAATAGGTAAGCTTGTAGTTATGGGTGTACGACAAGTTGTCGTAAAGCCGTTCCTTTGTTATGGTACTGTCCTTAACAATAACCGTATCTTTTACCGGGGCAACGGTAACGGTGTCTTTTAAAGGAACAGCGCTAAATTCTGCGGTTTTGTTAGTGCAGGCTGCGCACGATAAGATGATAGCTGTGTACAGCAGGGTAGGTAATTTCATGAATGGTTGGTTTATAGGTACAACGCCCGAAACATTAAAATGTTGGGTAAGAGTGTATGTTTTTTACTTAACCGCCTCTACTTTATACCCTTTTTTACGCAGCAGCATTATCACGCCTGTATCGCCTGGCAGGTGGGCGGCGCCTACGCCAAAAAAAGTAGCCTTGGCCTTAGCCGCTTCCTCAATTTTCGGTATCCAGTTTTTATTACGGCCTTCGAGCATAATGTCGCTGTGGGCAATTGCATCTTCTTTGGCTATGTAATCTGAAATCGCTTTCAGGTCTTTGCTTTTGTAAATGGCATTCAGTTCTTTATTGGCTTTTATCTGTTCGTCCATTCCTTCTTTAGCCATTTTAACCAACTCATCCATTTGCTCCTTGTAGGGAATGGCATCAAAAATAGCCAACTGGTATTCTATAGTTTCCAGCCCAAACATTTCCTCGCCCTGTTCTGCGCTCACACCCATAAGGTTCATTTCTACCGATTCAGCCGGGCAATCCAGCGTTTTAGGTACTATCATCATGCTTATCAGCCCCGGTTTAAAGGCATCTAAAAGTGTGGCGGGCATGCCTATATTTTCGTTCAGGAATGTATTTACAAGCTCAAAATGTTCCGGCGTTGCCAGTTGGCTCATTTTTTGCCCATCTTTCATCATGGCAGCCTGCATCATTTTTGCCTGCAGGCCCGGGTCGTCCATTTTTACTTCAAGGTAGAGCTGGCCCGTTGCATCGAGCGCGGCAAGCACATTATCCTCTAAGGTAGCATCGCAGGTAATGTGCATGGTGCCAAAAAGATATGACGGCTGGGTAAGTCCGTTGCCGCTTATCTTCCAGAGCAGGGCGTTTTCAAGTTTTTGGCTAAAGCTAAAAGCACCAACTAATAATGCAAGAGTACTAAATACTATCTTTTTCATTGTCCCTGCATTTTTTCGAGTTCCCTATAGTTTTTGTTTAGTTTTCGCAGCAGCCTGCCATATAGTATGTTATAAATAAATACCGCCAGCAGCAACATAACAAACACAACAACTATACCGGTAAGCAACACGCTCACATCGTCTGTCTCCGGGTTATAATCAAGGTCGGTAAATAGCGTATAAATAAGTATAAACGTAATGGTACTTATGATATAAAACATATAGGCGCGCACAATGCGGCGTATGGTAATAATATTGCGCAACAATTCCTTTACAGGTTTTTCGGCCGATATTTTTCGGTAGTTGATATAAAAAAGCGTTATAAAAACACCCAATATAGTATAGTTTATATAATCAAGTACCGAAACGATGCGGGGCAGCTGCAGGTCGTCTTTACTCATATACGGGCTTACCACAGGGCCAACTGCCCAAAAGGCAAGCTCTATGATACTGATTATAAGTATCCATCTTACGATAGAGGAAGACCGCTTATGCAGCATGGCATAAATGTCGCTTTCAGAAACCGTTGGGTAGGTTTCCTGGCTGTTCTTCCAGTGGCTTTTTAATTTATCAAGTTCGTCCATTTTCCCTCCTTACGGATTTAATATTTTTTTCAGTTTGCCTTTTATCCGGTTCATTTTTACGCGGGCGTTAACCTCGCTAATGCCCAGGGTTTCGGCTATTTCAGTATAATCTTTGTCTTCAAGGTACATAAATACCAGTGCTTTTTCTATATCATTAAGCTGTTGTACAGCACTGTACAGCTGCTTAATATGCTCTTCCTCTTCGTAGTTATATTCGTCCTGGTCTATCTTGTGCAGCTTGTTATCAAACTCCACGGTATAGGGCGTGCGGCCTTTTTTGCGGTAAAGTGTAATGGCGGTATTAAGGGCCACGCGGTAGGCCCAGGTAGTAAATTTAGAGTCGCCCCTAAATTGCGGGTAGGCTTTCCAGAGCTGTATGGTAATTTCCTGGAAAAGGTCTTTATGGGCATCTTCATCATTTGTGTAGAGCCTGCAAATTTTGTGTATCAGGTTCTGGTGTTCCTGAAGTTGTTGTACAAATGCCTTTTCGATACCTGGACCCATATGCTATAAGTATGCTTTGGGTATAAATTGTTACAGCAGTTTGCTACAATTCTTTATCCTTATAATAGTTTACCAGCAGCCCGGTAAACTTGCTGTAGGTTTCCAGCCCGTCTTTCTGCTCGTTAGCCTTAAGGTAGTGGTCATAAAAATATTCAAAAATATCTTCTATAAACGATTCATATTTTTTGTTGAAATCTTTACTTTCCTTAAAATTCTTCCGGATGCCGGGGTGTATCAGTGGCAGCAGGCTTTTGGCCTTGGCTTCATCAAATTTTGCAATGTTATTAATGCAGTAGCGCAGTGCGAAGCTGTAACCCGAATATTTAAAGTAAATATCATCACTGTATACATTAGCCATATAGCCTATAAAGTTTGCCTCGCTCTCATTGGCATAGCCTATCTGGTGGCTCATCTCATGGCAGGTAGTGGCGGGGTAGTTGTACAGGGGCAGCTTCATGTTTACCTGCGCCTCATTAGTAAACGGGTTCAGGTAACCGCCAAAGCCCATGTAAGACAGCGGCACACTCATAAGGCTCGATTTTATACTTTCGTGGCTATAGCCAAAGTAAGGAAACTCTTTTTCAAGGTTAGCATACGCGGCAGGGGAGAGGCTGTAGATTTCATCAACAGTATACGGCACTACCACCTTAACCGTGTCGTTTTTTTCTATTTGCGAATGTATGGCGTTTGTCTTTTCAATTAGCCTTTTTGTAAAGTCGATGAGCGCCTGCTCAGTATACTCACGTTCTATACCCATTTTTTTGTAGAGGGGCATACGGCGGTAATTGAGCGCCCACAGCAGTGTGAACAAAAAATACACTACCGAAAGGCAGGCCACTATACTTATAAGGTTTTGGCCGTAGTTTCTGCGCCAGGTTTTTCGCGTTTTCCAAAGCCAGCGGATGGCTAACAATATCACGATACCATAGATAAAATCGCCGACTGAAAAGCCAAACCACCCGAAAATAATACGCTCAAACCTGCTGATGTACGGGAAGATGCCGTTACTGTAATACGTTTCTACAAACTCGGGGAAATAAGAAAGCAGGCTAACGATAAGTATCTGTAGGGGTAATAGCAGCGCGAATATTTTATTACGGGTCATTGATGTTAATAAAGGTGGGTAAATATAATTACTATTTTTGTAATCTGTTAATTTGTAATTAATGCCCAATAAGGAACTAACGGATATTTAAGCACGCGCTGGTACATTTTTAAAGCAAATCTAAAATACGCTCCAGTGCCATGCCCCGGCTGCCTTTTACCAATATGGTTTTATGGATGAAATTTGGCTTACCCAAATGCTCTTTTAGAGATTCAAAATCTTCAAAAAAATGGGTGTGGGTTTCGCTTATTTTATTGGCATAAAAATCTTTGCCAATAAAATAGACCGTAACATTATCCTCATCTTCAAGCAGCCCAATTACTTTTTTATGTTCTTCAGCGCTTTCAGGCCCCAACTCAAACATATCCCCTAAAAATGCTATTTTATCTTTAGCCTCCAGCTGTATAAAATTGTCTATTGCAGCCGCCATACTGCTTGGATTTGCATTATAGGCATCCAGTATAATGTGGTTACTGCCTTTTTCTATTATTTGCGAACGGTTATTTGTGGGTACGTAGCCCTCAATAGCATCTTTTATCAGTTCGCCAGGTACATTAAAGTAAGTTCCTATGGCAATTGCAGCGCTTATGTTTGCGGCGTTATACAGCCCAATAAGGTTTGACTGTAGGTGCAGGTTTTTGTAATAGAGGCTAACCATAGGGTTTGCCTCAAGAGTATCTAACGTCACATCGGCATTATGCGTACCAGCGGAGAATGTATATCGGGCTAAGTCTTTGGTTTTTTCATGCTGAATGCTGTCATCAAGGTTTACAAACGCCATTTTAGTTTGCACCCGCAGGTAATCATACAGTTCGCTTTTACCTTTAATAACGCCTTCAAATCCTCCGAAGCCTTCCAGGTGCGCTTTACCAAAATTAGTTATGTAGCCAAAATTTGGCTCGGCTAAACTGCACAATAATGCAATTTCCTTTTGATGGTTAGCGCCCATTTCTACAATGCCTATTTCTGTTTCTTTTGTAAACGACAGTAGGGTGAGGGGTACGCCGATATGGTTGTTAAGGTTGCCTATGGTGGAAGTAGTAGTGTACTTTTTACCCAGTACAGCGTTGATAAGTTCTTTAGTGGTGGTTTTTCCGTTGCTTCCGGTAAGGGCTATTACGGGCAGGCCAAGTTGCCGGCGGTGGTGCAGTGCCAGTTGCTGCAGTGCGGTAAGGCCATCAGGCACAAGTAGCATCCGGCCATCTGTTTTAAACGCCGGGTTATCTATGACCACATAAGATGCGCCCAGCTGTAGTGCCTGGGCAGCAAACGTATTAGCATCAAAGCGTTCGCCTTTAAGGGCTACAAACATGCAACCCGGGGTTATGTTACGGGTATCGGTGCTAATACCGGTGCTGTTTATAAAGTAGCTGTATAGCTGTATAATATCAGTCATATCTATAAAAAAAATAATGCCCTAAAATTAGGGCATTATTTTTAAAGTTTATCTGTTACAGAATTAGTTTCTGGCAGTTTTTTTATTGTTTTTAGGTCCTACTTTAGACATGGCACACCTAAACCCTATGTAGTCTGTAGCCATATCCTGCGGGTAATACCTTCTTTGGGCAGGGTCTAACCAGTAAGCCCTGTCTCTCCATGATCCGCCTTTAAATATCCTTACGTCATCATTAATAAGGGTGGTCCTTACTTTGGTATCAAGTTTTTTAACCATACTGCCTTCACTTGCAGAGTCGGTACTAACGCCTACATAATTTTGTGGTGAGTTGTACATTTTTTCTGTGTACTTACTGTCAGGAGAATTTCCATCTTCTGCACCAAACTTATAGTAGTCGCGTATAGATTTTTTATCACCGTCATTATAGTTACGGTTATCGCCCCTTGTATAGTTTTGGCGCAGGTAAGCATCTTCTTCAGTAATAGGCTCTACAGCTATCTGGCCAGGTAGGCTCCTGTACTGTATGCGGCCGTTTGCAAGGGTATCATACTCAATAGTTTCAGGAGTTACAAGTTCTGCCCTTCCGTCTTCTCCTATTTTGTTTTTCATATATACGTTACCCCTGTAGTAGTTAAAGTCGTTACCTTCATCGTCTACCATCGGGCGGTATACGTCGGCAACCCACTCGGCTACATTACCGGCCATATCGTATAGGCCAAAATCGTTTGGCGGGTAAGATTTTACAGGCGCGGTAATGTCAGCGTTGTCATCACTCCAGCCTGCAATTCCGCCGTAGTCACCTTTACCCTGCTTAAAGTTAGCAAGCTGGTCGCCCCTTTTTGTCCTTTTACCATTACGGGTATAAGCACCTTTCCAAGGGTATTTTTTGTTGCCCCTGTACAGGTTGTACTCGCGGTTACCTACAAGTGATATTGCTGCATACTCCCACTCAGCTTCGGTAGGAAGCCTGTATTCAGGTAATATAAGGCCAGACGTCCTTTGGGCATATACATTTTTAGCTTCTTCCTTGCCGTTTAGCTTATTTCCTTTTCCTTTAAACACAATCTCCTCATTGCCGCCAAAACTTTTGTTAGGGCTCTCAAGGTAAGATTCTGTACTAAAGGTGCTCTCGGCGGTTACATCGGTAAGCTTGGCATCTTTTTTAAGGTAGCCTTCTTTTTCAAGCACACCTTCGTTTACACGGTCTGTCCTCCATTTGCTAAACTCCACAGCCTGTATCCAGCTTACGCCCACTACAGGGTACTCGCTGTAAGCAGGGTGCCTTAAGTAGTTGTTAGTCATGGTTTCATTATATCCAAGTGCGCTTCTCCACACAAGGGTATCCGGCAGTGCGCCTACATATATATTTTTATAGTTTTCCTCTGTTGGAGGAAATACCCTTTTAAGCCAGTCAAGGTATTCCATGTACATAACATTGGTAACCTCGGTTTCATCCATAAAGAAAGATTGTACGTGCTGCTGCGTAGGAGTGTTGTTCCAATCGTGCATTACATCGTCCTGAACCCTGCCCATGGTAAACGTTCCGCCCTCTACAGCCACAAGGCCCGGAGCTGCCTCCTGCTTCTTGTACTTAGAGTTGTGCTGGAAACCACCTTTCTTGTCATTGATTTTCCATCCTGTCCCGGAGCTTACATTACCACCGCCGGAGCTTTTTTTGCTACAGCTGGTAAAGCTTAGTGTTACCGCAAACGCCAGTAACAGGTTTAAAGCCGTGATTTTGTTAACTTTCATCTTTCTGTAGGTAAATAATTTCGTGGCGCAATATAATAATTAACCATTAAACTGCAACACTGTTTTAAAATTTTTGCTAAAAATCCAAAATTATGTTAAATGTACGTTTTAATAACGCCGGTTTTGAAGTAATATTGCAATTACAATTATTAAATATTTTTTTTGTCCCGTAATAATACGGCTCTATCTGCGTTCTCCTCATGATGAAAAACGGCATTATATCTATATTATTACTCTTTTCGGCATTATGTTTCGCCCAGCAAGGCGGCGAAGTGGCTTTAAACTGGAGTGAAGTTAAGGAAATTACCATAGGCGGCCAAAAATTTTCGGTGCCCCATTTTACCTCAAACTACATGGATTTTAGGGCAGGCAGCAACGAGCTTTTTTTTAGCATGCGCGTTGATGCCACAGCAAAAGCAGACGAAGCTTCTATACGTATATATAATACCGTTTATGAAAGTGTACCCACCGCCGGCCTTGGCAACCTGAGCAGGGCGGCAATACCCACCGCTATAAACCCGGTGTTTAAAAGCATAAACGCACGGGGGGAGTGGAGTGCTATTTTGCATTTAAGCCCCATTATTAAAGACGGGAGCGGCTATAAAAGGCTTAAATCATTTTCCTATTCATGGTCGTACGCGCAAAATACTAGCCGCAGCGCCCAGGCTATTGTGCCGCCCATATCAAACTCGGTGCTGGCTACAAGCGCTTTTTTTAAATTTTATGTAGAAAAATCGGGCGTTTACAAGCTTACCAAAAGTTTTTTGCAGGGGCTGGGCTTTGATGCCAATGCGGACCCCCGCAGCATAAGGATATATGGAAACGGCGGCCGCATGCTGCCAATGGCAAACGCCACGGATTATCCGATGGACCTGGCCGAAAACGCCATAAGGTTTATAGGGGAGGAAGACGGCAGGTTTGACGGTGGCGACTATATACTTTTTTATGCCGAAGGCGTAGATAACTGGAACGCCGAAAGCCTTACTAATAACAACCTGTTTACTAACCGCGCTTACTATTATGTAACAACCGGCACCGGAAACGGCAAGCGCATACAGCCCATGGTGCAGCCGGCGGGCAACCCTGTGCTTGCATTAGACACATTTGACGACTACCAGTTTTATGAAGAGGATAAGGTTAATATAGCACGCCTGGGGCGTAAGTGGCACGGAGAGGATTTTACTATAGAAAATGAGCAAAGCTTTAGTTTTTCTATTCCCGATATTGCTGCAGGCAGCCCGGTAAAGATACGGGTAAGCGCAGCGGCTAACTCAGTTGCCGGGTCTACTATTACTGTTTCTGCTAATAATGTAGCCTTAGGCGCAGTAAGTTTTGGCGCTAATCCAAACCAATCGCAAATATTTGGTGTTGATGGTTTTTACAGCGGCACCTTTACGGCATCGGGTATTGATAATACAATAAAACTGGCTTATAATAACGGGGGTGTACCTGCTGCTAATGCCTGGCTTGACTATATAATTATAGAAGCAAAAAGAAACCTAAAAGGCAGCGGCAGGCAGTTCAGGTTCCGCTACCGTGCTGCAAATACACTGTTAGGCGCCATACAATATAACCTTACAAATGCTTCGGGTATTAGCGAGGTATGGGATGTTACCGATATTTATAATACTACTGCTGCCATTAATGATGGTGCCGCTGCATCTTTTTCGTTTAAGGCAGATGGCGGCATGGCCCGTGAATATGTAACGGTTGTGCCTACTGACTTTATGGTGCCGCTGCGCGAAAGCAAAACCCGCGTAACCGCCCAAAACCTTAAAGGAACCATATTTAAAAATGCCCAGGGGCAGTTTCAGGATGTAGACTATGTGATTGTAGCCCCCGAATTTTTAACGGCGGGTGCCGAAAAGCTGGCAAACATTCACCGGGAGCGCGAGGGCATGGTGGTTAAGGTGGTAAAGCTTGAAGATATATACCAGGAGTTTTCATCGGGCCAGCAGGATGTAGGCGCGATACGCAATTTTATGCGCTATGTTTATTTTAATGCTTCAACACCCGACAAGCGCATTAAATACCTTAACCTTTTTGGCGAAGCCTCTTTTGACTATAAAAACCGGATACCGCGTAATACTAATATTGTACCTATAGTACATGCTATTAACCTTTTGCAGGACAGCACGCTCAACTACAGTATTATACAAACTTTTGTTACCGATGATTTTTACGGCGCAATGGATGAAGACGAGGGTACTATGACAACCGGCAGTAATTATGGGCTTGATATAGCAGTAGGCCGTATGCTTATAACAACCGCAAATGATGCTGATGTGATGGTTAATAAAGTGGTCGAATATCTTAGCGAAGAGTCTTATGGCAGGTGGAGAAATGAATATATAATGCTTGCCGATGACCCGGATATTGCAACAACAGATAGTGTTTTTATGCCAACGCTTGATTCAATATCTGATTCAATTACAGCAAATAAGCCCTTTGTTAATGTAAGAAAGGTGTATATCGATGCTTATGTGCAGCAGGCATCATCAGGCGGGCAACGCTACCCTGAAGCAAAAGAGCAGCTGTTACGCTATATTAATTACGGTGCCCTGGTGGTAAACTACCTGGGCCACGGCGGGCCGGGCGGCATGGCCACCGAGCGTATTTTTGAGTCGGGTGATGCCCCTAATTTAACCAATAGGTATAAATACCCCCTTTTTATTACTACTACCTGCGACCTTACCAAATTTGATAACCCGTACCTTGAGTCTGTGGGTGAACTTCTGTATAAAAACCCTTCCGGTGGTGCCATAGCAATGATAACCACCACAAGGGCTATTTATGTAAGCGATGCCTTAACACTCAACAAAGAACTTTCGGGCTACCTCTATTCGTACCAGCAAAACAACACGTATAATTATCCCAGCATGGCCGAGGCATTGCGCCGCACAAAGGCCGCACATCAAAATAGCCAGTTTGTAAATGTTACATCGTTTATTGGCGACCCGGCCCTCATGCTGGCCATACCAAAAATTAATGTGGTACTTACCGCTATTAACGATGTGCCTGTTGCCCAGTTTACCGGTACGCTACAGTCGCTTGCTTACGCCAAGCTGTCGGGCAGGGTTACAGATGAAAGTGGCAATACCCTGGGCAATTATAACGGCGAGCTGGAGGCCTCGGTTTTTGATAAACCCATTTCAAGGATAACCCTTGCTAATGACCACCCCACTCTCAATGCGCTTAAAGTGCCTTTTAATACCCTGGGCGAAACCATCTTTCGCGGAAGCGCTACCGTTACAAACGGGCAATTTAGCTTTGGCTTTGTAGTGCCGCGCGACATACGTATACCGGTAGGGGCAGGCAGGGTAAGTTTTTATTCCAAGAAAAATAATGTGCTCGAAGACCAGACCGGCTATAACAGTACCATACAAATAGGCGGCATTAACACTAATGCCGTCGCAGATAATACCGCCCCTGTAGTAAAACTGTATATGAATGATGAAACATTTGTATCAGGTGGTATTACTAATGATGCCCCCATTTTACTCACTTATCTTGAAGATGCACACGGCATAAACACATCAAGTGGCATAGGTCACGATATTATAGGCGTACTCGATGGCGATGAAACCCACCCGTACCTTATGAACGATTATTACGTAGCCGACCCAAATGACCACACTCGCGGTAAAGTTAACTTTCCTTTTGTAAATCTTGAAAAAGGATTGCATACCTTGCAGTTTCAGGCGTGGGATGTATATAACAACCTGGTAACCGCCGAAATACAGTTTGTTGTGGCCGGCAGCGATGAGCTTACGCTGGAAAGGGTGCTTAATTATCCTAACCCTTTTGTAAGCTATACCGAATTCTGGTTTAACCACAACCGCCCTTTTGAGCCGCTTGACGTGCAGGTACAGGTATTTACCGTAACCGGAAAAATTGTTAAGACCATAAACCAGCAGGTAACCACCGATGGCTTTTTGAGCCGCGATATTAAGTGGGATGGCCGTGACGACTTTGGTGATAAAATAGGTAAAGGTGTATATATTTATAAACTAACCGTAAAATCAGCAAGCAGCAATAAACGGGCAGAAAAGTTTGAAAAACTTGTATTGCTGTAAAAAATAGTATATTTGTCTCCCTTAAATTTACAAAACCCATAATGAAAAAGATTTTTTTAGCAGCCCTTTGCTTTTTAGGGATCCAGTTTGCAAAAGCCCAAAATGATAATCGGGTAATAACCACCGGTGTACCATTCTTGCTTATTGCTGCTGATGCCCGCGCTGCCGGTATGGCAGACCAGGGTGTTGCCACATCAGCCGACGCCTATTCCCAGCAATGGAATCCCTCAAAATATGCCTTTGCATTACAGGAGCAGGGTGTTTCATTTAGTTATACCCCTTACCTTACCAGCATAGCTAATGATATATCGCTGGGCCAGGTTACCTACTATAATAAGTTTGAAGACCGTATGGCCTTTGCGGGCAGCCTTCGCTATTTTGGCCTGGGTGATATAGAGCTAAGGCAAACGCCAAGCCCTGATGAAGTACCTGTAGTAAGGAGCCCAAACGAACTTGCGGTAGACCTTTCTTATGCACTTAAGTTGCACGAGCGTTTCTCTATGGCGGTTACAGGGCGGTTTATAAGCTCTAACTTAAGGATACCCGAAGCTTCAGGCGGCAGCAGCGACGCAAGTGCGGCTAACTCTTATGCCTTTGACCTTTCCGGCTTTTACCAAAGTGAAGAGACAGCGTATAATGATTTTGACGGCCGCTGGAGGGCGGGTATCAACTTCCAGAACCTGGGGCCTAAGATAAGTTATGACGGAAATGATATTAATGATAACTTCCTCCCGGCCAATATGAGGCTTGGTGCCGGTTTCGACTTTATTTTTGACGAGTATAATACTATAGGCGTTAATTTAGAATTCGGTAAATTATTAGTACCCACGCCACCGGCCATTGTAACCGCTACCGATGATAACGGCGACGGCAATATAGACAGTGCAGAACAGGCTGCGGCCAGTGCTGCATACCAGACTAAACTTGAAGACTATAATAACGTTAACTGGGTTTCAGGTATCTTTAAGTCATTTGGCGATGCGCCGGACGGTATTAGCGAAGAGCTTAAAGAGGTTACGTACTCGCTGGGTGCAGAGTATACCTACAACCAGGCATTTAACCTGCGTGCGGGTTATTTTAACGAAAATCAGCTAAAAGGTGCACGTAAGTTCTTTTCACTTGGTGCCGGATTTAAATATAACGTGATGAGGTTAGACCTTTCTTACCTGTTCTCTGCCTCTACGGTAAGGAACCCGCTTGAAAACACACTGCGTTTTTCGCTAACCTTTAACTTTGGCGACGAGTACGACGAATATTAGCAGATGGAGCACCTTACTATTACTACAACTTTTGCCATATACCCTTCCGTAGCAGATTTACCACAGGATGTAGCTCAGCTTATGGAACAGGCAGTGCAGGTACGGAAAAAATCGTATGCGCCGTATTCTAAATTTCATGTGGGGTCAGCGCTCCTGCTTGATAATGGTGTTGTGGTTTTAGGTTCTAACCAGGAAAACGCCGCTTACCCCAGTGGTTTGTGTGCAGAGCGCGTGGCGGTTTTTAGTGCCGGTGCTGTGTATCCTGAAGCTAAAATTTTAAAAATGGCCATAACCGCCGCCGCCGAAAGCAAGTTGGTAACCGACCCTATACCGCCCTGTGGCGCGTGCAGGCAAAGCATAGCCGAATATGAGCTGAAACAGGATACGCCCATCGAAATTTATTTTATGGGAGAAGAAGGCAAAGTGTATCATTCAGCATCATTAAAAAACCTGTTGCCCCTTGTTTTTGGAGGCAGCTATTTATAAAAAACGAGGGGATTTGCAATAATCCCCTTTTTTATTGTCCCGGTGTTTTAAAAAATAGTAAAATACTTGATATAAATTTTTAGTTATAAAAGGGATGTGCTATTTTTGCCTTTCGCAAATTTATGTTAAAACGGGGTTTGCGGTTCTCTATAAATCTTTTTTAAGTACTACGAGCAACATTAATTAAGCAATGAAAGAAATAACAAAAGAAACGTACCTGAAATGGTATGAGGACATGCAGTTTTGGAGAAAATTTGAAGACAAACTTGCTGCTTTATACATTCAGCAGAAGGTTAGGGGTTTCCTCCACTTGTACAACGGCCAGGAAGCAGTACTTGCAGGTGCCCTGCATGCCATGGACCTTTCTAAAGATAAAATGATAACCGCTTACCGTAACCACCCGCAGCCCATAGGTATGGGTGTAGACCCGCGCCGTGTTATGGCAGAACTTTTAGGTAAAGCTACGGGTACCAGCATGGGCCTTGGCGGTTCTATGCACATCTTTTCTAAAGAAAAAGGATTTTATGGCGGCCACGGTATTGTGGGTGGCCAGATTCCACTTGGTGCCGGCCTTGCCTTTGCCGATAAATATTTTGAAACCGGCGGTGTAACCATGACCTATTTTGGCGATGGTGCCGCACGCCAGGGTTCGCTGCACGAAGCCTTTAACATGGCCATGCTGTGGAAGCTCCCTGTAGTGTTTATTGTAGAAAACAACGGTTATGCCATGGGTACCTCGGTAGAGCGTACAGCTAACCACACTGATATATGGAAACTTGGCTTAGGCTACGAAATGCCATGCGGCCCTGTAGACGGTATGAACCCGGTAAAAGTTGCCGAGGCCATGACCGAAGCGATAGAGCGCGCACGCCGTGGCGACGGGCCTACCTTCCTTGAAATGAAAACGTACCGCTACCGTGGCCACTCTATGAGTGATGCGCAGCACTACCGTACTAAAGATGAGGTAGAGGAGTACCGTAAAATTGACCCTATTACACAGGTGCTTGATGTTATTAAAGAAAACAAGTATGCTACCGACGAAGAAATTGAAGCGATTGACGCCAGGGTAAAAGACCTTGTTGCCGAGTGCGAAAAATTTGCAGAAGAGTCTCCATACCCGGACCTTAATGTAATGTATGACGTAGTATACGACCAGGAAAACTATCCATTCTTACCACATAAACTATAACAAACAAATGGCAAAAATAATTACCATGCCGCGCCTGAGCGATACCATGACCGAAGGTACCGTAGCATCGTGGCTGAAAAAAGTGGGCGACACAATAAAAGAAGGAGATATACTTGCAGAAATTGAAACCGATAAGGCCACTATGGAATTTGAGGCTTTTGATGCAGGTACATTACTATATATAGGTATACAGCAAGGTGATACTGCCCCTGTAGACAGCGTTCTGGCCGTAATAGGTAAAGAAGGCGAAGACTATAAAGCGCTTCTTGACGGCAAAGGCGGCGATGCCCCGGCTGACGATAAAAAGGAAGAAAAGAAAGAGGAACCTAAGGCTGAGGCTAAAGAGGAATCTGACGATGCCCCAAAAGAAGAAAAGAAAGACGAGCCAAAAGCGGCTGCCCCTGCTGAACTTCCTAAAGGCGTTATTGTGGTTACCATGCCACGCCTTAGCGATACCATGACTGATGGTACCGTAGCTACATGGCTTAAAAAAGTGGGCGATGAGGTTAAGGAAGGCGATATACTTGCTGAAATTGAGACCGATAAAGCTACTATGGAGTTTGAATCATTTAACGCCGGTACACTGCTTTATGTAGGTGTACAGGAAGGTGAAACGGCCCCTGTAGACAGCACCCTTGCCATTATAGGCCCTGCTGGTACCGATGTTAGCGCGTTTAAAGACGGCGTTCCCGCTGCTGCCCCTGCTAAATCTGAAGATAAAGCTGAGGCTAAAACCGACGATAAAAAAGAAACTGCCCCTGCTAAAGAAGAGGCAAGAGAAGAAACTACCGAGGAAGTAGCTACTGCCGATGGCGGACGCGTATTTATATCGCCGCTTGCACGCAAGATAGCTAAAGATAAAGGTGTAGACCTTACCAAAGTGAAAGGCTCTGGCGAAAATGGCCGCATCGTTAAAAAAGATGTTGAGAACTATACACCGGCTGCTGCTGCTGCTGCTCCGGCTAAAGAAGCTGCCCCAGCTGCAAAAGAAGGTGCTGCACCCGCTAAGCCTGCTGCCCCTGCGTATGTGCCAACAGGTGAAGTTGCTACCGAGGAAGTTAAAAACAACCAGATGCGTAAGGTTATAGCGCGCCGCCTGGCGGAGTCTAAATTTACCGCGCCGGAATACAGCCTTGTTATAGAACTTGATATGGACAGTGCTATTGCAAGCCGTAACGTTATCAATGCGGTGCCTGATACTAAGGTGTCGTTTAACGATATGGTGGTTAAAGCATGTGCCATGGCGCTACGCAAGCACCCGCAGGTTAATACCCAGTGGAAAGGCGATGTTACCATTTACAACAAGCACATAAGCATAGGTGTTGCCGTTGCGGTTGAAGACGGGCTTCTTGTTCCGGTACTTAAATTTACCGATAACATGAGCCTTACACAAATAGGTGCTGCCGTGCGCGACCTTGCAGGTAAAGCCAAGAACAAAAAACTTGCCCCTGCCGAAATGGAAGGCAGCACGTTTACCGTTTCTAACTTAGGTATGTTTGGCATTGAGGAGTTTACCTCGATCATCAACCAGCCTAACTCGGCCATCCTTTCAGTAGGTGCTATTGTGCAGAAACCGGTTGTTAAAAACGGCCAGATCGTGGTAGGCAATACCATGAAGGTAACCCTTACCAGCGACCACCGTACTATTGATGGCGCTACAGGGGCACAGTTCCTGCAAACGCTTAAACAATACATAGAGAACCCTGTAACCATGCTTGCATAAGTTATAGTGTTTATAGAATATGAAAGCCCATTCTGAATAGGATGGGTTTTTTTATGATGTTAACCTACAAGGTTTTTCTAACTTGTAGGTTTTAGAAAATTACGTTAAAAACGTACTTTTATATTATGTTAGACCTCTTTAATCCCGAGCCCGATATTTCCAGTAACCTTCTCCCGTATGACGGTAGGGTTCACTATTACGGCCATATTATGTCATTAGAAAAAGCCAATCATTACAGGGACGTTTTGCTTAACACAGTAGAGTGGCGCAACGACGAGGCGGTTATTTTTGGAAAACTCATTATTACCAAGCGCAAGGTAGCCTGGTATGGCGACCGCCCCTTTGAATATACCTACAGCAATACCACCAAGCGCGCCCTGCCCTGGACACCCGAGCTTATTGAGCTTAAAAACCTGGCCGAAGATGTTACCGGCGAAACCTATAATTCCTGCCTGCTGAACCTGTACCACGATGGAAATGAGGGTATGGCCTGGCACAGCGATGCCGAAAGAGACCTGAAAAAAAACGGTGCAATTGCCTCATTGAGCTTTGGTGCTGAACGTAGATTCGCCTTTAAGCACAAGGCAGATAAAAGTGTGGTTGATGTGTTTTTAGAGCACGGCAGCCTGTTGGTTATGAAAGGCACTACACAAACACACTGGCTGCACCGTCTGCCACCCACTAAAAAAGTGAGTACACCGAGGGTTAACCTTACCTTCAGGAGTATTGAGGAATAGCACTAAATATCATTTTATTTCTTATTTTAGCCCAACAAACACATATCCATGAAAAAAATATTCTTGCTTGCCTTATCCATAGGATGTATAGCAACATCGTGCGCGCAAAAAAAAGCGAAAGCAACTGATTATAAAGTCGACCAGCAGTCGGTTGAGGCAACGCTTAAGTTTTTATCGTCCGACGAACTAAAAGGTCGGATGTCAGGTACTAAAGAACTGGAAACAGCGGGCAACTACCTTGAAGATATTTTTGTAAAAAATGGTGTAAAACCGTACTTCGCTACGTTTAAAGATACACTGACCAATTATGATAAGGCCATAACCTATAATGTGGTGGGCTACCTTGAAGGCACTGACCCGGAGCTAAAAAAAGAATTTATAGTGCTGGGCGCGCATTACGACCACATTGGTATTGATAAAGCCGCCACAACGCTGGATAGTATTTATAATGGTGCTAACGATGATGCATCGGGTACAACTGCCGTTGCCGAAATGGTAAACTACTTTGGCAAGATAAAAAATAACAAGCGCAGCATACTGTTTTGCTTTTTCTCCGGGGAAGAAGAGGGCTTGCTGGGTTCGCGCTCGTTAGCCGCCAAACTGAAGAAGCAAAATTTTAACCTGTATGCCATGCTGGAGTTTGAAATGGTGGGTGTGCCTATGAAGCGGGATATACTGGCCTACGTTACAGGATGGGCTACCAGCAACATGGGCGATAAGATGAATGAATATGCCGGTAAAAAACTGGTAGGCTATCTTGATGTAGAAATGAAATACCAGCTGTTTCGCCGGAGCGATAACTTTAGTTTTTATAACGAGTTTCACAAGCCGTCACAAACCGTGTGTACATTCGATTTTGAGAATTTCGACTACTACCACCATGTGGATGACGAGTATGAAAATATGGACCTGGCCGCCATGACCGCTTTTATACAGCAAATGGTTCCGGTTATTGATAAAATGGTAAATGCCCCAGCAGGCGATATTGTAGTAAAAAAATAATGGGTAAAAATATAGTTATTACCGGTACCAGCCGGGGAATAGGGCATGAGTTGGCACTTCAGTTTGCTAATTCAGGACATAACGTACTGGCCATTTCACGCAAAATTCAGCAATCGCTTTTAGGCAATGAGAACATTACCTGCCTTTCGGTAGACCTTGCCGATGAAAAGGCGCTGGAGCGTGTGGGCGAATTTCTAAAAACTTCCTGGCAAAAAGCCGATGTACTGATACATAACGCGGGTGCTTTGGTATTAAAACCCTTTGGCGAAATTACCGCTGCCGAATTTGAATATATTTATAAAGTGAATGTATTTGGCGTAGCTGCCTTAAACAGGGTGGTACTACCGTATATGCCCGCAGGCAGCCATGTAGTAACCATAAGCAGTATGGGCGGTGTGCAGGGCAGCATGAAGTTTGCCGGCCTTAGCGCTTACAGCAGCAGCAAGGGCGCGGTAATTACCCTTAGCGAACTGCTTGCTGAAGAATATAAAGAAAAGGGCATTGCCTTTAATGTACTGGCACTGGGTGCGGTAAATACCGAAATGCTCCAGGAGGCGTTCCCCGGGTATGAGGCGCCGCTTTCGGCTACGGATATGGCTCATTACATTTATGATTTTTCGCTTAATGGTAATAAGTACTTTAACGGCAAGGTATTGCAGGTATCGTCTTCAACCCCCTGATAAAAAGTGATGACTGAATGGTAGAAGTATTAGCTAAATACATCCCTGAGCACGCCACCGAACCGGTTTTTGAACTTATCAAAAGCTACGGGGTACACCTCAAGATTGTAAACGAGCGTGTTACCCGCCATGGCGATTACCACCGCGACGCGTCGGGCTACCACCGCATTACAGTGAATGCTAACTTAAATAAATACCGTTTCCTCATTACACTGGTTCACGAAATTGCCCACCTCGCGGCGTTTGAAAAATTTGGCCGCAATATAAAGCCCCACGGAGACGAATGGAAACTTACCTTTCAAAAACTAATGGTGCCGTTTATAAGGCCCGAGATTTTCCCGCCACAGCTGCTGCCATTGCTTGCGCGTCACTTCCGCAACCCCAAAGCCAGCAGCGATACCGATGCTACGCTATCTATAGCCTTGAAGCAATATGACCAGAAAGAAACAGATAAAAATTATATATATGAACTGCCTTACGGGGCATCTTTCCGCATATATAATGGCAAGGTATTTAAAAAAGGCGCGCAGCGTGTAAAGCGGTTTGAGTGCCTTGAAGTAGGCACCGGCCGCATCTACCTGTTTAGCCCTAATGCCGAGGTAGAACTTTTGCCATAAATAAATTAAAAAGCAGGTAGGGTAAAAGTGTTTTTAACGGTTGTGTTAAAATGACATTTTTTTTCTTTTAATAAAGCTAAACCTGTTATATTTATCCGAACCAATCAAAATTGAGAGAATGAAATTATTTTTACCTGCAGTACGCAACACTTTTGCCGTGTTTTTGTTTTTTTTATCTTTAAATGCCTTTGCACAATTACCTGCATTTACGGTAACTGCTACCCCTACGCCGCAAACATGCCTCGGTAACGGGTCGCTGTCTTTTGCCGTAGCAGGTACCGCGCCCGGCGCTGATATATCCTATGCCATTTACCTGCTGCCCGATACAAGTTCGGCCATTACAAATACAAGTGCCACTACGGTAAACAGCCTTACAGCAGGTAGTTATATTGTTGTGGCTACACAATCGTTAAATGGTCAAAGCAACACAGCATCAGCAAATGCCACTATAAACAATAATATAGTGCCTTTGCAATATACGCTTGTGCCAGGTAACGTTACCTGTAATAATAACGGCACTGTAACGGTAAGTGTGAGCAGCGGTATTGCCGTTTCTTACGAAATTACCGCTGGGCCTGTAATTAAACCGCTGCAAACCAGCCCGGTATTTACCGGCCTCCCGGCGGGTTTGTACCAGGTTAGGGTATATGACAATTGTGGTGAGGCAGTTGTTGTTTCGGTAACGCTAACACAGGTTGCAGCGCAGGTTAATATAGGGCAGGTGGCCTTAGTAGGTGGTGCACTGCCATCATGTAACAGCATACAGGTTTCTAATTTATACAGCTCGCCATATATAAATGGTATAATATACCCTATAACACTTACATATACTGTTTACCCGCCGGGTGGGGGAACTCCTACTGTTGTAACACAAACGGTATCTGGCGGCACTAATGAGATGCAGGGTGTAGGTACCATACCGTTTTATTACGACCAGCAATATTCTTATAACCTTACCATTACTGATGACTGTGGTAATGTGTTTATTAGAAATAATAACACAGTTAATACAGAACTTATTGTAGTTATAGAGCCGGATTATCCTAACTGTGAAGATAAAATGTTTACGGTAACACCTTCTAATTATGTGGCGCCCTATACCATTACCTTTACCCAGTTTCCTGTAGGGTTTGTACCATCAAATTTTACTACAGGTTTTCCCACTTTTACATCTGAAAACGTACAGTTTGGCAGTCCCGGAAACCCCGTGCCAGATGGTACTTATACGGTGCAGGTACTTGATGCATGCGGTCATACCGGTACAGCTACAATAGAAATAGCCATACCGCCTGCCGAGCCGCAGGATACTACCTCGGCAATTTGCGGCAGCACGACGGGAGATATTACTATTATTATCCCTAATCGACTAATAACCTTCGTTCAAATAACAGATGGCCCTGATGCATATACAGGCACAGTACCTTCAGACCTGTCGGCTTTTATCAATGAATTTGGAGCCTTTGAATTTTTAGGGGTACCCTTAGGCGATTATGTATTTTATATTGTTGATAACTGCGGCGATACATATACGTTCCCGGTAACGCTTCAGCCTTCGGCAGGAGAAGCCGGTGTAACGGTGATACCAAGGGCGGGCTGCGATGAAGGTGAAGGCTCTGTAAGGGTGTTTTCGAGCTCAGGTCTATTATTTGACAGTATAATAATTACAGATGCCCCGGATGAGTATACCGAAGATTTGCCTTATGATATTTCAGGTAATATTAACCAAACCGGAAATACGGCAGGCCAGCTATATATGAACTCGCTTCCTGAAGGAGATTATACCATACAATTTACAGATCAGTGCGGCTTTATGCAGGAGCAGCCCATTACCGTTGTAGGCTACCATGAAGAGAATCAGGTAACAATAATTCCGCATTGCGGCTCTTTTGATATCAACCTGGTACACTCAAGCAGCGGCAGCTATTCGCAGTCGTTTTGGCTGCAAAAATACGACCCTGTAAGCGGCACTTGGGGGCATCCGGCTACAGGCATACCTTATGTTGATGGATTGCCGGGTGGCGGAAATTCGGTATTATTAGCTAACAATTCTGTAAACATTAATAATGCCTATACGGGCCAGTTCAGGATTGTAAAGAATTTTTATGTGTATAGCAACGGCAGCAGCACTAACTTCCGCTGTTTTCATGAGATATATAACTTTACGTTTGACGGAGGCCCGCAGATAACAAATGCGGTAAGCTTTCCTTGTGGCGAAGGCCTTACCGAGGTGGCTATTGAAGTTACCGGCGTACCACCTTTTATTTACGCCATAACCAGTAAAAATGGCGATACCAGTTTTACCGTAGACAACGACGGCAGCAACCTCTTTTCTGGGCTGGAGCCGGCTAACTATAACTTCCAGGTAACAGATGACTGCGGAAACGTGCGTAACCGCGACTTTACCATAACCGAGGAGCCGCCCATCTTAATAACCGCTGCAGGCTTTTGCGAAGGCGAACTGAGTACACTAAGCGCGCCCGATTTTACCTTTTTGGGTTACCAATGGTATGAGCAGGGCAGCCCGGCTACTATATTAGGCACCACCGCAACACTTACATTCCCGGCGTTTAACTCTGCTAACGACGCGGGCACCTATGTACTTGAAATTACTGCCCAAAACCCGGAATCGTGCCTTAACCAAACGCTTGAATATACCATTGCGCCAAACTACATACCTAACGCGGGTACTAACGGCGGTGCAACACTTTGTAATGACGGCATGCCTTTAAACCTTACCGCTTATTTAGGCACTACGTTTGATGCCGGGGGAACCTGGACTGATGATGATGCCTCCGGTGCGCTAACAGGAAACACCTTTAGCCCTGCAGGAATTGCGGAAGGAACCTACCATTTTACGTATACCGTAACCGGTTTTTGCAACCTTAGCGATACGGCTATGGTAACCATTACATTAAAAGACATACCGGCGCTGCCTGTAATAAATACTGTTACCGGTGTATGTGTGGGTGCCGATATACTGCTTGAAACACCTGCCATTACTGGCGCCACCTATGCCTGGACGGGGCCAAACAACTTTACATCATCGGCGCAAAACCCGTTGCTTACTAATGTAACTGTGGCTCAGGGCGGCGATTATTTCCTAACCATAACGGTTAACGGCTGTAGTTCGGCTACGGCTACAGTAAACATACCTGTAACCACACTGCCTTATGCCGGTACCGATGGCACCGATACTTTTTGTAACACCGGTACTGCCATAAACCTTGTCTCTTACCTTGGCGCGGCAGGAACATTTACTACGGGCGGAACATGGACGGATAACGATGCATCGGGCGGGCTTACTGCGGGTACATTTAATACGGCCGGTATACCGGCGGGAACCTACCATTTTAGCTATACTGTGGTTAACTTTTGTGGCGTGCCAGACAGTGCCACAATTACCATTACCCTTAACGATATTCCTACCGCACCCATAGTAGCCACTGTAGCGCCCTTGTGCGAAGGTTCCGACATACCATTATCTGTAGCTGCTGTAACAGGCGCTACATACTCCTGGACAGGGCCAAACGGCTTTACATCTGCCGTGCAAAACCCGGTTATCGTGGGTGCGTCAATGCTGGCTTCAGGAACATATTCTGTTACGGTAACAGTTAACGGCTGTACTTCCCCGGCGGGCAGCACTACGGTAAATGTTCAAAGTTACCCACAGTTTGCCATTGTTGGCGATGATGTACTGTGCGATGGGCAAACCATTACGCTTACAGTAAACCCGGCTAACTTTACAACCGGTGTAACGTATGAGTGGTACCTTGATGGCGCGCTGCAAACAGCCGCCACATCAGGCACAGTACAGATAAACGAAACCGGCTTGTATGAAGTTACTATTTCTAACGGTACCTGTACTACTACCGAAGAGCATTTGGTATCGCCGAATACCAATGCGTTTGACGTATTGCTTGAGGCAGGCTGTGTTGATGAGCGCTATATAATTAGTATTACAAACCTTGATGAGATAGCTGATGTAGCCTCAATAAGCTGGACAGGGCCGGGTGGGTTTACCGCCGTTACCGAAACCGCCGATATTACCGATGGGGCTGAGGGGACTTATACTGCCACGGTAACCACGCTAAACGGCTGTAGTGCCACCGAAGACATTGATGTAGATAATACCCATTGCTTCATCCCAAGGGGAATTTCTCCTGGCGATGGTAATTATAATGAAAGTTTTGACCTTAGTAACCTTGAGGTAAAACACATTAAGATATTCAACAGGTTTGGCATGGAGGTTTATGAAAAGGATAATTACATAAACGAATGGTACGGCCAGTCTGATAAAGGCGACCTGCCCACAGGTACCTACTTTTATGTAATTACCTTATCTGCTGGTAAGCAGGTAACCGGGTGGGTGTATTTACTGAAGAGGGTTTAAGTAAATGTTAGAAAAAATTCATAAAAAAAGCTTAGGTAACTCCCTAAGCTTTTTTGTTATTCTGGTTTTCTTCTTCTTCAGCCAGCAGGCTTTCGCGTACCTTCTTAAACAGTTCTGATGAATATACAAACTCTACAATCGATTTATTGCGGGTTTCAAGTATCTCTTCTTTGTTGCCTTCCCACTCCTTAATACCGTTTTTAAGGAACACAATTTTTTCGCCTATCTGCAATACCGAGTTCATATCGTGGGTATTAATTACCGTTGTAATGTTATATTCCTTGGTAATTTCCTGTACCAGTTCATCAATAACAATACTGGTTTCGGGGTCAAGGCCTGAGTTTGGCTCATCGCAAAACAGGTACCGGGGGTTGTTTACAATAGCCCGGGCTATGGCCACCCTTTTTTGCATACCACCCGAAATTTCGTTGGGGAATTTCCTGTTGGCATCCTTCAGGTTCACCCGGTCGAGCACTTCATTTACACGATCCCGTATTTCGCGGGCACGCTTGCTAGTAAACATCTGTAATGGGAATGCCACATTTTGTTCAACCGTAAGGCTGTCAAACAGCGCGCTTCCCTGAAATACCATGCCTATTTCGGTGCGCAGTGCCCGTTTTTCGTCGGGCTTCAGGTCGCCATAGATGCGCCCGTCAAAAGATATTGAGCCGCTGTCGGGCTGGTGTATGCCCAGCAGGGTCTTAAGCATTACAGTTTTACCCGATCCGCTCCGGCCGATGATGAGGTTGGTTTTTCCGGGTTCAAAAGAGGTAGAAATGCCTTTAAGCACGGTAACATCACCAAACGATTTTACTATGTTGTTTACTTCTATCATTAGCTTAACAGTAACTGGGTTAAAATAAAGTCGATTAAAATAATTACCACACAGGTCCATACAAATGATGTGGTGCTGGCCTTACCTACCTCGAGGGCGCCGCCTTTCATGTAAAAGCCGTGAAACGACGGTATGGTGGCAAGTACAAACCCGAATATAAACGTTTTGATAAAAGCGTAAGCAATATGAAAGGGTTGGAAATCAGTTTGTATACCCCTTAAAAATTCGTCGCTGGATATAAATCCGCCATTTACCCCGGAAATCCATCCGCCCACAATACCCAGGAATATAGACACCGATATTACAAACGGGTACAGCAAAAGCGCAATTATTTTAGGGAAAACAAGGTAGTTGATAGAGTTAACGCCCATAACCTCAAGCGCGTCTATCTGCTCGGTTACCCTCATGGTGCCTATGCTCGAAGTAATGTAAGATCCCGCACGGCCTGCCATAATGATGGATATGAACGTAGGCGAGAACTCCAGTATAACCGACTGCCTGGTGGCAAACGCGATAAGCGATTTCGGTATAAGTGGGTTAGTAAGGTTAAGCGCGGTTTGTATGGCTACAACCCCGCCTATAAAGAACGATATAAAGGCCACAATAGCCATTGAGCCTATAATAAGGTCGTCTATCTCTTTAAATATTAAGGGCCTCATTACCTTCCACTTGGTAGGTTTATTAAAAACCTCCACAAGCATAAGAAAGTAGCGGCCTATCTGGTCTAAAGCTTTTATCATTTAGTGTATGCAAAATATTGGCTAATGTACCAAATTGCTTTGGGTTTTCCTTTATAGTTAATAGTTTTTTAATACTCTTCTGATTAAAAGTAGCTAGTGATTCCACACGTTGAGGTTTGAAAATTACACATGCTAAATAGTAAAATTTTTATTTATCTTTATAATGGCCCATTGCAGATATTACCGTAACGGTAACAATATCGTCCTCTACAATATAAATCATCCTGTCTTTTTGATTTATGCGCCTTGACCAGAAACCTGCCAGTTCATGCTTTAACTGTTCAGGGTTTCTGGTACCAGTATATGGGTGTTCCTGTAAATCGGCAATAATTTCTTTAATTTTTTTATGCTTGCCTTATTGCCGGAGAAGTAATGCTCTTTGATGTGTTTTTCGGCAAGTTTATTAATTAAAACCCTAAATCTTGCCATAATGTTTCAGCAGTTACTTCTTTGCCATTTTTGTCTTTGGACGACTTTTTTATTTTGGCAACAAACTCGGGATTGTACAGGCTCTTATCTGAAATGATTTCTACACCCTTATTTTCAGCCGAAAACAATTCGATTAAACCTTTCAGGGCTTTACCAGCCTTGGTGCGTTCGTTAATTTTTATGGTTATGGTAGTCATAGCAGTAAACCTTTACACAAATATAGGGAAAAATTTCTGAGTAGTGAAAAGCGACTAACTGAAAATAATTATCCAAAAACCTTCTGTTTCATCTTCTTCCAGCGGTAGGCGCGTATCCATTTTGCCTGTTCGTTTGTAACCAACAACGGCTTTTTCTGTCCTTTTGCCTGCAAAAATCCTTTAATGTAATCTATAAACAACAGCGGCTTGCCTTTTCGCATGGCAAGTTTGGCACCGGCAATTGTTGTTATGGTAAGGCCGTAACCTAATGTATAAAACGCTTCACCCTGCTTGTAACGTGCGGCTTTGTTATAGTTAGCGCCAGTGGGCTTTAGGTGCTTTACTATTAGTTGGGGCAGCGTTACTATTTTCCAGTTGTGAAATTTAGCGATAAGCTCATCGGCGGTGTCCCAACCCATAGCAGTGCGCAGGCCACCCATTTGCATAAACAGTGCCTTGCGGTATGCTTTAAACGCCCCGCGAACGTGGTCTTTATCGGTAAGGCTTTCTATAACCCAGTCGCCATTTTTTTCTATGTAGGCAAATCCGCCGGCCATTCCCACGTTGTCATCCTGCTTAAAAGCATTCAGTACGGTTTCAAAATAATCGGGTGGGAGAATCAGGTCGGCATCCAGCTTTACAATGATATCATAGTTCTCATCTACCGTGGCATAGCCGGCATTAAATGCCTGCACTACCTTACTGCCCGGCAGGTGCACTGCTTCAGATTGTTTATTGACCAATGATATCCAGGGATATCTACCGGCATATTGCTGTACGATTTGCCCGGTGCTGTCGGTAGAATTATCATTCACTACCACGGCCTTCGCGGGCAGTACGGTTTGTGCAGCAAGCGAATCTAAGGTTATGCCCATAAAGGCTTCTTCGTTGTGCGCGGGTATTATTACGTAGTATTTCATAAGGATGTGCAGAATGCTGTGCAAATATCTTTAATTTTGCGCTAACCGAAAAGCGAAACCTTGGATAAGAACGTATTTGTAATTATTGTTACCTATAACGGCGCCCGCTGGATTGATAAAAACATTCAGTCGCTGCTGGCTTCGTCATATCCCGTGCGTATTATTGCGGTTGATAACCAAAGTACTGATAATTCGGTTGCGCTGTTGCGCCAATACCCAAAAGTTGACGTTATAGAAACAGGAAGTAACCTGGGCTTTGGTAAGGCTAATACTATCGGGATGAAAAAGGCTTTGGCCGAAGGTGCCGATTACCTGTTCCTACTCAACCAGGATGCCTGGGTTTTTGAAGATACTATACAAAGCCTTTTACAAAACTTAGAGGCCAATAGCCAGATAGGCTTGCTAAGCCCGTTGCATTTTCAGGCCGATGAAACTGACTATGATACCAGTTTTGCAACCTACTTTTCCCGAAAAAATGGCGATGTAAACGGCCTGCCGCTCGTGCCATTTATAAATGCCGCTGCCTGGATGCTGAGTAAAAAGTGTGTCGAAACCGTTGGTTTTTTTGAGCCGCTTTTTGGCCATTACGGCGAAGACCGCAATTATTGCGACCGCGTGCTGTACCACAAGTTTTTAATAGGAATTGACCAGGATTCTAAAATTGTACACGACCGAGTTATTATACGTAATTATAGTAAGGACATTACCCAGTCTAAATGTAAAGTACTGGCAACGCTTATTAACCCCGGCCACAGTCTTTCTGCCGCTTACGCAAAAGGGCTGAAGGAAGTATTAGGATTGCCTAAATATTTCAGTAAATTTTATGGTGCTGGGCAAACCCTTAACATGGCTTCAGCCCTCATGGGTTACTACCTGAAATTTGTATTTAACCCGGCTCCCATAAAGGCGGCAAGAAAAAACGCCCTGTAATGGAGAAACAGCGTGTGGCCCCTATGAAGCAGGTGGTGCTTTTTGCCATCATCAATTACCTGGGTACGGGTATAGGGGTGGTATCTTCGCTTCTTATTTACCCGAAAGATTTTGAGTTTCAGGGCATCATCCGCGCTATTGACGGCGTGTGGGGCCTATTGTTCCCCATCATGGTATTAGGCGCC